>JAEEGL016178824.1_pt1 | contig 13569 bp, 14 predicted proteins | sample 9134231 | NCBI WGS metagenome assembly JAEEGL01 (sample SAMN16246548, study PRJNA631951) | gut metagenome | biome: gut microbiome; feature: rumen; material: fiber-attached | host: Bos | place: Iran: Karaj | collected 2018-10
AATGGGCGTGTGGCACTCTGCCGAACAAAACGATTAAATATCGTTTTGTGAGAGGGGTAGACGCACAGTTCAGACAACAAATAGCACTTTAAACTAACAAATAAAAACAAAAAAAATAATGGGCGTGTGGCGAAATTGGTAGACGCACCAGACTTAGGATCTGGCGCCTTCGGCATGGGAGTTCGAGTCTCTTCACGCCCATACTAAAAACAGGGTTAAGACAAAATGTCTAACCCTGTTTTTATATGCGCAGAAGATACCCGATGTAATTTTGTTTTTGCTGAAAACAAAATTACCGAGTCAGCCGACAAGTCGGCATACTTGATATGTACGTTTCGGGCTTCATACCCTCAACTACATCTCAAGCATCTTCACGCCCAAATATACGGGGATAACCAAAAGTTATCCCCGTATATTTTTTGGTGCGAAACATCGCACCCTACCTCTGCGTTAATGTATATTCCTCCTGTACTATCTAATTTATCTGCACCTATTTGTTTTGTAATTTTTTCTTCAAAATAATCTCTTAAATCAGGATTTAATTATATGGATTTTTTTAAACTCCCTTAGTAAAATATTAATAAAGAATAAGGAAATAAATTATCAGAATACAAATATATTTTAATTTTTCAATTTCCTTATAGATGTATGAACATTATATAAAGGGTACAAAATTGGATAATAAAGTTAATTATCTTAAAATATATATGATAATTTCAATAATATTTTCATTAATTTATATTGTATCTTTTGGAATATTGGTATATAAAGATCTGAAATTATTTATTATACTATTTTTATTATGTATTATCCCTTTTATCTGTTCTTATCTAATTTTTTTAATTGGGAAACATACAAGTTTAAAATATCCTAAGATAACTAAAATAATAGCTAATATTGTCAATTTATTAGTTTTGGTTACTCATTTTTGTTGTCTTTTTTTTATATTTATTATTATTTGGTCATTTCTAAGTCTTAATACAGAATATACTGACATTAAAGATTATAAAAATGCATTAAATTCATATTCTTTTGATGCTGTTGAACATTTCCCAAATCAAATACCGCAAGAAGCACAAAATATAAGTATGAGGAGAAGTCCAAGCAGTTTTACAGGTGATTCAGAATTTTATCTTAAATTTGATATTTCCAAAGATTATATTGAACAGGAAAATAAAAAATATAAAAATAAAGGTGAAGAGTTCTTATTTAAAAATGATGATTTTTATACCAGCAAGAATTACAATTATAATGAAGCGGGCAGTATATTACATTCTATAACTAACGATAGTCTAAAAGGATGGGTGGTAAGAATACTTGAACGTAATCAATGTTTATACGGTATTGCTTCAAAAGATAATACAATTATTTATATATTATATTGTGATTAAATATTGGAAATATCACAAATTAATGTTAGGGAACTTTATTCTGCCAAATAAAAGCTAAATGATAACTTAATAGTTGAATAGGTTTTATTTTAGATATTTAGAAGCTGTTTCTTTATCAATTTTAACGGAATACACAGAAAAATAAGGTTTTAGTCGACCGCGTTCTTGATTTAATCTTCCGGCTTTAACAGGGAAATAATCCTCTTTTTTATTAAAATCATAAGTATGTAGGTCAGGCACTGCCTGACAGTTTTTAATATAGAGTAATAAACCTATTTAATATCATAATCATCATTTAATATTTCATTTATAAATGGCTTTAGTTCAATAATTTCATATTTATAATCAGTTAGAGTTGCGTAAACTCTCTTCCACCATTAAAGGAAGAACGAACAAGTTCTTCCTTTTTTAATGCAGTGGCGGACTTAATTACCTTTAGAATTTCGTATCTACATTAAAAGCAAATTAATATGAAGTTTTGAAAAAATGTTTGCTGAAAGTGAATTAAGATAAAATAAACAGTTTTTATTTATATATAGGGAGATAAATATCTATTTCTTGCATTTGGAAATTAAAGAAAATATTAAAACAACCGATATATTAATTGACAAATTAGGAATAGAAGATGAAATTCAACTTTAAAGTACTTATAAAAAAATTTAATGAATATTTGCAGAAAAAGAATATTCCTATTTCGAATGCAGAACAAAACAATGACTACGGCAGTATTTTCAATCATGCAAAAGAATTTCAAAATTTTCTTAATTCTGAATATAACAATGATTTCTCTTTAACATCAATTAGTATTACTGATTTAAGCAAAATTGATTTAACGAGTGACGGTCAAATAATAATTAATCCTGAGGAAGAAGACGATAATCCTGATGATTATAATTTCTCCGGTATAAATGTCTTTAATAATATTTATAATGAATTGACACAAAATACCGATTTCTTCAACTCTATTGATTATAATCATAATGGGGAAATAAGTGATAGCGAAAAAGAAGATTTCTTATATTCAATACAAAATTATGATAATAATAAATCAAATCTTTCAATTGCTGATTTATTAAATGCTGCGAATGCAATTAAAGAGAAACAATTTTCCGATTCTGAAAATAAAACTATAACAATGCCGGAAGCAAAGGAATCAAAAAAAGAAACAGAAACAGATAGAACCAAAGACAAGGATAATATTAATTCTCCTGAAAGCGAATCCAAAAACAAAACTCAAGATAATGATACAATTCCTGCAGTAAATGAAAATACAGAATCTATAAAAGATTTAAATAAGAAGAATAATACATCTAATATTCCAAATCTTTTAAATAATAATACTGTTTCAAAAAAATCTGGAAAGATAAACGGAAACAATTGGACAAAAAAGACTGATAATACAAACAAAAAAATAACCGAACCCTCAAGTAAAAATACATCTGCTGGCAAAAAAAATCTTTCTAATATGTCAAAAGCAGAACTTCAAGCTGAATTAAAAAATGCGCAGGGTGACTATAATACGAGTAAATCTGAATTAAATTCAATATTGAATGGTTCTAATCCAAAATTACAAGAGATGGAAAAAGATGCAGAAGCTACATATACTGCGTATAAATCTGAATTAGATAAAAATTCCCCGCAACAAGGAGAACAACTTCAAAAATATGTAAATGATATTGCTGCTCAAGAAAAAGTTGTTGACGGAGTTCAAAAGAATTTTTATGATTTAGATTCATCAGAAAAAGATGCAAAAATTCAGGTTGACATTTCAACAAAAGATGTAACAAGTGCCAAACAGATGTATGATTCTGTTCAAAACTCATTAAAATCTATTGATAAAAAGAAAAATCCCGATATATATGAAAGTTTAAAAGGTCAAGTTTCAAAAACAAAACAAGATTGGGAAAAAGCTCAGAATGAATTAAAAAATGCCAAAACTAAATTGACAGAAACAACAAAACAAAAACAAGATGCCGAAAAGAAGCTAAAACAAGAAAAAGAAAAATTATTAAGTTTAAATTCAAGCAAAAATGCATTTGAAACACAATTGACTTTAAATAAAGATACTGATTCTATAGCAACTGTAATGAATGATTACAATACTACTAAAGCTAATGTGGCTAAAACAAAAGAAGATTTGACAGCTCAAGCGAAATCAAAAGTAGATAAAGCACAGGAAAAAATCGGACAGATTAAAGAACAACTTGCTAAACAAGACAGAGAAGCACCTTTATTCTTAGGTAAAAATTCAAAAATTTCAATGCAATTTATTAATGACGGTAAAACAATACCATATCTGTTAATCGGTCCAAAAAATGCACAGCCTAACCTTCCGTTATTGGTATATTTACACGGAAGCAACCCAAGAGATCCCTTGAATGTAAAAAATTCCGCATATGGAATTGGACCTGCAAATATAATGAAAAATTGGAATTTAGAAAATCCTAATGCATATATAGCCATTCCTGTACTTGAAAAAGGGAAATTTCAAGCAAGATGGGCATCGGATAAAGGTGCTGAATATGTTAAAGATTTGGTTAATACTATCACACAAGAACATAGTATAAATAAATCCAAAATATCAATTGCCGGACACAGCCTCGGCGGCTGGGGTGCACAGTATATAGCCGGAAAACTCAAAGGTATGTTTCATAAAGCAGCAGCACTAAGTCCTTCACGTGCCGCAAAATATACACCGCAAAGCCTTGGTATTCCGTTTAAGGTATATGTAGGCGAAAAAGACGGAGCAAACTGTATAGATGTTGCAAAATCATATAAAAACCAAATGAATAAAAACGACATTATTTGGTACAAAGATACCGAACATGGCGGAGTCCCAAAAGCCGTAATTGGTCAAGATTCTAACCATAACGGAAGGTCGGATTTCTTAGAATGGATTTTAAGTTAAGCATTTTTAAATTTTGATTAAAAGAAAAATACTATCTTTTAATGCTTTTATGGAATGATTTACATCTTTTTCAAATAAGAATAGCTGTCCTTTTTTTATTTTGTACTCATTATTTGTTCTATTATGTTTTTCAGGTATTGTAGTTCCGCATATATCACATCCGCAGATTATTTCTTTAGGAAATGATAATTCAACTTCTCCGTCTGTTAAATATATACCTACATTTGTATTGAATTTGTGCGAATGGAAACCTGAATTCTTTTTAATCTTAACCGCTTTTAATTGGGAATTATTATTGTTAATTATGTCTATAATTTCATGTTCGGCATTTTTTAAGTTAAATAATTTTTCTATTTCCGTTACTCTGTAAAACATATAGTTTCCTTTTTTTTATATAGAGTAATTTTAATATTTTTTGTTATTATATATAATCACCTGATTGTTTCGAAATATAATATTTATTTTTATATTAAAATAATAGAAAATATTAGGAGATAGAAAAGTGGAAGATTAAAAAAATAGTATTCAGTTTAAGATTTTATCCGTAATTTTTATTATTATTTCAATTATTTTTATAATATATGCAACAGCTACATATAGAGGCATGTATGCTGATGGCTCATCCTATATGCTGGAATTATTAAATAACCTTTCTCAAAATAAAATAAAATTTGCTGTTGATTTAAATCATATGCAGTATATTATACAACAATTAGTTCAACTTCCTGTTATATTTGCTTTCTTTATAGGAATAAAAAATAAATTTGCTTTAATGGGTATATATTCCATGAGCCAGTTTTTACTGCCATTTCTCGCTTTAATTTGGCATTATAATCTTACAAAAAGAACGGGAAAAATTAATGTTTTTTATTGGAATTTATTAATTTATTGTCTTGTAATACTTCCGTTTATGATTTTTTCAACAGTAGAAACAATTATCGGGGTGAATTTTACTTTTATTTTGTGGAATTATTTTATTTCAGATATTGAATATAAAAAAAGCGATATTGTTGGAATTATATTTCTGCTTATTATTATGTTTGCGACATATGAATATGTTATATTTACGGGCATAATATTTTTTATATCTTATTTTCTATATAGAAATTCGGAACAAAATGTATTACAGAAAAATACAAAAAAGCTTATAGCTATTGCAATTATATATTTGGTGGCATTTCTTTATCTTTTTAAAAATTCTGCTTTGTCGGTTAATCCGATGTGGGAAGGGCACTTTAGAGTTATACCATGTATTATACTTCCTTTTTTATTTATTTGGTTAATAATTAATGATAAATACATAAAAACAAAAAACAAAAAACAATATCCGTATAGAAAATTTTATATGTATAGTTTTAATATGCGGTATTTTTCAAACCGCATGGCAGTTGGTCGAAACAAAATACTGGAATGCCAATATTCAGTATCTTAAAAACGAACTTGCTGCTTCAAATGAACTGTTATACATTCCGGATGAACACGAACCTATTTCAAGTTTCAGTAATAAAGAATTAAGAAGATATATATTTCACGCATTGTATCCTGCAACAAGTATATTATTTTCCGATACTTATGAACAAAAACCGCTTTTGACAAATTATAACGAGCAGAATGAAGATAGTAACTATACCTTCAGACATGCTTTATAAGTAATAAGGGGAAACGAGGATTTATTGCGTTTGCAGTATGGTATCAGCTTGCATATGAAAACAATATTCTGGGATGTTACAGAGGCAGCAGAGGCACTCGATAAATATAACATTGAACATAATATAGATACTCACGGGTAAAATTTCAATAAATCTGATATAATAAAAAAGATGATTGAAACAGTAAGAAATATATTAAAAAAATATGTAAATATTTCCTGTGAAACAACCTTTATTGTAGGATTCTCGGGCGGCTGGGACTCCATGTGCCTGCTGGATATAATGAATAAGCTTTCAAAAGAATACGGTTTCTTGCTTGTTGCAGCACATTTAAATCATAATTGGCGAGGAAAAGAATCTGAAGCAGAGAAAGAACGTTGTCTTGCATTTTGCGAAGATAATGATATTACATTTATTTCGGATACTCTTGCAGAAGGAACAAAGGCATCTGAACTTGTAGCAAGAGAAATGCGATATGATTTTTTTAAAAGATGTGCCGAAGAATTTGAAGCTGATGCTATTTTGACCGCACATACAAAAAGTGATAATGCCGAAACAATATTATATCGTATTATTAAAGGTACAGGGTTAAACGGACTTGAAGGAATAAGAGAACTCAGAGAATTGGGCGGATTTAAGGTTATACGTCCTATTTTAAATTTCTCAAGAAAAGATATTGAAGAATATTGCATAAAGAATGAATTATATCCGAATAATGATTCAAGTAATGCTAATACTAAATATGCAAGAAACAATATCCGCCATAACATAATGCCTGCAATAAAATTGATAAATCCCAATATTGAAAATTCTTTGATTACACTTGCTGATATTGCGGCAGGTAATAATAAAGTTATTAATGAATTAATGCAGAACATAGAAAACCAAATTACGGTTGGCAATAAATGGTTAACTGTCAATTTTATGATTTTAAATTCGGCAATAAAACAGCATTTTGTATATAACTTGCTCGTAAAAAACGATTTGGAACCAAGTTTTATAAAAATACAGGAAATAATTAATTTCATAGCTGAAAATCAAAAATCCAAAACCGGGAAAACCCTTTCCATAACAAATGATAAATGGCTGTTTGTCTCAACAAAATATATCTATTTTGTCGACTCTGAACATTATAAAAAAATAGAAGATATAGTTGAAATAAATGAAGCGGGGAAATATGAATTCGGCGGTTTATATAATATAACGATAGAAAAGTCAAACGATAAAGTTACAAAATTCCCCAAAGCAGCAGAAAATATTGCATTCGTTGATTTTAAAAATATTGAATTTCCTTTTACAATCAGAACAAGGCGTAACGGAGATATAATCCAACCGTTTGGTATGCAAGGTAAAATGAAATTAAAAAAATATTTTATTAATAAAAATATTCCGGAACATGACAGGGATAAAATTATATTATTATGCAAAGATAATGAAGTATTGTGGGTTGTCGGAGTGGGAATAAGCGAGAAACTCAGAACAACGGATATTCCTTCACATAAATTACATATGGAGAAAATAAATGACAATTAATTGTGATAAAGACATAAAAGATTTAAAAGTTTTAATTTCTGAAGAAGAAATTAAAGAAAAATTGAAAGTATTGGCAAATGATATAGAAACAATTTTCCCTCGGGATGAGGAAATATACGCAATATGCGTTTTAAAAGGTTCTGTTATGTTTTGTTCCGACCTCGTAAAATATATTCACAGACCTGTTCAAATGGAATTTATAAGAATTTCAAGCTACGGAAATGAAACGAAATCTACAAATAATTTACAAGCTATTGATTTAACCCTCCCTAATTTAAATGATAAAAATGTTTTAATAGTGGAAGATATTATAGATACAGGCTTAACAGCAAGATTTTTAACGGATTTATTTAAGATAAAGCATTTGCCTAAAAAACTTGCATTTGTGACACTTCTAAATAAAAAGTGTGCAAGACAGGTAGATATAGAACCGGATTTATACGGATTTGAAGTTGATGATAAATTTGTAGTCGGATATGGGCTTGATTACAAAGGATATTTTAGAAATCTTCCGTATATAGGATATTTCCCCGCATAACTTTAATGTTTGTCAAACATATTCTTAAATTGACAAACAACAAAATCTATTTTTGAATGAAAATCAACTTGTTTATTGTTTGCAGTTTCTTTTTTTTCTGACTTTTTCTTGCTGTACTTGTTTATAATAGTTTTCAGATATTTTATATCGTCTTCCAATTCAATAGTTGAATTCATACCTTCTAACACTCCTGATTATATAAATAAAAAAATTTTGAAAGAGTGGATTTCAGAAAAACAAAAAAATGTTACATTTGTTATAAATTGTTTTGTTCAATATTCTCAAGACCGATATTCTTTAATTTTTTTTCAAGTTTCCTATTCCAAGGCAAATCTTGTCTAAATACATATTCATAACCTGTGACTTCACCTTCTGAAAATGTTTTAAGTTGTTTATCACAAAGTTTTTCAAAATCTTTTGCAAGCTTATTTGTAAATTCATGTCTGTCGAAATTACAATTCTCTGCAGTAATAACAATAGGCTCTCCTACTTCAGCCAAACATTCCGGTCTGTCTTCACGTAAAAAAGTGTAATTTACTGCAACCGGTACTAAATTAATACCGCCAATTTGTTTCGCAACTTTTTGAGCAACATAAATCATACCTGTTTGGAATTCTATCGGTCTATAATTAGGCGGTCTTACAATTCCTTGCGGAAATATCCAAAAACCGAGTTCAGGGTCTTTTGTTAAATCGTCAGCAATATAAACTAATGCTTTCATTGCCTCCTGCGCTGAGGCTTTATTAACAGGAAATGCACCAATTAAAGCAAATAATGGAAATCTGTTTAATTCTTCTATCATCATTCTGCTTTTAACTTTAAATGCACGGCGCATTAGATTATATCCTACAATACCGTCCCACCAATTATTGTGGGGTGCATATAATATACAAGGATATCTTTTATCTCTTTTTTGTTCAAATGTTTCAATATTTTTTATACGGAGAGCATAAAATCTGTGACTTAACATTCTAAATAAAATTCTATCTGCAAGCCAAGTCCAGAAAGGTCGATTTTGTGCTTTCCTCATTTTTTCTTTTCTGTTCCTCAATCTGGTAGGTGCAATATTAGAATATAATTTCTCAGATTTTTCCATACTCAATCCCCGAAGTATATTGATTATACTATCTTTTTAGTTTTTAATCAAATATTTCCTTAACACTGACAGCTTGTATATTTTTTATTTCATCTAATTTCTTATAGATTTGCATTACCGGATTTTTTTCATTAGACATAACTTTTATGTTCATTTTTAGTTTGTCGCCTTCCTCGTCAACTGTTTTATTGTTAAAATCTATAACTTCCGGAAATAAATCAGTCACTTTTTTATAAACATCTTCATACTCTTCATATTTACAAACAAATGAAATTTTAATTTTTCTCATATGTTTTGCATTATGAGGCATTAATTTAAGTTCAAAAGTTCTTATAAGCACAAGAATTGCAACGGCAAGAACAGTAGAAACAACGGCAATGCTTATTTTGCCGCATCCGCAGCACATACCTATTGCTGCAACAATCCACAATGTTGATGCTGTAGTTAACCCTGTTACTGTTAAACCTTGTCTTAATACCGTACCTGCACCTATAAAACCTATACCTGTAATTATTTGTGCGGCAACCCTTGAAGGATCTCCCAGCGGATATAGTGTTACTGCAGTTGAAAATCCGTAAATAGAAAGTATTGTAAATATACAAGCTCCTAAACAAACAAGAATTTGGGTTCTTAATCCTGCCGATTTATTTGTTAATTCTCTTTCAAACCCGATAATCGAGCCTAAAACTATTGAAAAAATAATTCTTATCAAAAAATCCGTATTTTCAATTTGGAAATAGCTTAAAAAGTCGTGCATAATTATCTTTCCTTGCTGTTTGGGTCTAATACATCTCTAATTGTATCACCAATTACGTTAAAAGATAAAACCGCAACAAAAATTAAGAAACCCGGAGTTAAAAGCCAAGGACGAGAAACTATATTTATAAATTCCTGAGCTTCTTTTAACATATTACCCCAGCTTGCATCCGGCTGTTGAATGCCCAATCCTAAAAAGCTTAATCCTGATTCCGATAAAATATATGAAGGGACGCTTAATGTCATAGCTACTATTACATAGCTCAATGTTTGAGGAAGTATATGATGAACAATTGTTCTCATATCTGATGCGCCCAAAACCTCAGAAGCTATAACAAATTCATTTTTCTTTATAGAAAGCACCATACCTCTTACGACTCTTGAAAAACCTGCCCAGCCAATCATAGCGAGAATAACTACAATCAACGCAAATCTTTGCACACTGCTCATATTAGCAGGTAATATTGATGCCAAAATTATTAACAGATAAAACCCCGGAATAGACATAATTGCTTCCGCAATTCTCATCATAACGAAATCGGTTTTCCCTCCTATGTATCCCGAAATTCCGCCGTAAAGCATTCCTAACGGAAACGAAACGAGTAATGCAAGAAAACCTATTGTTAAAGAGATTTGACCGCCGTATAAAAGCCTTGAAAAATTATCACGACCGTTCATATCTGTTCCTAAAAGATATAATTCGCCGCCCTTTTCAACATTATAAAAGTGGCGTTTTAAAGGAATTAAACCCCATAGTTTATATTCATTATCTTTTGCGAAATAATTTACTCTGAATTTTTTACTTCTGTCTTCAATATATTTTGTTTCAAAATTTTCTTTATCAAAATATCTTATGTAATTATATGTATATGGCAGACTCAATTTACCGTGTTCATCAATTATATATATTTTTGACGGAGGGCAGTATGATTTATTTCTGTTTGAATAATCTTTTGCATAAGGGCTTATAAAAGAAGCCAAAAATACGGCAAGATATAAAAATAAAAGTATAAAAAAAGCATATCTTGCAAAACGGTCTTTTAATATGTTTTGCAATAGATTTTCTCTGTTAAATGTTGCAATATTCGGAAGCAGCTTCATTATACAGCCTCCACTCTTGGGTCAACCATTTTCAGAAGAATATCTGCAAGAAGATTACCTACTACAAGCATTATTGTTCCAATCATCAAGGATGCCATAACAAGATTAATATCAGATTTCATTACCGCTTCAAGAATGAGCCTTCCAAGTCCCGGATATTGGAATACATATTCAGTCAGAGCCGCACCGCTTAAAAGAGAGGCAAACTCAAAACCTAAAAGCGTAACCATCGGGTTTATTGCATTTCTTAATGCGTGCTTGTATATAACTTTGTTTTCGCTTAAACCTTTTGCACGGGCAAATTTAACATAATCGGATTGAAGGACATCCAAAAGATTTCCTCTCATCTGACGCTGTAAACCCGACAAAGATATTGTAAATAAAACTATAACGGGTAAGACAAGATGATGTAAAACATCCAAAACTTTCCCTCCCGTTGTTAATTCGGAATAATTATAGCTTGTAAGTCCTCCCGTAGGAAACCATCCTGTTTTTACCGCAAAAATTAACAAAAGCAGAGCAAAGAAAAACGACGGAATTGCCATACCTATACTGGAAAGAATTGTTAGAATTCTGTCTATAGGCTTTCGCCAATGCAGTGCCGCTACAATTCCCAGCGGAATTCCGACAAGCCAAGTTAATAGAATTACTATACTTGTCAGAAGCAGAGTATTCGGAATTCTTTCCATAAGTTTATCGGATACTTTTTCGCCGGTTGTACAATATCCTAAATCCCCTTTAGCAAAACTTTTAAGCCATAATCCGTACTGAACGATTATAGGTTTATCAAGACCTAAACGCTGAACCTCATACTCAAGTGTTTCCTGAGTAATTGAAGGATTGAGTTTTAATTCCGCTAACGGGTCGACAGGTGCCAATCGTATAAGAAAAAAACTTAAAACCGATACCAGAAATAATAGAGGTATCGTTTGAAAAATTCTTTTTATAACATATCCGAATAAATTCATAAGCTAATTTTAAAATATATACCAATTTTTGGCAATTAGTCAGTTAAACTGTTTGAATATAATTATTAAAACGATTTTATATAAAAATGAACTTATATAAATAGATTTTCGTTTAAAAGAACGTAGGTAATAAAACAGTCTGATAAATTGTTTACCGGTGAGCATTTTTTCAAGACTATTTAAATTAGAAAGGGGCTTTATGAAAAAAGGTTTTATTTCTTTTGCGGTTCTATTAATAGCGCTTGTTGTATGTTCCAATGCCGGCGAATGTAAAACGGTAAACAATTATTATACTTTGCAGCCGCCTCAAATTGCTCAAAATAACTCAATCCTTTACGGGAAACAAAATATACCTTTTTATACGGTAAATCATAATAATAAAAATTTTATTGTTTCAAACAATTACCATAAAAAACCGCCAAAATACAAAAAGAATAACAAAATAACATACAATCCTTACAGCTATAATTATAATCCTTACGGATACAACTACAATTATAACAACGGATACTACTATAATCCTTACCAAAATAAAACCAGTATCTTGCAAAGAATATTCAATCTGTAGATTATATAGGGATATATAATATAGGACGGCAGTCAGTTATGATTGCCGTCTGTCGTATTAAAAATTAATAAAAATTATCATATTATTAACCTTTATATCAATTTACAAGCATGAGAAATTATTGTACAATTATTAAATATAGGCAAATTTTTTGGGGAAACTGATGTGCCGGAATTTGCGATTAATTCGCACCTTTCGGAACATGAAATAATTGGGGATAGAAATCATGGAAAATTGTGAATTGAAAGATTTTTATGTAATTAAAAAAGACGGAACAAAGGAACACTTTGACATTGAGAAAGTTGTTAATGCCGTAAAAAAATCTGCTCGCCGTGTGCTGATTGATTTTACACCCGAGCAAATTAATAAAATATGCGAAATTGTTACTAAAGAAGTAAAAAATCAAAGCAAGGAAGAAGTTCCTATTCAGGAAATGCATAATATAGTTGAAGAAGCACTTGAGAATGTAAATCATAAAGTTTGCGAAAGTTACAGAAACTATAGAAACTATAAGCAAGACTTTGTAAGAATGCTTGATAAAGTTTATCAAGAAAGCCAAAAAATTATGTATATCGGAGATAAAGAGAATTCAAACTCCGATTCTGCTTTGGTTTCAACAAAACGTTCTTTAATATTTAACCAGTTGAATAAAGAGCTTTATAAAAAGTTTTTCTTAACAGTAGAAGATTTACAGGCAATTCGTGACGGTTATATATACATACACGATATGTCCGCAAGAAGAGATACAATGAACTGCTGTTTATTTGATGTTGCAGCTGTTCTTAAAGACGGTTTTGAAATGGGCAACCTCTGGTATAACGAGCCAAAAACTCTTGCCGTAGCGTTTGACGTAATCGGTGATATCGTTATGGCAGCAGCAAGCCAGCAATACGGCGGTTTTACGGTTGCGGAAGTTGATAAATTACTTGCTCCGTATGCAGAAAAAACTTATGAAAAACAATACAGCCGTTATATTTCAATGGGATTGAACTTTGAACAAGCAAGACAAGAAGCTTTAAAAGATGTTCAAACTGATTTTGACCAAGGCTTCCAAGGTTGGG
>JAEEGL010529611.1_pt1 | contig 13568 bp, 13 predicted proteins | sample 9134231 | NCBI WGS metagenome assembly JAEEGL01 (sample SAMN16246548, study PRJNA631951) | gut metagenome | biome: gut microbiome; feature: rumen; material: fiber-attached | host: Bos | place: Iran: Karaj | collected 2018-10
ATGAAAGCGGCGGGGCGGCGACCCACCTGCCGAGACGTGCAGGTTCTAATTGGGCCCCCACGACATTGCGGACCGGGGCGCGCCTTCGGGCGCGCCTTTTTGTTTGCGCTCTTTCCGGGGGGACCGGGCGGTTTTGGCTAAAAAGCATTGCATTTTTGCCAAAACCGCCTATGATACAGGTTATTCTTACCCAAGGGCGGCATGTGTATGAGAGAAAAAAACGGCTGGGGGGCGGCCTTCCGGGACACACTTCCGGTGATGGCGGGCTATCTGGTGCTGGGCATGGGCTACGGCGTGCTGATGCAGACCAGAGGGTACGGCCTGCCCTGGACCTTTGCCATGAGCCTGTTCATTTACGCCGGCACCATGCAGTTCGTGGCGGTGGATCTGCTGGCGGGAGGCGCCTCGCTGCTCACCGCAGCGGCGACCACCCTGCTGGTGAACGCCCGGCATCTGTTTTACGGGATCTCCATGCTGGAGCGGTACGCCCCGGCGGGACGGCGGAAGCCCTATATGATCTTCGCTCTCACGGACGAGACCTATTCCCTGGCCTGCGCGGGGCCGGACCGGAGCACGGCCTATCTCTTCCGCATCTCCCTGCTGGATCACATCTACTGGGTCACTGGCAGCGTGCTGGGCAGTCTGGCCGGAGCGCTGATCCCCTTCAACTCCACGGGCATCGACTTTGCCCTGACGGCGCTGTTCCTCACGGTGTTCACGGACCAGTGGCGCTCGGCGGAGGACCACCGCCCGGCGCTCATCGGGCTGGGAGCCTCGGCGGGGTGCCTGCTGCTGTTCGGGCCGGAACGGTTCCTGCTCCCGGCCATGGCGGGGATCGTGGCGCTGCTGCTGGCCCTGCCCCGGCGGAAGGGGGGCGCGGTCCATGGCTGAACGGCATGCCGCCGCCCTGATCGCCGTGATGGCCGCGGTGACCGTGCTGCTGCGCTTCGCTCCGTTCTGGATCTTTCGGGACGGAAAGACGGCCCCGCCGGCGGTGGAGCGGCTGGGGACTCTGCTCCCCGGCGCCACCATGGCCATGCTGGTGGTGTACTGCCTGCGGAACGTCTCCCTGCTCTCGGCGCCCCACGGCCTGCCGGAGCTGATCGCCGGGTGCGTGACGGTGGGGCTCCACCTCTGGCGGCGCAGTACCCTTTTGAGCATCATCGCCGGCACGGTGTGCTACATGCTGCTGGTGCAGCACGTGTTTGTATAAAATGAGGACGCCTCGGGCGTCCTCATTTTTGCCTTGCTGTCAGATCGGCCGGGTGGCGTCCCGGAGCCAGGCGCGCTCCTCGTCGTCCAGCCGGGGGCCGATGAGCTCATACACCCGGGCGTGGTAGTCGTTGAGCCAGCGCCGCTCGGGGGCGGTGAGCTCTTCCGGGATCACCGCGGCCAGGTCGATGGGCACATAGGTGATATCCTCAAAATACATGAACTGGCCGAACTCGTTCTTCTCCCCCTTCCGGCACAGCAGCTCGCTCTCGTGGCGGATGCCGTACCGGCCCTCCAAATAGAAGCCGGGCTCGTCGGTGGTGATCATGCCCGCCTCCAGCACGTGGCCCTCGCTGCGCTCCGGGGACTCCCGCCAGCGGAAGCCGTTGGGCCCCTCGTGGACGTTCAGCAGATAGCCCACCCCGTGGCCGGTGCCGTGCTTGTAGTCCAGCCCCAGCTGCCACAGGGGCTCCCGAGCCACCACGTCCAGATTGAGCCCGGAGCAGCCGTACAGGAACCGGACCATGGCCAGGTCGATGTGGGAGCGGAGCGCCATGGTGAAGTGCCGCTTCATCTCCTCCGTAACGGGGCCCAGGGTGAAGGTACGGGTGATGTCGGTGGTTCCCTCCAGATAGTGCCCGCCGGAGTCCACCAGCAGGAAGCCCTCCGGCTGCAGGGGCACGTCCGTTTCCGGGGTGGGGGCGTAGTGCATGATGGCGGCGTGGGGGCCGTAGGCGCAGATGGTGTCGAAGCTCAGCTCCACGAAGCCCTCCTGCTCCGCCCGGCGGTCGGCCAGGTATTCGGCGGCGGAGAGCTCGGACATGGGGATCTTCCCGACGTTCTTCTGGACCCAGTGGATGAATTTGCACACCGCCACGGCGTCCTTCACGTGGGCGCGTCGGGTGTTTTCCGCCTCCGTGTCGTTCTTGATGGACTTCATCAGCGCGGAGGGGTTGGGGGCAGACACGACCTTCACGCTTTCGGAGAGGGAGGAGCACAGCCGGTAGTTGCACACCTTCGGATCCAGCAGCACGGATACGCCTTCCAGCCCGGCGGCCCAGGCGTAAAAGTCGTCGTAGGGCCTGGTCTCCACCCCCAGGGCGGCCAGATGCTCCCGCACCGCCGGGGTCAGGACCTCTTCCCGGACGAACCACAGGCACTCGGTTTTGGTGAGGGCCAGATAGGACAGCACCACCGGCACGTAGTCGATGTCGTTGCCCCGGACGTTCAGCAGCCAGGCGATATCGTACAGGGAGGTGAGCAGGTGCACGTCGGCGCCCTTTTCGGCCATGACGGCCCGGACGTCCGCGAGCTTCTCCGCCGCGCTGCGCCCGGCGTACTTTTCCTCCAGCACGAACACCTTCGCCGGGGGCAGGGGAGGCCGGTCCTCCCAGATGAGGCCCACCAGATCCTCTTCCACGGCCAGGGCGCCGTGCTTCTCCTCCGCGATCTCCCGGAGCCGGCGGCCCAGGGCGTAGTTCACCACCCGGCCGTCAAAGCCCAGGACCTCCCCCTCCTTCAGGGAGGAGCGGAGATATTCGAAGAGGGTGGGCACGCCCTCCTCGCCCATGCGGTAGAGGGTGACGCCGCTGCCCTCCAGCTGCCCGGCGGCCTGGAGGAAGTACCGGGCGTCGGTCCAGAGCCCCGCCTCCGTCCGGGTGACCACCGCGGTGCCGGCGGAGCCGGTGAAGCCGGTGATATACTTCCGGGCCTTGAAATGCTCGCCCACGTACTCCGACTCGTGGTAGTCGGCGGTGGGGACCAGGTAGACCGCGATGTTCCGCTTTTCCATTTCCCGGCGCAGCCGGGCCAGACGTTCCTTGATCATATCGTTGCTCCTTGTCGGTTGGATTTCGCTTCCGCAAAAAGGCATTATAGCAGACAAATCAAAAAAACGCCACCCCGGAACCAAAGATAAATGGGTCCGGAGCGGCGTTTTTTGGGTGGTTACTTCAGCAGCGCCTCGATCTGCTCCTTGGGGCGGACGCCCACGGCGGCGTTCACCGGCTGGCCGTCTTTGAAAACGATCAGCGTGGGGATGCTGGAGATGCCGTACCGCCCGGCCAGACCGGGCTCATCGTCCACGTTGACCTTGCCCACCTTGACAACGCCCGCCTGCTCCTCAGCGATCTGGGCCACGACGGGGGCCACCATGCGGCAGGGGCCGCACCAGGATGCCCAGAAATCCACCAGCACGGGGATGGGGGAGTCCAGGACCTCCGCCTGGAAATTGGCGGCGGTAAGAGTGATTTCAGCCATTGTACACAGTTCCTTTCTTTGGTTGGATCCGATGCGGCAGCGCCTCCGGCCCCGATACCGCGAACGCGCCGGCACCGTTAGGATATGCGCTTTATCGTCTTTTACGCCTTCCAGAGGCTGTGGAGGTTGCAGTAGGCGTATACCGCCAGCACCTCGTCGCCCTCGCACAGGGAGAAGCAGGTCTCCGGCGCCTGACCGGGCTGCAGGGCCTTGCGCTGGTTGCCCAGCCTGGTCTGGATGGCCACCCACTCGATGTAGTGCTCGGGGATCATGGGATGGGCGGCGGCGCCCACCTTCACGATGACCTTGCTGCCGTTGACCTGGTACACGGGGACGTGCTTTTCCAGAGAGGCGTCGGTGGTGCCGGGGATGATCTCCTCCATGGGAGCGCCGCAGCACACGATGGGTGCGCCGCTGGACTTGACCATGGCCACGATGTTGCCGCAGCGGGGGCAGCGATAGAACTTCATTTCCATAGGGGTAAGCCTCCTCGTTTGTATTTTATATCATTATATCATGTGCGGCGGCGGAAAGAAAGAAGATTTGTAAATTCTTTGCCCCTTTCCGCGAAAAGAGATGGCGGCGCAGAGGAGGACCTGCTATAATACGGGCATAGATCCATCAAGGGAGTGACGCGTATGACCGCGCAGAACCGGCGAAACAAATACTTTTTCGGTCTGGGCACCGTGGGGCGGGACATGTTCTACGCCTTTGAGGCCAACGCCCTGCTGTATTTTCTGAGCAATATCCTCTCCCTGCCGCTGAAGATCTTCGCGGCGGTGAGTCTGTGTCTGTCGGTGCTTCGCATCGCGGACGCCCTGAACGACCCCATCACGGGCCTGGTGGTGGACAACATCCGCTCCCCCTGGGGCAAGTTCAAGCCCGCCATCCTGGTGGGCGGCGTGCTCAGCGTGGTGTTCTATCTGGTGCTCTTCGGCAGCGTGGGCAGCGGCTGGGGCTTTGTGGTGATCTTTGCCATTGCCTACGTGCTCTGGGACATCAGCTACGGTATCAACGACATCGGCTACTGGACGCTGCTCCCGGCCCTCACCACGGACCAGAAGCTCCGGGAGAACTTCGGGGCCTTTGCCCGGATCTGCGCCAACGTGGGCATGTTCGCGGTGATGGTGGGCTGGCAGCCCATCACCGCCGCCATGGGCAACACGCCGAAAAGCTGGTTCCTGGTGGCGGTGATCCTGTCGGCGCTGTACCTGCTATTCCTCCTGTTCCCCCTGCTGGGGGTGCGGGAGAACCGCGCCATCCGGGAGAGCGATGAGAAGACCGGCCTCCGGGACATGTGGCGCGCCATCACCGGCAACGACCAGCTGATGTGGACCACCCTGGCCATGGGCCTTTTCATGGTGGGCTACTGCACCACCGCGGGCTTCGCCACCTATTACATGCAGTACCTCTTCGGAAACATCGACATGTATCCGGTGCTGGCCGCCGTGGTGGGCGTGGTGCAGCTGGCGGGCCTGGCGGTATTCCCCATGTTCTCCAAACGTTTCGACCGGCGGCAGCTCTACACCGGGGCCACGATCCTGGTGGCGGCGGGCTACGTGGTGTTCTTCTTCGCGGAGCACTCTCTGGCGCTGATCTCCGCGGCGGCGGTGCTGATGTTCGCCGGGGAGGCCTTTATCCAGCTGCTGATGCTCATGTTCCTGGCGGACACCATCGAGTACGGCCAGTGGAAGCTGGGCCGCCGGAGCGAGTCGGTGACCTTCTCCATCCAGCCGCTGATCAACAAGATCGGCGGGGCGCTGTCCACCGCCTTCATCTCCCTGGCGGTGATCCTCTCCGGGATCAAGACCGCCGGGAGCGACACCGCCGCCGAGTCCATCACCGACGGCGGCAAGCTGGTGGTGAAGCTGGCCATGCTGGTGCTGCCGCTGCTGTTCATCGCCGCGGGCTACTGGATCTACCGGAAAAAGTATAGGATCGACAGCGAGTTTTACCAGCGTATCCTCTCGGACCTCCGGGCCCGGGGCGAGCTGGGAGACGAGGAATAACCGGAAAAGCGCGCCGCCGTCTTCCCCGTCAGCGCCCCCTGGGGGGAGCGGACCGCCGCAGCGGACTGAGTGGGGCCATCTTCGCAGGGAGGCACAAGGTGAATTGCCCCGAAGGGGCAAGAGAGGGTGGCCTGGGCCATGCCCTCATGCCTCCGAAACGGATCACTGCAGGAACGCCCCGCTCCGGGCGGAAGACCAAAAATAGATTCCTCACCAACTTGCGAGCTGGTTCGGAATGACAGGACAGGGTATATGATTCTGTCATCCCGAACCCGGTGCGCACACTGGTGAGGGATCTTTTTCCCAAACCGTCGGCCATTCCACCGGATGATTTGCCGCGGCGCGCTCTTTTCGCGCCGAATATCGAACTTTTCAAGACGTATTTCCGTCCAAGGATTGAAAGAAAGGGGGGAGGACGTATGCGCAGAGCCGCCGTCGCGATGCTGTGTCTGGCCATGCTGTGCCTGACGCTGCTCATCGCCACGGGCTGCTCCGTATGGGAGCGTCCCGACCCCACGCCGGATCCCACGGAGGAACCCACCCCCTCGCCGGTCCCCACCCCCACCGCCGCGCCCCTGGACGTGTCCACCCTCCGGGAGGTGGGCCACGTCCTGCGCCAGACCGGCGCGGATACCGCCCGGCTCCGCACCGGGGAGGAGATCCCCTGCGACACGGTCTCGGCGGACGTGCCCCTCTCCGGGCCGCTGACCGTCGCTTCGGCGGAGGACGCCGGCGGCGCCCTGGGCGCCGTGGTCACCGTCCGGGCCGACGGCGAGACCTCGCCCCGGGTGCTGGGCCTGTGCCAAAGCCTGACCCTCCAGGGGGAGAGCTGGCCCGCCCTCCGGGTGGAGGCTGGCTGCGATCTGCCGCTGGTGCTGGAGGGAGGCAGCTTCTCCGACCTCAGTCTGGACGGGGGAGAGGTCTCCATCCGCCACGCCTATATCGACGGGCTTCTGAAGGTCCGGGGGACCGCCTCCGTCCGGCTGGAGGAGTGCATCTTCAGCGAGACGGCGGTGATCGCCACGGACGAGACCGGCACGGTCGCCGCGTCCGACGCGGATTTCTTCGACCCGGACACAGAGCTGCCCCAGGGCCTGGAGGAGGGCCGCGTCCGTCGGGGCACCCTCCCCGCGGCGCCGGAGCCCGCCCGCCCCCGGATCCGGGTGACGGCGGAGGAGCTGGTAACCATCCTGCCGCCCCCGCCGGTGACCCCCTCGCCGGAGCCCACCGCCGAGCCGGAGGCGACTCCCGCCGCCGGGAGCGGACAGATCGAAGAGCCCGTGCAGCAGCGCCGGGGGGCCTATTACGTAAAGATCAACGTGTCGGCCAACACCGTCACAGTCTATACCCGGGACGCCTCCGGGAGCTTCACCGTGCCTTATTTCGCCATGGTCTGTTCCACCGGCCACGACACCCCCCGGAGCGGGGTCTACGCCCCCGGGGTGCGGCACCGCTGGCACGCTCTGTTCGGGGACGTGTACGGCCAGTACACCACCCAGATCACCGGCAACATCCTGTTCCACTCCGTGCCCTATCTCACCTACAACGACCCGGGCTCTCTGGAGTACTGGGAGTTCGACAAGCTGGGTACCAGCTGCTCCATGGGCTGCGTCCGGCTGCAGGTGCGGGACGCCAAGTGGATCTACGAGAACGCGTCGGAGATCGCGGGGATCGAGGTCTACACCTCCTCCGACCCGGGGCCCCTGGGCAAGCCGGCCGCCCCGCAGATCAGCGGCAACGAGTACGCCCGGGGCTGGGACCCCACGGACCCGGACGGCCGCACCCCCTGGCTCAATCCCACCCCGGAGCCCACGGCCACCCCCACGCCCAGCCCGGAGCCCACGCCCACGGAGCCGCCCATCGAGGAGATCACCCCCGAACCCACGGAGACGCCGGAGCCGACGCCGACGCCCGAACCCACCGATACCCCTGAGCCCACGGCCTCGCCGTCTCCCACTCCCGACCCGACCCCGGCCCCCACCGACACCCCGGAGCCGTCGCCCACCCCGGAGCCGACCCCGACCCCCACTCCGGAGCCGACCTCAACGCCGACTCCCGCCCCGGAGACCCCGGAGGAGCCGCCGGACGGTGAGGGAGAATGAAATAAGAGCCGTTCCGCAGGCCTTGCGGAACGGCTCTTATTCTATCGTTTTCTATTTCGTTTATTCCCCGTCACCCCGGGCGCTGCGGATGTGCATGTACACGGTATTCCGGCTGATGCCCAGCATCTCCGCGCACTGCACCACGCTGTCCTTCAGCTTGAAGATCCCCTTGGCGGCCAACCGGGCCACGATCTCCTTGTTCTTGTTGTGGGCGGTGACGGAGCTGTCGGCCAGGACCTCGTCACGGACAGAGACCACAGCCGCCCGGATCAGATCCTCCGGATCGTCCACAAAGGTCTCGCTGCGCACGGCGGGCGAAGCGGCTCCCTGGGTCCACTGCTCCAGCATGATGGAGAGGGGCGTGTTCATATAGAAATTGATGCACATCAGACCGATGATCCGGCCGCCCTCCCCCTGGATGGTGATGGTGGTGGAGCGCAGGGGCTCGTTCCTCTTGTTTCTGGAGAAATAAGCGATATACCCTTCGGCCCCTTTTTCCCGGATGTTTTCCAGCATGCGCAGGGCAAGGTCCGTGATGGGCGCGCCTTCCTTCCGGCCGGTGTGGTAGCCGTTGATGATCTTGATGACCGAGCGGTCCAGATTCTCCAGAGAGTGGAGCACGATCTCGTATCCGTCGCCGAGATAATTGGCCAGACCCTCGCAGAAGCTGCGATAGGACTCCAGCACGGCCCGGTCTGCCGGTGTCAGAACGACTCTGTTTTCATCCACGTTACAAAACCTCATTATCATTTCATTCGTTTTTTCCATGATAATACGATTTTGCCCGGTATGCAAGGAGTTCCGGGGGAAAACAGGGATATTCACCAAAAATGAATAATGAAATTGTGCACAGCAACAAAAAGAAATTAATGAATAAATTTTGATTGACTGAAAATTATTAATGTAATATAGTTATTTCAGCAAAAATAATTTCATCATCTGCATAACTATTATTTTTTTTAAGGAGGTACACCCATGATCAAAGTAATTTCGACAGAGGCGGCTCCCGCTGCCATCGGGCCCTATTCCCAGGCTATCGTATGCGGAGGGCTGCTGTTCACCTCCGGCCAGATCCCCCTGGATCCCGCCACCGGCAAGGTGCCGGAGGGCGGCATCGCGGCCCAGGCCGAGCAGTCCATGAAGAACGTGGGGGCGATCCTGGCCGCCGCGGGCACGGACTTCGCCCGGGTGGTAAAGACCACCTGCTTCCTGGCGGACATGGGCGATTTCGCCGTGTTCAACGAGATCTACGCCAAATACTTCGTCGGCAACCCGGCCCGGAGCTGCGTGGCGGCGAAAGCGCTGCCCAAGGGCGTGCTGTGCGAGGTGGAAGCCATCGCGGAAGTGTAAACCAAAAGAAAGGGGAAAATAAAAATGGGTAATCTGGGTTTCCTTACGATCATCCCGCCGGTGCTGGCGCTTGTTCTCGCGCTGGTCACAAAAAACATTTTCCTTGCGCTCTTCCTGGGCATCGTCTCCTGCTCGATCCTTGCCAACGGATGGGGTTTTCTGACCCCTATTTTGGACGAGTACATTTTCAACGGCATCAGCGGGAATGTGGACATGTTCATATTCCTCATCGTATTCGGCGCCATTCTGGCGGCCATCAAGCGGGGCGGCGGATTCAGCGCCTTTTCCAAGCTGGCTGACGAACGGTTCAACACCCCCAAAAAGGCCAAATTCCTTACCTGGCTGCTCTCCGGCATCGTGATCAACCAGGGCTTCGGCACCATCGGCATCGGCTCCATCATGCGGCCCACCACGGACAAGCACGGCGTCTCCCGGGAAAAGCTGGGCTATATCCTCTCCTCCACGGCGGAGCCGGTATGCGCGCTGGTCCCCTTCACCATTTACATCCTGGTGTTCAGCGGCCTTGTCTCCGCCGTTCTGCCGGAGGTGGACGGCCAGGCGGCCTATCTGCAGTCCATCAAGTACGACTTCTTCTGCATCTTGGCCATCGTGGCCGCTCTCCTCTCGGCGCTGGAGATCCTTCCGGACTTCGGCTTTATGAAGAAGAGGGAGATCGCTGCCAGGGAGAAGGGCGAGGTCTTCCGCCCCGGCTCTACCCCCATGGAGGCCAAGGAGCTGGACGAAATGGAAGGCGGCGCCAAGCCCGATATCCTCAGCTTCCTCCTGCCCATCCTCACGCTGATCGTTGTTCTGATCATCATCCGGATCAAGACCGGCATGTTCAGTCTGATGACCCCCAGCCTTGTGGCCTTCATCGTGGCCGTGGCCTACCCTGTTATCCGCGGATACTTCAAGTTCGGCGAGATCCCCGGCCTGCTCATCAACGGCGGCAAGAGCATGATGTCTGTGGTGATCCTCCTGTCCCTGGCCTTCGGCTTCGGCAAGGCGGTGGCTGCGGTCGGCTTCGCGGATTACATCGTCGGCGTCACTCAGTCTGTCCTCACCCCGGCCATCCTTCCCGCGGCGGTGTTCGTGATCTGCGCCGTGGCCTCCTATGCCACCGGCTCTCTGATCAGCGCCTGCTTCCTTCTGGGGCCCATCGCCCTGATCCTTGCCTCCGGCAGCGGCGCCAACATTCCTCTGGTACTGGGCGCGCTGGTGGGCGGCTCCACCTTCGGCGACATTACCTCCCCGCTCTCCGACATGGTCATTGAGTCTGCCACCGGAGCGGGGGTGGACGTGATGGATCTGGGCAAGGCTCAGCTGATGCCCCGTGTCATCCTTGCCGTGATCACCACCGTTCTGTATCTCATCATCGGCGCGCTCTGATCCCGAAGAGAGGAGAGAGTATGTTTAACGCCATCGAGAAAATGAACCCCGCATTCCGGCCGTTTGCCGCTCCGACGGGAGACGCCATGTCTTTCCAGATGGGTCTCAAGAACCGTCCCGCAGAAATGAACTGGGCCGATCCCTTCCGGCCGGACGACTGCATCCCCGACCACGTGAAGCAGGCGGTGATCGACTGCCTGAACACTACGGGCGCCCACTACACCTTTCCCACCGGCGACAACGATCTGCGCGTCGAGGTGGCAAAGCGGGCGAAGAAGCTCTACGGCCTGGAGATCGACGGCTATAAAAACGTGGTGATCAGCCCGGGCTCCGACAACCTTTTCGCCTTCACCATGCGCCCCTTTTTTACGGACGGAGAGGCGAACGAGGTGATGATGCCCATGCCGTCCTACGCCCACAACTTCATCGTGCCGCCTCTGTTCGGCGGTGTGAGCGTGGCTGTGCCGACCTTTGCGGAGGACGGGTACGATCTGCGCATCGAGGAGTTTGAAAAGCGCGTCACCCCCAGGACGAAGATGGTGGTCATCACCAACCCCAACAACCCCACCGGCACCGTGTATTCCCGGGAGACGCTGGAGAAGCTGGCGGATTTCGTGATCCGGCACGACCTCATCATGGTGGTGGATCAGGCCTTTGAGGATACCGCTTACGACGGCTATCCCATGACCAACATCGCCGTGCTTCCCGGCATGCAGGAGCGCACGATCATCTTCGGATCGCTCTCCAAGGGCTTCGCCATGTGCGGCTTCCGGGTGGCGTACGTGATCGCTCCGGAGGAGATCGCGCGGATGCTCCAGGGGATCTCCGTGTTTTTCCTCGGCGCGCCCAATACCATCGCCCAGGCGGGTGCCCTGGCCGCGCTTCGTGACGACGCGTTCATCGAAGACTACCGGCAGGAGTACATGGCCCGCGCCAGGGCCATCGCCGCCATGCTGGATGAAACGCCCCACGTCTCCTACGTGATGCCTCAGGGCGGATTCTTCTTCTGGATCGACACGTCCTGGTACGGGACCGACCAGGAGGTGGTGGAGTATTTGGTACAGGAGGCAGGCGTGCTGGTCACAGGAGGCTCCATGTGCGGAGACAAAGCGCATATCCGCCTGATTTTCGGCGCGCTGAAAAACCGGGAGGAGTGCCTTAGCAACGTTCAAAAGATCGCTGACGCCTTGAAGAGGCACCCCAAAAACGGAGAATGATTCCCATCGGTAGACAAAACAAGGAAATAATGGTAGAATACCCCCGCGATAAAGCGGGGGTGTTTTCCTGCCGCAGGCTGGGTTTATTTCCCGGAGCGAACGTCCGGGGGCGGTGACGCGTCTATATGGCATGAAACCCCTTTCCCGAGGAATACTGCTGCCTATGAGAAGACCCTACAGAGACAACGACATATACGGCGAGGACGATTACGAGGATCTGGGCATCCCGCCCCAGGAGGACCTGTACGCGGATTACTACGGCACGGAGGACGAGGACGAGCCGGAGGAGGCGCTCCCCCCCGTACCGGAGGACCGGGAGTCCTACTACGCCCGGCGTGACGCCTATTACGCCCGGCGTGACGCCTACTACGCCGAGCGGGACGCCTACTACGCCCGGATGGAGGACGAGGGAGAGGACTGGGACCAGGAGCCCGGCTACCGCGCCTCCCGCCCCCGGGACTATGACCTGTACGACGACAGAGGCCCCCGCCGGAGGGACCGGGGCAGGTCCCGGCGCCGCCGCCGCAGGAAAAAGGGGTGGCTGTTCCGCCGGATCCTGATCGTGCTGATGGCCGCCGTGCTGGTGCTGCTCCTGACCGGCAAGGCCCCCGTGCGCAATCCCCGGGGACTGGCCCGGGAGGCGGGCCACAGCACCATCCTCCTGGCCGGGACGGACGAGAGCGGGAACCGGACGGACACCGTCATGCTCCTGTCCCTGGACCGGGGCGCGGGGCAGCTCCGGCTGCTGAGCATCCCCCGGGACACCTACACCCCGGACTACGCCTCCTATAAGATCAACGCCGCCTACGGCTCCGTGGGCGGAGGCGCGGCGGGGATGGAGGAGCTGATGGGGGCGGTGGAGCGGACCGTCGGTTTTTCTCCGGACGCCTATCTACTGGTGAACATGGACGCCTTCGTGGAGACCGTGGATCTCATGGGCGGGCTGGACTTTGACGTGCCCGTGGACATGATCTACGACGACGACACCCAAAACCTCCACATCGACCTCCGGGCCGGGCGGCAGCATCTTAACGGGCAGCAGGTCATGGACATGGTCCGCTACCGGTCCGGCTACGCCAATGCGGATATCGGCCGCACCGAGGTGCAGCGGGACTTCATCAAGGCGGCGGTCCGCCAGTGGATCAGCCTGGCCAACGCAGCCAAGCTGCCGGAGCTGTGGAGGATCTACCGGGAAAACATGCTCTCCGACCTAAGCTTCCGGAACTGCCTCTGGGTCGCCCGGGTGCTGATCAAGACCCAGGGCAGCGACATGGCCGCGGACGTGCTGCCCGGCTGGGCGGACATGGCAGGCGGCTTTTCGGTCTACAAGCTCGACGAGAACGCCGCTGCAGGTATCCTGGCGGAATACAGCCCCTATCAGTAATCAAATGAGACCCGATTCGCTGGGCTCTCATTTGAAAGAATACAGCCCGCTGCATCGCACTCAATGTGCACCGTTGGCGCACATCTCGCACGTTTGCGGGCTGAGAAGAGTTTTCTCCGCCGCACATGTCACCGGAGAAAACGATCCCATTCTATTTGCCGCTGCGGCGGCAAACTCTGTGAGACATTTTGAGAATGTGAAAAGGAAGCCCCCGGCGCTGCCGGGGGCTTCCTTTTCGTTTTTTACTCCACGTCGTAGACCGTTTCGGTCCCGTCGGGCTGGACCAGGGTGTAGACGGTGAAGCCGTCGTAGTAGAGCACCCCGTCCTGGCCGCCCATCACCAGGCAGCTGGAGGCGTATTCGCTGCCGCCGGCGGGCTCGCCCAGTGCGTCGTACAGGGCCTGGATGGGCTCGCCCTTGAGGGAGAGTACCAGCTCCTTTGCCTCGGCCGCGGGATCGGCCTCCGGAGCGGGGGCCTCGGTGACGACAGGCGCCTCGGTGACGACAGGCGCCTCGGTGACGGCGGGAGCCTCGGTGACGACAGGCGCTTCGGTGGCGGGGACCGCCGTGGCCGCGGGAGCGGCGGGCTCGCTTTGGGCGCTGCCGCCGCAGGCGGCGAAGGTGAGCGCCATCACGGCGCAGAGCA
>JAEEGL010800053.1_pt1 | contig 13568 bp, 11 predicted proteins | sample 9134231 | NCBI WGS metagenome assembly JAEEGL01 (sample SAMN16246548, study PRJNA631951) | gut metagenome | biome: gut microbiome; feature: rumen; material: fiber-attached | host: Bos | place: Iran: Karaj | collected 2018-10
CTGTTCCTTCGTTTCTTTTCTTTCTTCCGTCTCGGTCGCCGGCGCCGCGGTCTCAAGGGTCGCCGTCGCCGTTTCCGTTTCCGGTACGGCGGCGCCGCAGGCGGCAAGGAGGAGAGCGAGGGCGAGCGTGAGGGCGAGAATGATCCGTTTCATGGCTTTTTCCTTTCGGTTTTTCAGTAGACGCAGTCGCCTTCGAAGGCGGTGAAAGTCTCGCCGTTGGCGAGGCGCGCAAGGATCCGGACGTGATAGGTCTCCCCTTTGGCGAGAGGCGCGTTGTCCGCGCGCAGGCGGAAAAGGGTGCTGACGTACATCTGATCGAAGGTGGTGACGCGGTTGGCGGCGTGGCAGCGGTGCACCTCGTTCCCCGCGGCGTCGGTGACGATCCCTTCCAGACGGCTGAGGGCGTAATTCGATTTGACCTTGCCGTTCAGGAGCGCGGCAAAGGTGGAAGTATCTTTTGCAGAAAACGCGATCTCGGCTTCTTTGACCTCCGCCTTTCCGCAGAGCTCCGGCATTTCGAAGGGAACGTAGCCGGTATCGTAAAGCCGGCGGAAGGTGATGCGGTTGTCCTCGCCGGAATACGCCAGGACGGCGCCGTTCGCGCCTTCGCGATCCTTCAGGATGGAAGTCTGTTCGAGGCAGACGACGTAGCTTTCGTCGCCGTTGACCGTGCCGTCGGCGTTCCGCACCGTGACGGCGGCGTCCCGCACCATGCGAACGTGACCGACGTTGGTGTCCGCTTTCGTCACCATGCCGGTCGCGGGCTTCATCAGAGCGTAGGATTCGAACATGACCTGTTCCCCGTTCGCCTCGCAGATCTTTTTCGTCTGATACGTGCCGGTATATTCCCCGGCGCCGAGATCGTCGTAGGGCCCGAGGGGGACGCAGTTGTATTTCGCCGTCATTTTTGAAAGTCCCACGTAGCGGAAGGCGGTGGTCACCCGCGACCACGCCCAGTAGCAGGAGGTGTTGCAGGTGTTGCCGAAAAGATTGACCTTTTCGGGGTTTTCGCCCCGGAGCGCCACGGCGCCGGTTTCGGGATCGATGAAATCGAGAAAGCACTCGAGATTCGAATGCGCGCCCGTATAGGGCATCCCGCGGTAGATCACGCCCCGGTGAACGGTCAGCTGCCCGTTCCGGTCGGCGTTGCTCGTCCAGTCGCAGGCGTAGGAGGCGTCGGCGTCCACGCACCATTCGATCTCTTTTTCAAGCTGCATATAGCGAACGCAGATCGCGCGAAGTTCATCCTCGGTCATCGAGGCGTTCGCCACGGGCATCGCGTCGATATCCGCCATCGTCACGTTCACTTTTACCGCGGGAAGGGGCGGCTCTTCCGCTTCCGTCGGGGCGGGAAGCGTTTCCGCGGCGGCGGTCGGCAAAGTCGCGGCGGGCGCCGGCTCTTCCGGGATCCCTTCCCCGCAGGCGGAAAGAAGAAGGAGAAGCGCGAGCGCGAGGGCGCAAAAGGCTTTCTTTTTCATTCTCTCCCTCTCAGTAAGGCAAAACGCCTTCGAAGGCCGTTTTCGTTTCGCCGTTGGCGAGGCGCGCCGTCACCGTGACGGCGTATTCTTCGCCGCTTTTCAGCGTGTTTCTCAGGTCGCGGGTGTTCGCGAGCCGGTGGAGCACGACGGTCTTTGCTGAAGTATTGGCGCTGTTGAAGACGTACCCTGAGAGGACGACTTTCCCTTCGCCGTCCCGGATCACAAGGTCCGCGCGGGGAATGCAGTAATTGCTGACGGCGGAATCCGAAAGAAGCTCCCCGACCGTTTTCGGATCGCCGGTCTTGAGCGCGAGCGTCGCGGTTTCCACTTTCTTTTTTCCGGAAAACTCCGGAAGGGTGAACGGAACGTAATGCGATTTGAAAAGCTCGTCGAAGGTATATTCTTTCCGCACGCTGATGAACGCCTGGGATTTGCCGCTGTCGGTGAAAACGGTCTCCAGGCGGGAGGTCTGCTCGATGCAGGGCAAAATACTTTTGGCGCCATTGACCGTGCCGTCGGCGTTGCGCACCACCTTCGGCGCTTCGAGCACCATGCGGGTGTGGCCGCCGTTATAATCCGGCTTGCAGACGATGCCGTCCGCGGGTTTTAAGAGGGCGTAGGATTCGAACATCGTTTGCTGACCGTTGTTCTCGCAGATATGGAGAGTATCGTTGACACCGGAAAATTCTTTCGCATTGGAAGAAACGTAGGATCCGACGGCGGGATAGCCGTTCAGCGGCGTGCGGGGGGTGGCGGCGTTCGTCGTGACCCGCGCCCACGCCCAGAAGCAGCAGGAAGAACAGGTGCTGCCGATGCGCGCCGCGGCCGCCTCGCCGTTCGGCGCGGAGGCCGTGTCGTAGACGCCGTTTTCATCGATCAGATCGAGCAAAGCCGTCAGATCCATTCCCGCGGGCGTATAGGGGACTCCCTGATAGAGCGTCCCGGCGATCCAGTGCAGATTGCCTTTCGCATCCGCGGCGCCGGCGTAATCGCAATAGAAGGTGACGTCGGAATTCAGCGTCCAGAGAACGGTTTTCTGGAGCGTCATATAGCGGATGCAGATCTGGCGCAGTTCGTCCTCGGTCATATCGGCGTTCGCCACGGGGATGGCGTCGACGTCCGCCATCGTCACATTGGAAACGATCTTCGGAAGTTCGACGGGCGCCTTTTCCGTTTCGGGAAGGGTCTCTTTTGAAACCGGGGCGGGAAGCGTTTCCTCCGCCGCCGTCGCGGAAGGCGCGGTCGTACCGGGCGGGACAGCCGCGCAGGAAGTCAGAAGAAAAAGAGAAAGAAGCGCGCAGAGCGCCCGGATCTTTTTCATTTTTTCGCCCCCTTTTCTTTCTATACAGAATTATTTTAACACAAGAATGAATAATTGCAACAAAATTGCGTCTTTTTTGCGTATCTTTTTGTAAAATTCGCTTCGGTCCTTGCCAAGCGCGGCGGCGCGTGATATAATGAGAAAACGAATATCACGGGAGGACGAAACGCATGAGGATCGGTTTTTGCGGAAACGAAGAACGCTTTCCCGCAGCGGCGGGAGGCGATTTCTCCTACGCCGAAATGAATCTCTCCAAGCTTCACGATCTGGACGGCGCGGCGCTGGATCTCATTCAGAAAAAAGCGGACGACGCCGCCCTTGCGATCGACGGGTTCAACTGCTTTTTTGCCAAGAGCCTTTCTCTTTACGACGGCGATCTCAACGATCTCGTCGCCTACGCCGAAAAAAATTTTGCCATCGCAAAGCGCCTCGGCGGCAAATATTGCGTGATCGGCAGCGGGCAGAGCCGCTCCGTTCCGGAAGGAATGGACCGGGGGAAAGCGGAAGAGCGCTTTCTTTTCCTCATGGACCGCCTCGGCGCGCTTGCCGGAAAATCCGGGCTCTGCCTCATGGTGGAGCCGCTTCGCCGTTCGGAAACGAATCTCATCAACACGCTTTCCGACGGGATCCGTTTCTGCCGCGCGCTCGGCAATCCCGGCGTGGGGTGCCTGGTGGATTTCTTTCATTTCACCATGAACGGCGAGGATCTTTCGGAATTCGACGAGCTTCGCCCGGGAGAACTGACCCACGTTCACCTCGCCCGTCCGGATCCCGACCGCGGCGATCCGAAAAAGGAGGACGTCCCCGCGCTTTGCGCCTGGAACGAAAAACTGCGCTCGATCGGTTACGCCGGCAGGATCTCGCTGGAATGCCGCTGGAACCCCGATTTCGATACCGCCGCAAAACCGGCGGCGAAGATCGCCGCACGCTGTTTTGCCTGAAAAAAGGAGGAAAAAATGACCGAATCCGATCCGGTCCGCGAAGATCTTTTGAAGATCACGCAATACGAGCTTCTGCAGAAACTGCCCGATCCCTTCCTCTGCGAAAACGGCGCGCGTCTGACGGACCCCGCCGGATGGCGCGCGCGGCGCGCCGAGATCGCGAAAACGGCGATCGACCTGCAATACGGCACTCAGCCGCCCGCGCCGGAATTTCTTGAGGTGGAGCGGCTTTACGGCAAAAAAGGGCTTTCCGGCTATCACATCCGTACCGGCACAAAACGCCATCCCGTTCAATTCCGGATGCAGGTGCTGCTGCCGGACGACGCGGAAAAATGCCCCGTCATCCTGACGGGCGATCAATGCTGGAAATACAGCATGGATCGGGAATATCTCAACGCGGCGCTCGGCGCCGGCGTCGGCTGGGTCTTTTTCGACCGCACGGAACTCGCCCACGACATCAGCGACGAAGGAAGGAGGCAGGGTCAGCTTTACGGAGCTTATCCCGGATACGGCTTCGGCGCGCTCGGCGCCTGGGCGTGGGGATATTCGCGCTGCGTGGGCGCGCTGGAAAAGCCCGACCTGCCGATCGATCGCGATTGGATCGCCTTCTGCGGTCATGCCCGCGGGGCGAAAACGGCGGCGCTCGCCGGCGCTCTGGACGAGCGGGCGAAGATCGTGAATCCGAACGCCACCTGCGCGGGCGCCTGCGGCTGCTACCGCATCCACATGAAAGGGATCTATGAAAACGAGATCGAAAAGCGCAGCGAAACGCTGGACGATCTGATGCGCCGCTTTTCCTTCTGGATGGGCGAAGGCATGGAGGAATACCGCGAACGCGAGGCCGATCTTCCCTTCGACACGCATTTTCTGAAAGCCATGATCGCGCCGCGCATCCTTTATGTTTCCGAGGGGGCGGGCGATCTCTGGTCCAATCCCGTCGGCTCCTGGCAGACCTCACAGGCGGCGAAGGAAGTGTTCAAATTCCTCGGCGTTGAAAAGAACCTTGTCTGGTCCTTCCGTCCCGGCTTCCACAAGCATTCCGTGGCGGACGTGGAAATGCTGGTGGATCTCATCCGGCATTTCCGCGACGGCGCGCCCTTGAGCGACAAATTCTTCCGCCTTCCCTTCCGCGCGCCCGAGCCCGCCTTCGACTGGCGCTGCCCATGTCGCGCTGCGCGCGACAGCGATATTAATTCCTGACGGAATTTGCGATATGTCCCTACGGGACGCGATATATCTTCGATGCGATATGTCCCTTCGGGACGTGTACGAAGGAAGGAATTTATATCATATCGCATTTGCTGAAAGCAAATATATCGCATTTCCGAAGGAAATATACAAGAACCTGCCCTGCGGGCAGAACCTTTTGCTCGCATTGCTCGCATACGCACGGCGTCAGCCGTATATCGCTTTCAAGCAAAACTTGACTTATTGATACAGTTACAAAACGGCCGGGCGATCCGAAAAGGATCGCCCGGTCGGATTTTTTGTTCAGGCACTTTTATTCAAAATACACGTTGGCAAGGAACGCCGCTTCGAGGGCGGTCATATCGGAAGACGAGACGAAACTGACCGTATAGATCGTACCCGCAAAATCACAGAGATAGGTGTGGCCGGGCGTTCCGTTTTCGTCGTATTCAAAATAGGAATACGCCGTGCCGTTCACGGTCTTTTCCGTGAGGACGGCATCCGTTCCCGTCATCACTTCGTCGATGGTGCTCCCTTTGAAATACACGAGGCGGACCGCGAAGAGCATTTCGCCCCCGTCCTGATAAACGAGATTGAACGCCTGTTCGTATCCGGCTTTTTCGGTGCCTTCGATATCCTTGAAATGCAGTTCGCCGTGATCCAGTTCGCTGCCGAAACGCACCGCGACTCCGCCCACTTGGATCGCGCCGGTTTCTTCCGTCTTTTCGCCGGAAGGCTCGGTGACGGCATTGTTCTGCGCGCCGCAGGCGGCGAGGGTGACCGCGACGATCGCAATCAAAAGTATGGCGATGATTTTTTTCATAAAAGCTGTCTCCTTTGTTGTCGTGCCGGTTTTCACGCGGGATCGGTCTTTTCGGCTTCTTCCTCTTCGAGCTTACGGTAGGCGACCTTGCCGACGAGCGTGGTGGGAAGGGATCTGCGGATCTCGATGTCGTACGGCAGGGCGTAGCGGGCGATATTCTTTTTGCAGTGCTCGCGCAGAGAATGCATCAGTTCCTCGTTCGGCTCGTACCCCTCTTTGAGGACGACGAACGCCTTGACCTTCTGCATCTTCACGGGATCCTTGACGCCGATCACGCAGCTCATCTGCACGGCTTCGTGCTTTTCGATGACGTTTTCGAGCTGCGAGGGATAGACGTTGTAGCCGCTCGTGATGATCATGCGCTTGATGCGCTGACGGAAGAAGATGAAGCCGTCCTCGTTCATCACGCCGAGATCCCCGGTGTGGAGCCATACGTGCCCGTCCGCGTGGGTACGCAGGGTGTCCGCCGTTTCCTCGGGATGATTGAGATAGCCGAGCATCAGAGTGGGACCGGTGAGGCAGATCTCGCCTTCCTCGCCGTAGGGCACTTCCTCGCAGGTCCCGACCTTGCAGATCTTGTAATAGGTATCGGGGTACGGAAGCCCGATGCTCCCTTCCACCTCGTGGTGGAGGGGGGTCAGGCAGCTCGCCGTGACGCATTCCGTGGTGCCGTAGCCCTCGCGCACGCGCACCGAGGCGCCGTGCTCCTGAAGGAAGCGGTCGAATTTCTTTTTCAGTTCGATGGAAAGGCTGTCGCCGCCGGAGAAAACGCCCAGGAGGCAATCGAGCTTTTTGCCGTCGAGATCGTGGCTGCGGGTGATGGCTTCAAAGAGGGTCGGCACGCCGGCGATGTAATTGGGGCGCTCCTTGATGATGAGCTGCGCGTAGGTCTTCGGCGTGAATCTCGGCACGAGGATGGAACAGGCGCCGCAGAAAAGCATGGTATGCAGGCACACGCCGAGCCCGAATCCGTGGAAGAGCGGCATGGCGGCGAGCATCCGCGCGCCGACGACGGGCCCGCGGTGATTCATCTCCTGCGTTTGCAGGGCGAGCGCGTTGAAATTGAGGTTGGAAAGAAGGATCCCCTTCGTGACGCCGGTCGTGCCGCCGGAAAAGAGGATCGCGGCGGGATCGTTCGCGCCGCGCCGGGCGATATGGGCGCCGATATATTCTTCCCCTCCCCGCAGAAATTCCTTCCAGGAGATCGTCCATTCGAGGGCGGGCACGGGCGCGATCTTGCGGCCCTGGGTGAGTTTATACCCGTATTTTTTCAGAAAACCGAGGGCGTCGGAGATCGAAGTGGTCACGAGTTTCCGGAACGGCTGCGTTTCGCGCACGCGCTCGAAGCGGGGATATAGCGCGTCGAGGGTCACCACGACGTCCGCGGAGACTTCTTTGAGATAAAACGCGATCTCCGCCTCGGCGGAAAGCGGGTGGATCATGGTGGCGACGGCGCCCATGCGGTTCAGTCCGTACAGGCAGTACACCGCCTGGGGGATATTCGGCAGGCACAGGCACACGTGATCGTTCTCCTTCACGCCGAGCGCGGCGAAGGCCTTGGCGCAAAGATCGATCTTTTCCGCCAGTTCCCGGTACGGCGTTTTCTTTCCCATGAAGGAAAGGGCGTCGAGATCGGGATGCGCCGCCGCCGTTTCGAGAACGGCCTGACTCATGGAGCTTTCCGGATATTCCAGGTGGAAACGGACGCCGCCGTAGTCCTTCAACCAGGGTGCTTTGATCTCTTCCATTGATGATTTTTTCCTTTCCCGTTCATTCCGTCCAGTCCACCGGGGTATCGATCGGCTGATCGAGGATCTCGGGGTTGCGGAGAAGATAGCGCAGAAGTTTTACGCTCTTGCAGAAATAAAAGCCGTCCGCGATGCGCTCGTCGATGGTATAGCCCATCGGGAGCATTTCTTTCACGGTCACTTCGCCGTTTTCGCCGATGACGGGGCGCAGCTTCTTTTCGCCGATGAGGACGAAGAAGGAATTGGTGCCCCAATTGGCGAGGTGGTGATAGCTCGCGCTCATTTTGATACTGCCGAGATTGGAAACGAAGCAGGTGGTGTGATAGGGATCGACTTCCAGCATGGATTTCGGGAGGTGTCCGTGATAATCGAGCCAAATGAGGACTTTCATCACGATGCGCAGCATGAAGCGCGGAAGTTTGTTCAGCACGTCCATGGCGTCGGTCGCGCCGTCCTGCTTGTTTTCGTTGCGGGCGCGGTTGACCTGGCGCTTGATCTCGGCATGCACCTGTTCGAGGGGAGAGACGCCGCTTTCCGGATCGACCTTCAGAATGACGAGGAATTCTTCGGAATGATCGGCAAAGCTGCGCTTCGCCGTGAAGGAAAAGGAAATGCGGTTGCGGTCGAAATAGCGGTGCCCGATGATGAAGCGGTTCATGGCGGGGCGCAGATAGATCGCCTTCGCCAGCGCCGCGACGACCACGTGGAAGATGGTGTATTTGAAATCGTCGCCCTCGGCGTTTTTCTTTTCCAAAAAGCGCAGGATCGCATCGGTCTCCACTTCGTCGTTCATCACGGCTTCGTTGCCGATGCGGTCGCCCAGCATATAGGGCATGAAACTGTGCATGGCGTCGAAATCGCGGATGCGGGTGCCGTCGCGGCGGTCGCCCCATCTTTTTTTCGCCTTTTTCTTTTTCGCCTGTTCCTCTTCCGTTTTTTCTTTCGGCATATCGGTTCCTTCCCGCCTTTGCGGCGCGTGTCATTTTACAAAAAAACTGACTTATTCTATCACATAACGAAAGAAAAGTCAAGAGAAAAAGCCGGGCGGAAACGCCCGGCAAAAAGCCCTGATATTCCGGGGAAGATCATTCGAAAACGCGCCGAAGCTCGGCGAGCCGCGCCGCGTCCGGCGGCGAAAAAGAGGGGACGGGCCTTCCGAGCGCGGCGTATTTGTTCTCGCCGAAGGCGTGATACGGCAGAAGCTCCACCTTTTCCGGCCTGCCGCAGGAATCGAGAAACGCGCGGATCGCCTGCATTTCCTCAAGGCTGTCGTTGACCCCGGCGATCACGGGGATGCGGATCCGGATCTTTGCGCCGAGCGAAAACAGCCGCCGGAGATTATCGAGGATGCGGGCGTTGTCCGCGCCGGTACAGGCTTTGTGTTTTTCCGCGCCGAAGCATTTGACGTCGTATAAAAAGAGATCGGTCCAGGGCAGGATCCTTTCAAAGCGCTCGAAGGGGACGCTGCCCGCCGTGTCGACCGCGGTGTGGACGCCGTTTTCGCGGCAGAGGCGCAGCATCTCGCAGAGAAAGTCGATCTGCAGCATGCATTCCCCGCCCGAAAAAGTCGCGCCGCCGCCGGAATTCTCATAAAAATCCTTATCCTTCAGGATCTCGGCGAGAAGTTCCTCCGCGCCGATCTCTTTGCCGCAGATCCTGCGCGCGTCGGTCGGGCAGAAAAGGGCGCATCTTCCGCAGAGGTCGCATTTTTCGAGGCCGTGCGGGCAGACCTTCGCGCATTTGCCGCAGCCGCGGCAGAGATCGCGGTAAAACATCATCTGCGGGGCGGGATCCTGGCTTTCGGGATTGTGGCACCACGCGCAGGCGAGATCGCAGCCCTTGAAAAAGACGGTCGTGCGGATGCCCGGCCCGTCCGCGTAGGAATTGCGTTCGATATCAAAGATCGTCGCCGTCAGCATAATGCCCTCATTTCTGCGCGGTGCGCGCGATGATGCTGTCCTGGATGCTTTCTTTCAGCTTGACGAAGTATTCCGAAAAGCCCGAAACGCGCACGCGCAGATTCCGGTATTCCTCCGGAGAGGCCTTCGCCCGGATCAGATCCTCGCGGGAAACGTAGTTGAGCTGGAAATGGACGCCGCCGTTCTTGAAATAGGTCTCGAGAAGGTCGACGGTCTTTTCGAAATTCGCATCGTCCCGGATCATCGATTCCTCGAGCGTCAGATTGGTGACGGTGGAGCCGCAGCCGATGCCGCTCGGATCGACCGATGCGATCGAATTGAGGAGCGCGGTCAGGCCGCACCGGTCGTGGCCCCCGCTCTGCCCGAGCCCGAATTTCAGCATTTCCCCGTCACGCCTGCCGTCGGGCGTGGCCTTGACGAACTCGCCGAAAATACGGTGATGCTCGTGGTAGCCGATCAGATCGCCGACGAGCCAGTGATACCCGAAGAGATTTTTGCGATCCTTCATAAATTCATAGAGATCGCGGTACAGGCGCTGCGCGACTTCGTTGGAGCGCGGGGTATCGTTGCCGAAGAAATCGCCCTTTTTCAGGATCAGCGTGCGAAGATCCCCGAAGCCCTCCCAGTTCGCGTGCAGGGCTTTGATGAGCTCTGCCATCGTGACGGCCTTTTCATCGAACACGAACTGCTTGACGACGATCAGAGAATCGATGCCGTTCGGGATGCCGATCATCATGGGCGAACCGACGACAAAGTCGCAGGCGCCCTGCGTGAGGCTTTTCGCCTTCGCGACGCAGCCCTGGAAAAACAGGCTCGAAAGATAGTTGACGTCTTCGGCGCGCACGCGGTTGTAGCGGTCGTCATAGGCGAAGCCGCGCGCAAGATCGGAAAAGAGTTCCTCGCGCCAGATCCGGTAGAATTCCTCATAATCCTTCACGTTGACGATCCGGTCGCTTTTTTCGTGAAAGAGCGTTCCGAAGGAATGCATGAAATTGATCTTGGAATTGCATCCGACGACGGCGCCGAGGAACGCCGGCTCGTTGCAGCCGACCGTGGTATACTGGACCGCCTTCTCGAACGGGAATCCGCAGATTTCGGTATAGGCGCGCACGCGCTTGTCGTCGTTCTGGAAGGCGATGCGCTTGTTGGGATCGTGACGTTCGCAATCGAGAACGAACCGGAAGACTTCCTTCGGCGTTTTCCTCGTCCAGCGAAGCGAGACCTGCGGGATCCAGGTGGGAAGCTCCATCAGGCCTTCGAGGATCAGGCGGGAAAGATCGCAGAAGCCGTCTTCGCCGTCCGGCAGATACCCGCCGATGCAGAAATGCGATTCGGCGCCGCGGGTGAAGAGCACGTTCTCCGCGGGGACCGAAGCCTGCAGCATCAGAAAAAGTTCCTGCAGGTATTCCTTCGCCTTTTCCCGGGAAATGACGCCCGCGGCGAGATCCTTTTCATAGAACGGGCGCAGATAGCGGTCGAGGGTGCCGACGCTGTCGGGATCGGCGGAAAAGCAGAGATAGATCGTCAGGACCGCTTCGTAAAAGGTCTCCGGCGCCCGCTCCGGCACTTTCAGGAGCGCGCGGGAGAGCGTTCCGAGGTTTTCACGGTGCTGCGGATCTTCGACCGTCGCGGCAAAATCCGCGGCGCGCTCGGAACATTTGTGCGCCCAGGCGATGAGGGCGTTCGCCACGCGCTTCATGGCCAGGAGAAAATCGATCTCTTCTTCGGCGGTGTGAGTTTCCAGCGAGCGGTCGATCCCGGCGATGATGCCGCCGATGCCGACCGAAAGCACCTTCTGATAATCCGCGGTGGCGTGCTGCCACTCGAAGGTGGAGAGCCCGTCGACGGGCTGCAGGTAAAAGAGCTTTCTCAATTCTTCAAAATGTACGTGCCCCCTGCGGTGGAACACTTCGCCGACCACCGAGCCGTCGCAGCGGAAAAAGCCGGTCATGGAGGAATATTCCGTCAAAACCGGCTCCTGACCCAGGATGTATTCGCAAAGACGCTTGGATTCGCGCTGCTGCCGCGTCAGGAAAAGATCCTCGCGGTCGAATTCGGTCGCGCGCGGTTGATTGAACATTTCGCCCGCCAGCGTCAGCCGGACGAGCTCGCGTATGCGTTCGGTCATTATTTCTCTCCTTTTCCCGTTTTCGCCTCTATCTTACGCCGAAAAAGGGCGGCGGTAAATGGCCGAATCTTCAAATTTGCACTTTTTGATCCTTTTTTCTTGCTATTTTTGCCGCCGCGTGGTAAGATGAAGAGGGAGGGATACCCATGGAAAACCGATTTCTCATCACCTCGATCCGCCGCGTGATCCTGGTGGGCAAAGAAGAATACCGGGAGCGCGTGACCGTTTTCCGCTCCAAACAGATCCGGAACGAACTGATCTATCATTTTTCCGGCCGTTCCACCGCGACCTTCAACGGGAAACGGATGGAAAACGAGCCGGATACCCTTCGTTTCCTTCCCGCGGGAGAAGTGCGGGAATACGCGGTGGAGCGGAAAGAGCCCGGCGAATGCATCGATGTATTTTTTGATACCGATTCGCCCGTCGCCCCGGAGGCGTTCGTGATGCGGCTGCGGCAGAACGGGAAGATCCGCGATCTTTTCCGGCGTATCTTTTCCGTGTGGGTCTCGCGGCGGGAGGGATCGTATTTCGAATGTCTCTCGCTTCTGTATCAGATCTTCGCGGAGCTGGAGAAAAACGATTACCTTCCCGAAAAGACGGCCGCCCTGATCCGGCCCGCGGCGGAATATATCGAAAAGCATTTTCTGGAGGGAAAGATCCGCGCGGAGGATCTTGCGGCCCTCTCCCCGGTCAGTTACCCGTATCTGAAAAAACTCTTCGTCCGGCGCTTCGGCGTGCCGCCCATCCGCTACGCCATCCGTCTTCGGATCCGCTACGCCTCGGACCTTCTGCAGTCCGGGCAGTACTGCGTCAAAGACGCCGCGGAGATCTGCGGCTACCGGGACGCCTATTATTTCTCCCGCCAGTTCAAGGAAGTCACGGGGCTGACCCCGACCGGCTTTCTGAAAAAGTATCGGTCGTCGAAATAATGAAAAAGCACCCGCCGCGGCGGGTGCTTTTTGATGGGATCTTATTCGTTCGGAGGGAGTATCGGCAGCTCGAACCAGAAGTTGCTTCCCTTCCCGACTTCGCTTTCGACGCCGTAGCGCGCGCCGTGGAGCTGGAGGGCGGTCTTGACGATGGAGAGCCCGAGGCCGGAGCCGACGGCGGCGGCCTTGTGATTTTTATCGATCCTATAATAGCGTTCCCAGATCTCGTTGAGTTTTTCCTTCTCGATGCCCGCGCCGTGATCGATCACTTCGAGGCGCACGGCGTTCCCTGCCACGGTCTGCCGCACGACGACGGTCTTATCCTCGCCGCCGTAATGGATGGCGTTGTTGACAAGGTTATAGACCACCTGCGAAAGCTTCACGCGGTCGCCGGAAACGAAAACATCCTCGCGGTCCTTTTCGAAGCGGATCTGATAGCCGTCCTGCTCGACGAGTTTTTCGTACCTTGCGAGGATCGAGCCGACAAGCTCCGTGAAATCGAGATCCTCGCGATTGAGGGAATCCATGCCCGCTTCCATTTTGGAAAGATCGAGCATATCGTTCACGAGGCGGGTGAGGCGGTTCGTTTCGTCGATGATGACCTGCAGATTTTCGGGCGTGTTCTCTCCGGGGATATCGCGCATGACTTCGCTGTACCCGGAAATGAGGGTCAGCGGCGTTCTGAGATCGTGGGAGACGTTGGCGATGAGTTCCTTGCGGAGCGTATCGACCTTATTGATCTCCTGGGCGGCGTATTGGAGCGTATCGGAAAGTTCCCGCACCTCGCGGTAGCCTCCGATGCCGGCGGGATCGAAGCGGCCGGAAGGAAGGGTTTTCGAGGCGTCGTTGAGTTTCGTGAGCGGGCGGGAGATGGTGCGGGACAGAAAATACCCCAGTGCGACCGCGAAAAGGAGCAGAAAGCCGATGATGAGATTCAGTTCGTAGCGGATCGTGGAAATGGTGGGCTCCACCGGCACCAGCACGGTGGAAAGGAGAACGAAGACCGATCCTCCGTCGGCGTCGCGCGTGACGCAGCATTCGAGCACGCAGTCGTAGGCGGTGGAACGCGCGGTCTCCTGCGCACGCAGGGCGC
>JAEEGL010916867.1_pt1 | contig 13568 bp, 11 predicted proteins | sample 9134231 | NCBI WGS metagenome assembly JAEEGL01 (sample SAMN16246548, study PRJNA631951) | gut metagenome | biome: gut microbiome; feature: rumen; material: fiber-attached | host: Bos | place: Iran: Karaj | collected 2018-10
GTATACTTCTCGAAATCGCTTCCGCTGCACTTGATGATTATCTTAGCCTCAAGAGACTTACCGATAGTCTTTGCGTTTCTTGCGTCCTCAAGAGCCTTGTTAGCTCCGAGACGGGTATTGTAGATAAGCTCCCACTTGCTGATGAAATCAGAGCTGTACTCTATGCCGGACTTCTCAGGCATCTGGTTGAGGAAAACGCTCTCCTTGTCGTCAGCGGAGGTGTGAGGCATGAACTGCCATATCTCCTCAGCAGTGAACGAGATGATAGGAGCCGCAAGTCTTGCAAGAGCGCTGAGAATGCGGTACATAGCAGTCTGAGCGGCACGGCGGAGCTCGCTGTTCTCCTTTTCGCAGTAGAGTCTGTCCTTGATGATGTCGAGGTAGAAGTTGGACATATCAACAACGCAGAAGTTATGGATAGCATGGAATGCGATGTGGAAATCGTACTTCTCATAGCCGCCCTTAACGTCGTCGATGAGCTTATCGAGCTTCATCATTGCCCATTTATCGAGCTCTGTGAGCTTGTCGTCGGAAACGCAGTCCTTATCGGGGTCAAAGCCGGCACCGTTGCCGAGGTTTCCGAGAATGAATCTTGCAGTGTTGCGTATCTTCTTGTAAGCGTCCGAGAGCTGGCTCAGGATAGGCTTTGAGATACGGATATCGCTGTGATAGTCGGAGGAAGCCACCCACAGGCGGAGGATATCCGCGCCGTACTGGTCTGTTATCTCGCTCGGAGCGATGCCGTTGCCGAGGGACTTGTGCATAGTCTTGCCCTCGCCGTCAACTACCCAGCCGTGTGTGCAGACTGCCTTATAAGGGGCAGTGCCCTTGTATACAACAGATGTAAGAAGTGAAGACTGGAACCAGCCGCGGTACTGGTCAGCGCCCTCGAGGTAGAGGTCAGCCGGCCATGAAAGGCTGTCGAATTCGTCCATTACAGAGGTATGTGAAACGCCGCTGTCGAACCAAACGTCCATGATGTCGTATTCCTTGGTGAATTCGCCGCAGCCGCACTCGCACTTTACAGAAGCGGGAATGAACTCGCTTGCTTCCTTTGTCCACCAAGCGTCCGAGCCCTCCTTGCGGAAGAGGTCAGCGATAGCGGTGATAGTCTCATCGTTGAAGATAGGCTTGCCGCAGTCCTTGCAGTAGATAACGGGTATCGGAACGCCCCATGTCCTCTGACGCGAGATGCACCAGTCGCTTCTGTCGCGGACCATGCCCTTGATGCGGTCCTCGCCCCATTCGGGTATCCACTGAACTTCCTCGATAGCCTTTACAGCCTCGTCCTTGAATCCGTTGACGGAGCAGAACCACTGCTCTGTAGCGCGGTAGATGATAGGGCTGTTACATCTCCAGCAGTGAGGATACTGGTGGACTATCTTCTGAGTTGCGAGCATAGCGCCGAGCTCTGTGAGCTTGGCAGCGATAGCCTTGTTAGCCTCGTCAGTGTCGAGACCTGCGAACTCGCCGGCTTCCTCGGTCTGCCTGCCCTTTGCGTCAACGCAGACGATTATGCCGATGTCGTCGTAATTCTTGCATACCTCAAAGTCCTCTACGCCGTAGCCCGGAGCAGTATGTACGCAGCCGGTACCGGATTCGAGAGTAACGTGGTCGCCTACGATTATCGGAGACGGACGGTCATAGAGGGGGTGCTTGGTCTTCATGCCTTCGAGCTCTGCGCCTGTGAAGATGTGGTCGGTAGTGTAGTCAGTGATACCGGCAGTCTCCATAGTAGTCTTTACGAGCTCTTCAGCCATTACGTAATACTCGTCGCCAACATGAACGAGCGTATAGTTATACTCCGGACCGAGGCAGATTGCGAGGTTTCCGGGGATAGTCCATGTAGTAGTGGTCCAGATAACGAAATATACCTTTGAAAGGTCGAGACCGAGCGCAGAGAACACACCCTTGTCGTCGGTAACGTTGAACTTTACATAGATAGAGTAGCAGGGGTCGTTTGAATATTCTATCTCAGCCTCAGCGAGAGCGGTATTGCAGTCGGGGCACCAGTAAACAGGCTTGAGACCCTTGTACATATAGCCCTTCTTGGCCATAGCGCCGAATACCTCGACCTGTCTTGCCTCGTACTCGGGACGGAGCGTGAGATAGGGGTAGTCGTAGTCGCCGAGCGAGCCCATTCTCTTGAAGCCCTTCATCTGGTTAGCTACCTGCTCCATAGCGTATTCGCGGCAGTGCTTTCTGAGCTCTGTCGGAGGGATAGCGCCGTCCTTGACGCCGATAGTCTTCATGGCCTTGAGCTCGATAGGAAGACCGTGGGTATCCCAGCCGGGAACATAGGGAGCGCAGAATCCGGTCATATTCTTATACTTTACGATGAAGTCCTTGAGCGACTTATTAAGCGCATGACCGAGGTGTATCTCGCCGTTTGCATACGGAGGACCGTCATGGAGAATGAAAGAGGGCTTGCCCTTGTTTTTCTCTATCATCTTGTAGTAGAGTCTTTCGTCCTCCCATTTTTTGAGAGTTTCGGGCTCTCTTTTGGGGAGATTTCCGCGCATGGGGAATTCCGTAGCGGGTAAATTAAGGGTTGAATTATAATCCTGTGCCATTGGTATCACCTTTCATAATTTCTCGAACCGAATATGTAAAGCCCGCATTGCGGGCTGTGAGCCGTTAGCTTTTAGCTATCAGCTTATTGCAGACGCACCGCAGCAAGCTAATGGCTAACGACTAACGGCATTTGCCGTGATATTATCAGTCGTTGTTTCCTGAAGCTACAGCAGCAGCGATCTCCTCGGCTGTTTCAGTGGGGTCGAGGTCATCGTCGTAGGTCTCGGGCATAGAGGATATCATCTCGAGATGAGCCTTGTACATATCGAAGAGGCTCTTCTTGAATTCAGCTACCTGACGGCGTGCGTCGATGAGAGCTTCCTTCTCCTTAGCTATCTCCTCGCGGTTTTTCTCGATAGCCTCAGCGTGCTGACGTACAGCCTCGTCCTCGAGCTGGTCAGCCTTAGCCTGAGCCTCAGCGATTATCTGCTCTGCCTTCTCGTTAGCCTCGTTGAGTACCTGATGACCCTGCTTCTGAGCGCCGAGAAGAGCGTCCTTGAGGGCGTCCTCGTCCTTCATATACTCTCTTACCTTGTCAGCGAGTATCTGTATCTTGTTGTTAGCCTCTGCGCGCTCGCGCTCCATTTCGTCGAGCTCAGCCTCGAGCTGAGAGAGAAATTCGTCTATTTCCTCCTGCTTGTAGCCGAAAGCAGCCTTTTCAAATCTTTTATTTCTTACGTCTTTTGATGTGATCATTATCATTCACCTCTAAATATATTTTTTCAGAATTATGTGTATACGGCCTTTTTTGGTCTCGCCGTTGATACCAGAAAGAATGAATCTTCCGCAGCCTCTTACCGAGAGGATATCCCCCTCCTTCAGCTCATACGAGAGCGAGTCTGCGGTAAGGTGGTTAACGTCCACCTTGTCCGTGCGGATAAGTGCCGCCGCTTTTTCACGGCTCAGCTTAGCCGCAAGGCTGACGATGCAGTCGAGCCGCAGCGAGGCGACCGTACCGCTTATATCCTGAAATTTCTGAGCATTTTCCAGCTCAAAGGGTCTGCTGTCGTCGGTTTTCACGCCGACTCTGCCTATCTTGGCTATCGAACCGGTCACAAGCCTTGCCGCAACATCTGTAAGGAAGGTCTGAGCAATGCCCTCGCCCGTGACTATATCTCCCACGACCTCGCGTTTGAGCTGCTGAGCCATCAGCGAGCCGAGGATATCGCGGTGGGTGAGGGTATCCTCCTTCCTGTAGGCGAAGGTAAGGCACTTCATCGGGAAGAGCTCCGTAATGCCGCCGCGGAGGTATTCCGGAAAAACGGCGAGCATTTTACGTCTCGCGTCGGGATAGCCTCCCCAGAGGAGGTACCCGCAGTCTCCGGCATTTGCGCGGAGCCATATCTCCGTTTCCGCGCACTGTCTCTCGTCGAGGAACGACGAGAATACGGGAGCGCTGTAGCGTCCGCACTGCCCGAGCATATCCTCGAGCCGCGCGATGAAGAGCCTGTCCGGCTGAGCGTTCATCAGATGAATACGCCGTTGTTCTCGAGCTCGCCGACGAGGTCCTCGCCGATGAAGCCTACATTGTAGGGAGTGATGATGTAGGTGAGGTTTGCAACGGGCTTGAGGCTTCCGCCGTTAGCGTAAGCAACGCCTACGAGGAAGTCGATTATTCTTCTCTTGTTCTCGGGAGAAGCAGTCTCAAGGTTGAGTACAACTGTCTTCTTAGCGATAAGGTGGTCAGCTATCTGCTTAGCGTCTGTGAAAGCAGAGGGCTTAACGAGCACTACCTGAAGCTGTGCAGTAGTCTGGATATTCACTACCTTGTTTCTTCTGCCTGCGCCCTCGGGTGACATCTCCTCGCGGGGACTGCCCATGCCGCCGCCCATGCCGGAGTGTTCTCTTGCCTCAGCGCCCATGGGAGTATCTGCGAAATCGCCGTCCTCATCCTCAGCTGCAAAAAAGAAATCCTTGATGTTCTCGAAAAGTTTCATGATGATTTTTCTCCATTCTCCGCATATACATTATTTATTTTAGTTGCCGGCGCTCATGCGGTGAGCCGCCTTATACCTTTACAGATGTATCGTCATTCAATACGGCACGTATGAGCTCTTCATTATCCATGCCCCCAAGCCCATACCGCACAGCGTTATCTGCTGTAATCGCGAGCGCCGAAAAGACCTGTACCGATACGGACCAGAGTAGAGCCGTGCTTAACCGCCTCTGCGTAGTCATGAGTCATGCCCATCGAGAGCGTTTCCATGGCGATACCCTGAATATTCCTGCTTTTTATGTTCTGAAACAGCTCCTCCATTCTTCCGAGAAAGACATCGCTCGATGAAGGCGGCGGGATAGTCATAAGACCCTTTACCCTCACGCATTCAAGCTGTGATATCTGCTCAAGGAGCGGTATCAGCCCGTCGGGAGCGACTCCGCTTTTGGAATCCTCGCCGCCGATATTCACCTCGCAGAGTATGTCCATAGTCTTATTATGCACACCTGCGAGCCTGTTTATTTCCTGTGCCAGCTTAAAGCTGTCAACGGATTGAATCATCGTCATAGGCTCAATGATATACTTGACCTTGTTGGTCTGCAAGCCGCCGATGAAGTGTATCTCCGCCGACTTGTCATAAGCCTCCTGCTTAGACATGAACTCCTGCGCTCTGTTCTCGCCGAGGAGAGCAACTCCCAGCGAAACGGCGTAGTTCACTATCTCAGGAGCGACAGTTTTGGTAACAGCCATAATGCGTATATCCTCAGGCGCTCTGCCGCATTTTGCAGCCGCGTCCGCGATATTGCTCTTTATAGCTGCAAGGTTATCGCTCACGTACTGATATTTATCAGTCATCTGCGTCCACCCCTTCTATCATGATATCGTCATACAGTGCAAGGTAGGACGGGTCGTCCTCATGCACCTTTGAGAGCACGTAATCGCTGCCCTCATAGATAACGTCTATTTTCTTGAAGGTCACCTGCTCGCCCTTTAAGATGTACACGCCCTTGGTATTGACCTTGGTCTCAGCCTCGGAGGCGGGAGCCTCTGTCGGAGCTGTTGTTTCCTCGGCAGGAGCGGTCTCAGCCTCGGGAGCAGCCTCAGCCTCAGCGGCGGGAGAAGTTGTCTTTTCCGTCACATCAGCGAAGCGTATCGCCTCACGCGGGACTTTAAGTCCGCGGAAATCGCCCTTTATCATCTCGCACTTTTCAGCGCGGTGCTGAACGAGGTCGTAATTGAACTGGTCACATTCAAGAATAATAATGCTTTTTGAAGGGTCGCCCTCGTCGCGGATATCCTTGACGGCCGCGTCGAAGGTATCGGCGTTGGAATCGAATTTTATCTTTACACTTCCGCCGATAGCATACTCTTTGCGTGAATTGTCTATAACGCCCGCCAGATACCAGCCGTAGCCCTCTATAAGCTTGCCGACGATATTGCCCTCAGTGCTCTTTCTGTCCTCGATACTGTTGATATCGGCGATAGTAAGAGAATCGAGCTTGTCCGGCTTCAGCACTGATTCATAGCCGTCGCAGTAGCTCACAAAGTAAGCCGAGCGCGGTGACTTTATCGTTTCAGACGGAGTTACCGAAAGCGATCTCAGCTCTGCGAGCTTGGCGTTGATATCGGTTATCTGCTGGTCAAAGCCGCTGACCTGCTTGGTGATTATCTGGTAGGTACTCATCTGAATGAGCAGGTCCTCCATGTCCTTTTCGAGTGCGGAGTAGTTATGCGTATCGCGGCTGTATATCATGCTGCGGTATTTCTCCTCTATGCTCTCGGAGAGGTTTGAAGGCTGCGCGGATTCGATAGTACCGGGGTTCTGTATCTTTTTGAGTATGCTCAGCTCGCGTTCGAGCTTGCTTATCTCGCGGTTCCTCACTATCTGCTCATCGGTGGGGTATACCTCAGCGATGACGGTGCCGTTGCCGAGCTTTCCGCCGTCAGCCACATCGTAGCTTATAACGCCGCCGGCAGTACACATTACCGGAGTCTCGTCCCTGATGAAAACTCCCTTGAACTCGCGCGAGGCGGTGGCATCGGACATCAGGGCAACTGCTGTAGGAGCCTGTTTGTTACGGAAATTGTAAACGATGCTGATAAAGACTATCAGAAGCAGGATGAGAACTGAATTTCTCATCACCTTGACGATGAAGCTGCTGTCTGATCTATTTGCACGCATTCATATCACCGCTTATTCGCTCTTGTCTGATGAAGCGTCAAGAATTGAGACAGGTCTTGCGGGTATGATAGTTGAGATAGCGTGCTTGTAAACGAGCTGCTGCTTGCCGTCGCAGTCAAAGATAGCAACGTAGCTGTCGAAGCCTCTTACCATGCCCTTGAACTGGAAGCCGTTCGTAAGGATAATGGTAACAGCGATCTTTTCCTTTCTGCACTGATTGAGGAAAACGTCCTATGAGTTGATAGTTTTGTTCATACACATTCTCCATTCCTATAGTTTTCTCACGAACAGAAACGCGGGACGTTTCCGCGTGAGGGCATACCTATCCCATAAGGATAAAAATACACACAATACATTATATCATATTCTTCCGTAATTGGCTATAGCTTTTTTGGATTTTTCCGAAATTTCACACTTTTTACTAAAATCCTCGATAATTATCCACCTGATACGTTCATTTTTTCTAAACCATGTGAGCTGTCTTTTGGCGTAGCGGCGGGTCTCCTGCTTTATCTTGTCTATGCAGTCGCTCAGGAGGGCTTCATTCTCGAAGTAGGGGATAAGCTCCTTGTAGCCGATAGCGTTCGCGGCTGTGCGCATGGACTTTTCCTCCCACAGCGCCCTCGCCTCTTCGATGAGTCCCGCCTGCACCATTTCGTCTACGCGCATATTTATCCTGTCGTAGAGCACAGCCCTGTCGGCGGCGTTGAGTCCGAGAATAAGCGAATCATAGGGACTTTCGACGGAGGTGCTCTCCTCCTTGAGCTCGCTGAACCTGCGTCCGGTGACGTGAATGACCTCAAGAGCGCGCACTACCCTGACGGTGTTGTTCATATGTATCGACTCCGCAGCAGCGGGGTCAGCCTCGCAGAGCTCCGCATAAAGGCGCTCGCTGCCCTCGCTGCGGGATATCGCGTAAAGCTGTTCGCGGTAGGCGGGGTCACTTTTCACCTCTGCGAACTGAACATTGTTGAGCAGCGAATCTATATACAGACCCGTTCCGCCCACGATTATCGGGAGCTTTCCCCTGCTGAGAACGTCCTCTATCGCCTCATTCGCGAGCTTTACGTAGTCTGCCGCGGAAAAGCTCACATCGCGGTCAAGAATGCTTATGAGGTGGTGAGGTATGCCCTGCATCTCCTCCGCTGTCGGCTTTGCGGAGGCTATGTCCATTCCTTTGTATATCTGCATGGAATCGGCGGATATGACCTCGCCGCCGTATTCCTTCGCGAGCTCGGCCCCGAGCCATGTTTTTCCCGAAGCTGTCGGACCGGCTATCGCGAGCACGAACGGTTTCATGTTTTTATCCATATCTATCTCCCAGCCCGTCTGCGGGCATAATATAAATGCGGGCGCCCGGAGAGCGCCCCTGAAATCTGCTTACAGTGAATGCGGTCATGCGACCGAGGACTTATCCTCTTCCTCTTCCTCGTCTTCCTCCTCGGACATGACTATCTCATTCTGCGGCTCGCCCCATACGTGCGAGCAGACCTCGGTAATGGTCTTTGCGCAGACAGTCGCAGCAAGAACTCCCGGCACGAAGGCGATGCAGAATATTGCAGCAGCTTTCACGGCTTTGTTCCTGCTCTTGGCGAGGTGCGGCTTTTTCACGAATATGAACGTGACTGCGATGAACGAAACAACGAACATCACCGCCGTCACGATAAGCTTATTGCTGATGTGGAAATGCATGATGACTCCTTAGGTACGTCTGAATTGGTGGTCGATATTATTTTTGGTCATGGTGAACATAACGGGTCTGCCGTGGGGGCAGTGGCGTATAGCCTCGTTATAGCAGACCTGCTCGGCAAGCGACTGGAGCTCCTCGGGGGAGTTGTTGTCATTCGCCTTTATTGCCGATTTGCAGGCAACTGTATGCAGCATATCATCGAGCAGTCCCGACTGCGGATTTATCTTGTTCATGCGCAGATTATTTGCTACCTCGCAGATTATCTCCTCCATGTCGGCTTCCATTATAAAGGTGGGGACGGCAGTCGCGACAACGCACGGGCGCTCGGAGAAATCGAAGGTGAAACCGAGGTCAGCGAGCAGCTCCTGATTATTCTCAACAGCGTCGAATTCCTCCGCCGTTAGCAGCACTCTTATCCCCGTGAGGAGAGTCTGGCTGTACTGGCGGCAGTTGCGGCTTCTCAGGCGCTCGAAGATTATACGCTCGTGGGCGGCGTGCTTATCTATCATTATGATTTTTCCGGCGCTCTCGCAGATGACGTAGAGCCCGAAAGCCTCGCCGATGACCTTTATATCGGGGAATTCCTCGTGAAGCGGGTCAGTGGGAGCCTCCTCCTTTGCAGGCGTTTCCTCTGCGCGGGGCTGACTGAAGGAGCTCGTATTAATGAAGTGAAAGCCCTCTATCGGCGCAGGCTCGGGGGCTTTCACCGGCTCCGGCGGAGCTGTCTCCGGCTTTGGAGCTTCTTCCGGTGCGGCAGGGATTTCCGGCTTTGGCAGCTCCGGAGCGGCATGAGCGGGAGCGCTCGCCGCGACTACGCCCTTTTCGCCGAAGTGCTCGAACGCCTTTATCGTCACCGTATCTGCCGGTATATCGGGCTCGGCAGGAGCCGGCTCCGCTGCTTTGGGAGCGGGTGCCGTATACGCGGGTCTGGTCTCCACAGCCTTTATCTCCTGCTCCTTTTTAGCGATGTCCTCCACAGGCGTGAACATGAATTCCTGCTGTACGGAGCGGTCCTCCTCGGGAGCGGGCTTTGTCCAGTCGATTTGGGGCTTGAGCTCGAATTCGTAGATGAGACCGTCGTTCATGAGGGCGTTCTTCACCGCGAAATAAACCGCATTCGAGACCGTTTTCTCGTCCGTGAAGCGTACCTCAGCCTTTGCGGGGTGGATATTGACGTCCATCGCGGCAGGCGGGAGGTCTATCATCAGCACACACGCAGGGAATTTTCCGGTCATTATCATGTTGCTGTAGGCATTTTCGAGCGCCGCCGAGCAGAGCCGTGAACGCACGTATCTGCCGTTGACGAAAAAGTTCTGGAAAGCCCTGTTTGCGCGGGAATACAGCGGTTTTATCACGAATCCGCTGACGTGTACGCCCTCGTATTCGTAGTCGCATTTTATCAGGTCGCGGGCGAAATCGCGTCCGTATATGGCGTACACCGCCGAGAAGAGCTCGCCGTCTCCGGCAGAGTTGAATTCCATGCGGTTGTCGCGAATGAGCTTGAACGCAACATCAGGGTGCGAGAGTGTTATCTTTTGCATTATATTGCTCACAGCATTGGCTTCGGTGACGTCCTTTTTCATGAACTTTGCTCTCGCCGGAACGTTGTAGAACAGGTCGCGGATAATGATAGTCGTGCCGTCGGGGCAGCCGCTCTTCTCATGCGATACTTCGCTGCTTCCCTCGATGCAGTAGAGAGTTCCGTAGGTCTCGTCCTGCTGCTTGGTCATGACCTCTACTTTTGCGACAGCCGAAATCGAAGCGAGAGCTTCTCCGCGGAAGCCGAGGGTATTTATGTTGTCGAGGTCCTCTTTTGTGATTATCTTGCTCGTCGCGTGGCGGAGAAACGCAGTCGGCACATCGTCAAAAACCATGCCGCAGCCGTCATCGCTGACGCGCATATAGGTCGAGCCGCCGTTTTTTATCTCGACGGTGATATGCTTGGCGCCGGAATCTATCGAATTTTCGACAAGCTCCTTTATGACTGAGGAGGGGCGCTCGATGACCTCTCCGGCGGCGATGAGCTCGGATATCTCCTTGCTCAGTACATTTATATGCGGCATAGCGTACTCCTTTATTTATTATATTCTATTGAAAGCATATCCAAAACAGATATCATAGCTTCTTTGTTATCCTTTGAATAATGCTCCAATTCATTGATTCTTAGATTGTTTTCAACATCAAGTTCAATAAAAAGCTGTTTAATATTCTGCATTTTCATTCTAATAGAGGAAAGTGGTATATCACTGCCTATAGCAATAAAAATGGAATGAAGTTTTTCTATAAATTCAAACGGATCACAGCCGTTTTTCTTTATCACATATTCACTTACACAGCTTAAGCAACATATTATATTTTCTTCCTTCGACCAAATATGCTTCGCCATACTATCACCTCAATTATTAATAACATTCAACATATCTTTTAACAAGCCTCTGCATTCCTCGTCGGAAAGCTCATCTATATTGGTGCGTTCGAGCATATCAAGAGCCGCTTCGCGTCCGAGACTGCCGAAGCTTATCTGTCCGCCGCTGTCGCTGACAACATTCGCCTGAACGCTTTCGTGCTGCTTCTCCATTTCCTCGAGAAGCTCCCTCGCGCGGCTGACTACCTTCGCAGGAAGTCCCGCAAGCTTAGCAACGTCAACGCCGTAGCTCTCGTCGACTCCGCCGCGGACTATCTTTCGCAGGAAGCGGATAGTCCCGCCGTGCTTGTTTACTGCGATACTGTAGTTTTTCACGCCGTCGAGCTCGTTTTCAAGTCCGATGAGCTCGTGGTAGTGGGTAGCAAAAAGAGTCTTGCAGCCGAGCTTTTTCGAGCCGCAGATATGCTCCGCGACAGCCCGCGCGATGCTTACTCCGTCGAATGTGGAGGTACCTCTGCCGACCTCGTCGAGAATTACAAGGCTGTCGGGAGTGGCGTTCCTGAGGATATCCGAGACCTCGCTCATCTCGACCATGAACGTGGACTGTCCTGCCGTGAGGTCGTCGGAGGCTCCTACTCGGGTGAAAATTTTGTCCACGACCGATATCTTAGCCGAATCCGCAGGGACGAAGCTGCCTGTCTGAGCCATGAGCACGATGAGGGCGGTCTGGCGCATATACGTCGATTTACCGGACATATTCGGTCCCGTGATTATAGCCATGCGGTCGGATTTTTTGTCGATGTATGTATCGTTCGGCACGAACATCTCGTCCTCGAGAACAAGCTCGACAACTGGGTGTCTGCCGGCTTTTATGTCGATAGCGCCGTCAATGGCGATATCCGGCTTGACGTAGTTATTGCGCAGTGCGACGTCCGCAAACGAGCACAGAACGTCTATCGCCGCAACTGCGGAAGCGGTCTGCTGGACGGGTACGAGCTTTGTCGCGAGGAAGTCCCTGACCTCGGCGAAAATATCCGCTTCGAGCGAGAGAGCCTTGTCCTTGGCGCCGAGTATGGAATTTTCGGCGTTTTTTAGCTCCTCGGTTATGAAGCGCTCGGCGTTGGCGAGGGTCTGCTTGCGTATCCAGCCCTCGGGCACGAGGTCGTAGTACGAGCGCGTTACCTCCAGATAATAGCCGAAAACGCGGTTGTAGCCAATTTTCAGTCCCTTTATGCCGGTCTCTTCCTTTTCGCGCTGCTCGATGCCATCTATAATCTCCTTGCCGTGGGTCATGATGTGGCGGAGGTTGTCGAGCTCCTCGTTGAAGCCGTCGCGGATAACTCCGCCGTCCTTGACGGAGACAGGCGGCTCTTCCATAATGGCATTCTCGACAAGGCGTGCGAGTTCCTCAAGCGTGGATATCTCGCTGTCGAGACGGGCTATCAGCTTCGAGCTGCCGGCGAGCTTTGCGAGCTCCGATTTCAGTGCGGGGAGCTGCAATGCAGTCGCCGCGAGGGATTTCAGGTCGCGCGGATTCGCCGACTTGTACATCACCTTTGTCATGAGGCGTTCGAGGTCGTATACGCGCTCGAGAAGTGCCTGTATATCGGCGAGTACGACGCTGCTCCTGTAGAGAGCGTCCACCGCGTCGAGGCGCTCGATTATGCGAGCGGGACTTTTCAGCGGCTGCTCTATCCAGCTTCGCAGCATTCTTCTGCCCATTGAGGTCTTTGTGGAATCCAGCACCCACAGCAGCGAGCCCTTTTTCTCCTTTGTGCGGAGCGTTTCCGTGAGCTCGAGATTGCGGCGTGCGTTGAGGTCGAGACCCATGAAGGCGTCGCCCTGAAGGAGCTTCAGCTCCGTGAAGCGTGAAACGGTCGATTTCTGAGTCTCTCTGATATAGTCGAAAAGTCCGCATACAGCCGCGGTATCGGCGCGGTCCTCGACAAGTCCGAGCTCGGCAACGCTCTTCACGCCGAACACCTCTTTCAGCCCCTCCATTCGCGGAGCTTCCGTGAAGCAGACCTTCGGGCGGAGCGATACCGCGCAGTCGAGACGTATCTTCACGAAATCGGCTGTATTCTTCATCGAGAGGAAGTTCTCGGCGAAGATTATCTCTGCGGGCTTGCAGCGTGAAAGCTCGTTGATGACATCGGCTTCCATGTCCTTACCCTCGAAAAAGCTGACTGCCGCCTCGCCTGTTGAGATGTCGGCTGAGGCAACTCCGCAGGTCTTGTTCACCTCGTCGTGATAGATGCTGCAAATGTAGTTGTTCACTCCGTCGTCGAGCATACTTGTCTCGGTGAGAGTTCCCGGAGTAACTACTCTGATAACGTCGCGGACGACTATGCCCTTAGTCTCGGCAGGGTCGGTGAGCTGCTCGCAGACTGCCACCTTGTAGCCCATGTCGATGAGCCGCTTTATGTACATATCCGCCGCATGATAAGGGATACCGCACATCGGAGCGCGTTCCTCAAGACCGCAGTCCCTGCCCGTGAGTGTGAGCTCAAGTGCCTTGGATATAGTTATAGCATCGTCGAAGAACATCTCGTAAAAGTCGCCGAGCCTGAAAAACAGTACACAGTCCTGATACTTGTCCTTGACTTCCAGATACTGCTGCATCATCGGCGAAATTTTGCTTCTGTCGATTTCCATTATCATTTCTCCTTCCTCTCCAAAGGCTCTGCCTCTGGACTCTGGCAGGGCGCTGCCCTTGACCCGCCAGAGACTCTGTCTCTGGAATCTGCTGGGGTGCCGCCCCAGACCCTGCAGGGGTACGCAGTACCCCTGCCCACAGATTTCGCGCCATAATCTCCACAAA
>JAEEGL011310607.1_pt1 | contig 13568 bp, 13 predicted proteins | sample 9134231 | NCBI WGS metagenome assembly JAEEGL01 (sample SAMN16246548, study PRJNA631951) | gut metagenome | biome: gut microbiome; feature: rumen; material: fiber-attached | host: Bos | place: Iran: Karaj | collected 2018-10
TGGAAGACCGAAGGGTTGGTGCTATGGATGCGAAGTGTTGAGTGACAAAAGCGCACGTAGTACGGTATCTGGCGGCGAATCGTGGCACTGTGACTTTAAAGTCCTGCCGGACAAGGATATCTAGTTCGCGTTCCCGCTGTCCAAGGTCTCTTTGCCGTCAGATAAAAAGCATGATAGCCGCAGAGCCGACGGGTATGATCGCGATGCGGATGTCGGTGCGACTGATGAAGCGGCTCAAGTTTCTGTGATTCGGAGTTCATACGCGACTCTGCAGTCGGATCTGTTTACATGGAGCAGGTGCAGCGTGTTCGTCTCATGCAACGGGAGATCCATGCTGGTCTCTCCCAGCCCGTCCGGCAAAACGGAGGTCACAGGCGATACAATCCGCGTGCCGGGGCTGAACAGGCTCTCCCCGTTCAGCGAGCCTTGCGATCTGGAGTATTCCATGCAAGGGGACGACATTCTGATTACCCTTCCCGAACCAGAATCTTGCAAACCTCTTAAACAAAACGAATTAAAACAAAAATTCGCCCTTGGCGAGGTGACGATATGAGCGAGAATGCAAAGACATTGAGATGTCCCAGATGCGGGACCCAGTTCGAGATCGACGAGACTGATTACGAAAGGATAGCCAGCCAGGTCCGCGATGCGGAGTTCTCCAAGGAGATGGCTTTCCGCGTCCAGCATTATGAGAAAGAGAAAGAGGATGCCATCGCTTTGGCCAAAGCCGATAGCGATAGGGTCCATACAGAGAACCTGACAAAGCTGCAGGCGCAGTTTACCAGCGAGATCCATTCCAAAGACAGTGAGATCGCCGAGTTGAAATCTAGAGTAGAGAAGTTCGAACTTGAGATGAAAGAGGCGGTCAGGGCGGCAGAGGATGCCAAAGACGGGACCATATCCAGTAAGGACGCTGAGATCAACGAACTGAAAGCCCGGATAGGCACGTTCGAATTCGAAAAGAATATCGCCGTGAAGGAGGCGGAGGATGCCAAGGATGTTGAGATCGCCGCGCTGAAGTCCGCACAGGACAAATGGGATATCGAGAAGAATCTGGCACTCACCGAGGCGGAGAACAGGAAGATAGAGGAGATCAGTTCCAAGGACAGGGAGATTTCTGACCTGATGGCCAAAATGCAGCAGGCGGAGGCTACCAAGCAGCTGGAACAGAAGAGCCTGAAGGAATCCTACGAGGCTAAGCTCAAGGCGAAGGACGAAGAGGTCCAGTTTTATAAGGACTTCAAGGCCAGGCAGAGCACCAAGATGATAGGAGAGTCCCTCGAGCGCTTCTGCGAGAACGAATTCAACAAGCTCCGCCCCACCGGGTTTCAGGGCGCATACTTCGAAAAGGACAACGAAGTTTCCGCTTCCGGCTCGAAGGGCGACTACATCTACAGGGAGGCGGAGGACGGTGTGGAGTTCGTCAGCATCATGTTCGAGATGAAGAACGAGGCCGACCAGACTGCCACCAAGCACCGCAACGAGGACTTTTTCAAGGAGCTTGACAAGGATCGCAACGAGAAAGGCTGCGAGTACGCTGTGCTCGTGAGTATGCTGGAGCCGGACAGCGAGCTTTACAACACCGGGATAGTGGACGTCTCTTACAGGTACCCGAAGATGTACGTTGTCAGGCCCCAGTTCTTCATCCCGATGATCACTCTCCTGAGGAACGCTTCGAGGAATTCCCTGGAGTACAAGAAAGAACTCATAGACGCAAGAAATCAAAATCTGGATGTCACCAACTTCGAGGAGAAGATGAACAGTTTCAAGGACGGATTCGCGAACAATTACCGTATCGCGAGCGAGAAGTTCTCCAACGCCATCGATGAGATTGACAAGACCATAGATCATCTCCAAAAGGTGAAGGATAATCTTCTCAAGTCCGAGAGGCAGCTCAGGCTGGCCAACGACAAGGCTCAGGATCTGACCATCAAGAAGCTGACGAGGAATAACCCTACGATGGCCAAAAAATTCTCTGAATTGAAGCCTGACCAGGAATGATCAGGGCATCTGCTGTCGCCTGTGACAAATTATTTTAAGCCGGCGGGGCGCCGTCCTGCCGGTTAATTGTTTTCACAGCGCTGTCATGTGTGTATTTATTTATCCAAATCGAACACGGATCCTGTCTGTCTGGGATTGCTCAATCTGCACGTTGTCGTTTAGAAAGATTATCTATTAGGGTTTCTCAACTGGCATTATTGAAATCTCGGTTCAATTTAGAAAATAAGGGGCGATATCTTCATTCATCTTAAGCAAAGGTTTTCGATACACATACATCGCTTTACCAACAAACGACAATTTCATCACCAATCTGACAAAATTAATTAATGAAACAGATGATTAGTGGACTATGGAGGATACATACTGTATTTTTTGCGGATCTAAATTAGATTGGAGTGGAGATTTCATGCATAGCGAATATTTCGGCTGCGATGCCGAAGACGATCTTGAAAACGATAGACTTGTGGTGGAGATGTTTTGCAATAAATGTGGTGCAACGGCTATTTTCATAGAACCCGAGTCCGAGTCCGAAAAGAAAAATCACTGATTCGGGAATCGCTATATCTATCATCCGGACGGTTACAACAATTGTATACACCCGGATTCCGGTACACCCGGACGCTGAATGACGAAGCAGAATCCGGATAATCGATCTAACATAATGCTTCTAAATTTAATTGGTTAATGAAGTGACAATCCTGTTTCTTTTGAAGGAGCGTCTTTAGAGAGATCATAATACCCGAAAACGAGGCTGAACAGGTTTATGTCCTTTCTCATGTCTAATTACGGATCTTAACTGAACATAACGTGGCTCTTCGGGAAATAGCCAAATTGTTCCCGAGAGGCATCCGTGTCTGCTCGGAGGAATGGTTCGTTGATGGGATATACCAGTTATATTGACCGGATTAACCAGGAGCCGGTAGTTTTCAGACGGATTTACAGGATGGACGTAATTACCGTTTAATCAGATAATGGAGCCGTAAGACGTTATATGGGTTTTACCAGCGTACTGTTTATGGTTAGCAACTTCCAGGAGTTAGACGAGTATTGAGAAAGCGGAAAATGACTCCATGCATAATGGTAGCATTTCTTGTTCTCTAAATTATTATATTCTGATTATTTTAAAATATTTTGATAATGTATTAATTATAATGATTATATTTTAATTATAATTATTATCGATTCTTATCCTAAATTGACGCTTATAGAAATAAATATTGTAAAGGTATTTTCGATTTATTTAATCATTATATTAAATATATTGAAATAACTTAATTATGATATACATTTGATTCCAATGAGAAATGAAATGAATAATAAAGAAACGAAGGAGGAGAAATTCTGCCGGATTGCAGAGTATAGGACTAATAAGATCATAGATATGTTGCGGTTGCTGGGCAACTGTTCCAACAGGTCCACATATTCCTACGACGACGCTCAGATAGAACAGATATTCAAAGCGATTGTCCAGGCCACTGAATTAGCTAAAAGCAGATTCGAATCCGAGAGAGAATCCAAACCGTTCCGCCTCAAAAAGCCGTGATATTATGCTCAAATGGAACTTTCCAGAATACCTTGGATATAAGACCGAGGGCATGAACGCTGCCGAAATTGATAATCGCGAATCGCCGCTCCAGACCTTTGTAAGAGAGATATGCCAGAACTCAGTCGATGCTGCCGTCGCCTATCCGGTCAGGGTTGAATTTGCTTCATTCGATTTGCCTGCAAGCAGATTTCCTGACATAGACGGTTTGAAACATACATTGAGTTGTTGCTTAGACATGGGCAGAACATATAGACATAACAAAAGCGTGGAGCAAGAGTTCGAGAACCGCCTGAAAACTCTGTCTTCCGATAGGATCAGGATGCTAAGAGTCAGCGACTTCAACACTACCGGCCTTATCGGTTCGAACATCAAAGGATCCAGTCCTTGGAACAACGTCACCACCGGAACGGGAATATCCGACAAATCTCGGGGCTCCTCCGGGTCCCATGGTAGAGGCAAAGATTCGTTTTTTGAGGTCTCGGATCTCCATACTGTCTTTTTCTCTACCCTTGATAAGGATGGAATCAAGGCATCCATCGGTGTGAGCAAGCAGATAACCTACATGGACAACGGTACCACCCATGAGAGCTTCGGGTGTTATCTCAACGAACAGGAGCACCATAGTTCGGAGCAGCTATTGCTGGATCCCGGGTTTTCCAGATCGGAATCCGGTACTGATATCTACGTCTCGGCCTTCTCTGAATATGAGGACGAGTTCCATCAGATGGCTCTCGCCGTAACCAGGGATTTCTTTGTAAAGATCTTGAACAAAGAACTTGTGGTATCGATTCTCGGAACTCAGATAGATCACAGCAATATCAAATCGATACTGAATTCCCTCGATTGTCGTGACGATGAAGAAAAGAGTTCTGTCGGATACACCCTTGAGCTGATAGACTGTTATCTCAAAGGACCGGTTAAGGAGTTCAGCCACTATTCCCTATATCTAGCTCTTTCTGAGGAATTTTTCTACGTTACTTCCGTCAGGAAAGGGATGGTTATAGACAGCAGATTTCATAAACTGCCACGCGAGCATATCATAGGCCTAGTTACTGTAGATAATGATGACGCTTCCGATCTTCTTCTAATGTCTGAGGACATATCTCACAATTCTTGGAAATCCGATGTCGCCCCGCAGAATTTCAGGAAAAGGATAAAGGATCTGATTCTTGAGATGAAGACCAACATCCGCTCCGAGGCTAACAAGCTGGTAGAGCAGGAAAGCGGCCCCAGTAAGGAGGCCATCGGATTGAACCGTTACATCCCAGTTTTGGACGTTGATCACGATAAACATGAGGATGTTTCCAGGAAGGAGTTTCTCTACGATCCGATCAGGGATGTCAAAATCAGTAAAAAGAAACCCGTAACTCATTCTAATTCAGAATCGGCACGGGTCGAAAAGACCAGATTGCCTACCGCAGAAGAGAAAGATGATCCTGACACTAAGCCCATACATACTCTTGAAGACGATCCGAAACCGTATAAGAAGAAAGATGACCACGTAAGGGTCAAGGAAGGGGACAACGAGAATTATATCAGACAGTTCCTTCAAATCAATCTTAAAGAAGTCAGGTCACTATGCACCGATCTTTCCAAAAAGAGATACAAGGTATTCTATAGATGCGATAAATCTGAGCCTTACTACCTTCGTGCCTACATAGCCAACGGTCAGGAGGCCGTTCCGATACCTGTTCGTATAACGAGTGCCATGGATTCTGAAGGTCTTCTTCTTCCAGTGACTGAAGGTCGTATTGGTCCTCTCGAACCCAACGGAGGCTTGCGGACATATGTCTTCCTTACCATAGACTATCCGATTTCCTGTGCGATCAGCGTCGGAGGTGAAGTCTGATGAAGGCCCTTCCCTATCCGAAGCTCCAGAAAAACAGGCCTGATTATGAGACCTCGCTCATCAACTGCGACATTTCCAGAACCGATTCAGGTGTGAACATCATTATTCGCGGTGAATTCAACCTTTTAGACAATGAACTCCAGAGATTAATCGATGAGGGGAGTGCTGGATACTGTCTGATCGTCAGATGCAACGCCACGAATCGTTCGCGGATCTATATGGATGGCGTGGAATCCAAATTTATGCTCAAGCTTTCCAAGAAAGACTATGCTGACAAGATCGAGATTGTTCCCGGAATAATAGCCAAAGAGGAGATTACGGGATATATTAACGAAAATCTTGCTGAGGATTATCGGGAATCGGATGTAACTCTTCCTAAGAACGCTCTGATAGCCGAGTGTGAAACTTTCGAGTTGCTGATTTACCGCTATTCTGAGCAGAACACAGAATCCATATGCCGTTTCCGTAAGGGAAAATTGTTCAGCTTTAATATCGACGCGGATTACATTGAGATATCGGTGCCTGAAGATACCTTTAATCAGTACTGCAGGCTCACAGTGAAGGATTGCGCCCAGATATTCACATCTATGTTTGTAGTCCCCGTAATACAGCAGATTGTCCAGGACTTCTGGGTCGACAGGACTGAGGATGCCGAGCAATACAGTGGTTATCGCTGGTTCGTGTCTCTTGATGAGGCCATACGCAATTCGATCAGCCTTTCGAAAGGCCCTTCTGCCTTTGAGATCATTTCGAATCTTCTTGAAGATTTGCTTTTCGAATCCACTGACTTTCTTGTCAAATACTACGGAGGATCTGAAGATGTATGTTGATAGGATAAGTCTTGATGCTCTGCACAAGATATACGAGTCCATTCCGTTGAATTATAATAGGTATATGAATAGCAGCGATTATTGGCTCATCGATTTTCTTACAGAGAACGGTTACCAGCCTGAGCCCAGGGGAATGGACGTGAAGGATTTCGTTCTCCAGATTGATTCTGAGGAGCCGTCATCAACTGATTTCTATAATGCGAAGATACTGTACGACACGCTCGACCTCGAACCAGAGCTCGCTTCCAACGGCGCTTTCTGGACTATTATCGCCCATCATAATATGGATTATATACGCTCCAGGGGGAGGTACTTTTTAAAGACGAAGGAGGAGGCTATAAACAGACTTCGCAAGGATGTGTGCTTTTCTGATTATCTGACGAAGAGGGAGAGAAGGGAGAGCTATATCTGTCGCCTATGGTCCATCGCTGATCTCACCTTTGATAAGAGCGATTTCGACAATCCCTACGAGTTTCTGGAAGTTGCTTTCAAGGATCAGGATCTCGTCAATACTATCCTCGATCGTGACATCTTCACCAATCGCCAAGTCACTCGCGCGTTTCTTGAGATATATCGCGATCAGCTTAACAAAGGCAGCAAGCTGGACCGCAGAGTTATACGCGACTTTCAGGTGTACCTTCAGGCCTTATCGGATGTTTATGTTATAGAGGCCATGTCTCTGGAGGATCTCAGAGAGAAGTTCAAAGAGTTCATCGACTGGGAAAAAGACAAGAAAGGTACAGGTTCCTGAACTCGATCGGTTGCGGCCGTCGTTTCTCGACGGTCTCGACCTTTTTTACTGTTGTTACCTTAGTATGTTAATGTGTATTATTGAACTGCCTGTTTGAAATAAGTAATAAATCTTTGCGATGTATCTTGATGTCATGGCTAAAATGGTCTCCGAATGTGATAATCCAAAGCCTTCTAGGAAGGACATCCTCATGTGCATCGTGGATATAATGAGCAAGAACGGTTCGGATAGCCATTTTGTGGATACCATCACTCCTCTTGTCTACGAGTCCTTGGCCCTTTCTCCGAAATATTTGGAGAAACAGAACGGTCATCCTAACGAGACGTGGATTAGATTCAACACCAGGTGGGCCATCACAGCAGGTAAAAACTCCGGTCTTCTAAAATATATTAAACGTACCGGGAATCAGGCTAAAGAAGATAGATTAATCTCTGGTTCTTCCCATCTTTGTCAAAGATTTAAGATGACCGCAATGGGGGAGAAGGCCGGCAAAGGGCTCTTCAACTGGGATCTATTGGATGACAGGGGTAACTACATTGATACTTTCGGTGGAAAACAAAATATCAACAAATACTTCAAAGAATCCTTCCTAACCTGTCCGGATATCAACAGGATCATTTCCGTAATGGAGCGCAAAAAGAGCATAATTCTCCAAGGGCCGCCTGGGACTGGAAAGACCTTTCTCGCGGACAAGCTGGCTTCTTTTCTTACCGGGGATAATCCAGACAAAGTCGTCAAGATTCAGTTTCATCAGTCCTACAGTTATGACGATTTTATCAGGGGTTACAGGCCTGACGGCGGGTCTTGGAAACTCTGTGACGGCGTCTTTGTGGAATTATGTAACAGGGCACTCGCCGATCAGGGCAACCGGTATGTTATGGTTATAGATGAGATCAACAGAGGCGATCTGAACCAGATCTTCGGAGAGGCACTCACCTTCCTTGAGCCCGATAAGCGCAACAGACCTGTACGCCTCGTTTACGGATCTGATGACGATGGCAAAATCTTCACAATCCCTTCCAATGTGTTTTTGATAGGTACTATGAATACTGCAGACAAGGGGCTGACACACGTAGATTATGCAACGAGGAGGAGATTCGCATTTGCCGATATTCCCAGCGCTGTGAATGATAACGAGTAGTTCGAAGAACATGTTTGTATGTATAAAAGCAAGATTCTCAATGAAGCAATTGAATGCGTCAGGGAGTTCAATAGCAGTATAGAGGATTCGCTGGGTGATGACTACTTCATAGGACATAGCTACTTCACCAATCTGGGGAAAGACGATATCAAAACGAAAGTAATTGAAATCGTGGAGACGGAGATCCTGCCTTTGATTAAGGAGTACCTAGTCGACAGCCCGGATGTCTATGAGCAATGGGAACAGAAGTTCAGGGATCTTAAATGGATTTGATCAAAGGCATTCCCGTCAGCAACCTCTACCTGATGCTCGCATATGCGATGGAAAAGCCCGAAATCGACGAGGAAGGCTACGGTTCATCAGAGGATGTTAATTCCTTTCTCGACCTTGTGTCGGAGCTCCTTCTTTCATGTGTACGCGATCAGGTAGCTAGGGGCCTTCATTTCGACTATACGTGCCGCAAAGTGATATCGTCACGCATACGCGGAAAGATCCTTATGAGCGACACGTCAAGGCTCCAGTCCAAGCTTAAGAGGCAAGTCGCCTGTTCGACCTCAGTCTACAGTCCGGATAATATATACAACAGGATCGTCAAGTCCACCCTGGAGAGGATACTCTCGTACAGAATTGTGAAGAAAAGCATTGAGCAGGACATCCGCGGGATACTTCGCCATTTCGACGTTGTATCATCTGTCGATTTGGATAGCATCCGGTGGGGCAATCTCATCATATGGTCGGGGAATCTGAACTACGCATGCATGCTGAACATATGCAGGTTCGTTGCAGAAGACCTCCTGCCTTCCGATAACGATGGCAATCTGCGTATTAAGAAGCCGGTCATGCCTACGGACAGAGACATGTCTTTTATTTTTGAGAACTTCGTCAGAGGGTATTACAAAAAACATTTTGGAAGCGACACTTTGGGATCCAGGGAGATCTCCTGGGGGTGCGATGACGACTACCTCTTGCCGAAAATGATTACAGACGTGTATATGAGACGCGGAAACCGCATTCTGATAATTGATACGAAGTTTTATCGCAAAATGTTGCAACTCAAGTATGGTGCTGAGAAGCAACGTTCCGAGAATCTTTATCAGATGCTGTCCTATGTCGTGAATGAATCTTTTAATTGCAATGGCTTTGATGTGTCCGGTGTGGTCTTGTACGCCCGCTCGTCAGGAACTCTCCCCGATCACGATTATGACATCTGCGGGAGACACATATCGTTCCGTTCCCTGGACCTTAGTTTGAGTTTTCACGAGATAAAGTCTTTTCTGAATTCCATTGCGGCCAAAGGTTTAGACGACTGTTGACGATGATATTGAGGGAAAATAGAATCACTTTATCTTCTCGGATTCACGCTGAAGTCCATATAATAGGTACCGTCTCCGAGGTTCACAAAATCCACGTGGGTGCGGCCATAATTTTCCAGCATTTCTTTCGTCACAAATTGCCCGCTCTCTGCACCTATGCGCTCCCGAAAGTAACGTCCTAGCACACTGTTATCGTTCGATGTCTCGAGCTGTTTTGCCACAGGGTCTTCGCTGTCGTTTCCCGCAGCTTTGAAGTACATCGTGATTCCGTCATCCGTAACGGCTGTGAATACGGTGCCTTTAGGTGGGAAGAATCCTTCTTTTACGATTTTTTCTCCTATCGGCCTCTGAATCGGGATATATGCCTGATTTTTGTCCCTTTTTTCACGCTGTCCCCAGTTTAGAGACCCTCTATCCAGCATCTCGCCCTTGGTCGAAAGCAACGAAAGTCTGAGGCGGTCCTTGAAGAGGAACGTTTCCAAGTCTGTGAATGGATCGTCGACCTCGTCCTGCATCTGTTTCTTTGAGCCGATGTTAACCATGTCTTCCACTTCGTCGTGGTCGCAAAATACAGTCTCTCCCGAGAACCTCTCGTAGAAAGCATTTGCCTCTTGAGGGTCGCATTCAATCATAAATTCCGATTTGTTTACATTGTAGAATGAATTCTGGGAGTAGTTAGCGGATCCTATGAAAGCCTTGGTTGGCACACCGTTGCGAGTCCATATGTAGAGTTTTGCATGGCAGGGCAACCTGTTCACCATTATGTACGAGCAGGTGAATCCTTTCTTTTCCTTTGTCAGTTCCCTGAATCCCATATGGTCTACCCAAGGAACACCGTCAGACGGGGTCATGCCATATATCAGGTCGATGGTTATTGTTCCGTATTCCTTCTCCAGATCGTCCATGTGCCTCTTGGCCATTGAGGACGATGTGTAACCGGATAGTATACGCAGACCGTCGTTGTATCTTGCAGGCTCGAAAAGCACTTTCCTGAACATGTCGTTCGTCTTTTCGCCGCTACCGCTTATGTTTGATATCATCGCCGTCATGGCCATCATTCTCTGTGGATCATAGGTTCCATCGTGGGTTCTATGCTTTCGTATTCGATACCGAGGAGCGTCTTGAAGATTGCTTCAAATATACATCTGGCTCCTTCGGGGGGAACCGCCATCCCGATCTGTTTGCGAACGCTCTCCTTGTTGCCCAGGAACTCATATTCATCCGGGAAAGTCTGTATTCTGGCACGCTCCCTGTTGGTCAGGGCTCTGGGTTCCGACCAATGATACATATGCGTACCTCCGCCTCCAGACCCCGTCAGCGTGTAAGCAGGCTTGTCCGGGTCCAGTCTGCGGTATATCTGGCTTATCTTTGCTCCTTTGACTCTCAGCTTCAGGTCTTCGGGAAGGTTAGCCGTGAAAGCGTTTTCCCCTGGTTTGATGTATTCAAGGCGTTTCACTACTATAGGGTTCTGTGCGGTCCTTTCGTTGTTCGTCGCGTTTTCTGGTATCGGAGGCACTTCTATCGCCTCCCTGCATGTACGTGTCACGTAATTGGGCATCGGTACTTTGAACCTCAGTTTGAGGTCCTGCCTGATGCCCACGATTATCAGTCTGTGCCTGGCCTGCGGGATTCCATAGTCCTCAAAGCAGTACAGGTTGGGATACAGGTCATATCCTGCATCGAACATTTCCTGCAGTATCTTCATGAAGTCTTTTCCGTCGTTGGAATTCCTTAGCCCGCTGACATTCTCTGCGAAGAACCATTGCGGTTTTTTCAGTTCGAGGGCCTTCACGCCGTACGAATAAAGCGGCCCGTATGTTCCGGACATTCCTTTATGCTCTCCTACGACGCTGTAATCGTTGCAAGGAAACCCGAATGATAGTGCATTAATTGGCCCTAAGGCTTCTATGTCTAGTTTCCTTACATCCTTGCAGATGACTGCTTTTTCGTCGACGTCTATGTTGTGCTTGTACGTCTCGCAGGTGTCATAGTCGAAGTCGTTACTCCAGACATGCTCAACATTCACGCGCCCTTGAAGTTCTTTTGCCATCGCCGCCATGCGGATGCCGCATGCTATCCCGCCCGGGCCTGAAAAGAGCTCTCCCATCCTCACGTTCAGCGGCGATTCCATGCCGTGTGATAGGAGCAAATTTATTTATTTTTGACTAATCACAGACAAACTAAAATCATTTAAAATGTATGGGCGTTTACGGTTCACTATAAATAAATATTGTGTTTGTGATACGTTTCTCGTGATTTTGTATCGATGAAGTAACAGGTCGATTTGCAATGGCTATTTCCGCAGTTGATTTGTTTTGTGGTATTGGTGGCCTGACCAGAGGTATTTCTAACGCAGGCATTAGTGTGAGTTCTGGATTTGATTTGGATGAAACATGTTGTTATGCATATGAACATAATAATCATTCAGAATTTGTTCCCGGAGATATTTCATCGGTCAAATCTTCTGTTGTTGATTCTTTTCTTGAAGATGATTTAAAAGTTATTGTAGGGTGTGCTCCTTGTCAACCTTTTTCATCTAACACTCCAAAAATGTGTTCTGGCCGTAATAATGACAAATGGGGGATGCTTTATCATTTTGGCAGGATAGTTAGAGACGTAAAACCTGATATCATATCAATGGAAAACGTTCCTAACATAAGAACGACGGAACCATTTTTGGATTTTATCAAGACTCTTATTGAACTGGGTTATTTCTACAGTTATAGTGTGGTTAACTGTGAAGAGTATGGTATTCCCCAAAAAAGAAAGAGGCTTGTTTTGTTAGCATCGAAACTGAATCCTATTTATTTGAAATCTCCAGACGTGCACTCTTTTCAAACTGTTAGAGATGCCATTGGATTTCTTCCATCGCTTAATGATGGTGAAACTTCCGATTCTGATCCTTTGCATCATTGTCAAAAATTATCTGATTTAAACAAAAAACGTATTTTACACTCCAAACCGGGCGGATCTTGGCATGATTGGCCTGATGATCTAATCCTGGATTGTCATAAGAAAAATGGTGGTAAATCATTTAGTGCTGCATATGGTAGAATGTGCTGGGATGAACCTTCTCCCACAATCACGACTCAATTTTTCAATTACGGTTCTGGGAGATTCGGTCATCCAGAGCAAAACCGTGCACTGTCTTTGAGAGAGGGTGCATTAATACAAACTTTTCCGATGAATTATGAGTTTACACCGGGCAATGAAGTAAAGTCCCTATCTATGACTGCAACGCATATTGGTAATGCTGTTCCAGTCAAACTCGGAGAAGTTATCGGAAAAACAATTTTTGAACATGTCAATTGCTGAGGGTTTTATGACTGACAAGAAATATTATCTCGATTTTGGGCCGGAATTAATTAAACTTTTGGGGCCTAACCTCTACACGAACATATATTACGTACTTGGAGAAATTATTGCGAATGCATACGACGCTGACGCCCATAATGTTTACATTATCTACAACAACGATGAGAAGAGGATCGTGGTTGAGGATGATGGTAGCGGTATGACTTATGAAGATTTCAATGAGAAATATCTTCGCATAGGCACACCTACTAGAAATGACGATTATGGTGATTTGTCTCCGATTTGCAAAAGGAAAAGAATGGGTAGAAAGGGCATTGGAAAGTTATCTGCGTTATCTGTCTCCGATAAAGTTCTTGTAATGTCTTTAAAGGATGGGGAAAAGTCTGGTTGTGTCCTCTCTCTGGATATTAACAAAGAGGAAAATAACAGGTGGTCGATTCCTGCGATTCCAGACAGTGAAATAGTTTTCCGTTCTATAGGGGATTGTAAGAGTGGATCCTCCATTGTTATGCTGAATGTTAAATATTCAATTAATAAAACTATTGACTCTGCAAAAAGGAATGTTTCTCGTATTTTTCCTTTCATTTCTGATGATTTTAAAATCCACTTACTAGACGAATTATCTCATAAAGAGGTCACTATTGATGATGTCGCCTCTGAGATAGTAAAAACATCGGATGCTTTAATTACGTTTGCAAATGATAATTCTGATAATGTTTTAGATAAAAAGTTAACTGATTTGCATAAGTATTTTGATAATGATCGTTACTTCAAGAAACTAGAAGAGACTGGAGAAAGTGGAGAATTTCCTGGGAAGAAACA
>JAEEGL012646704.1_pt1 | contig 13568 bp, 10 predicted proteins | sample 9134231 | NCBI WGS metagenome assembly JAEEGL01 (sample SAMN16246548, study PRJNA631951) | gut metagenome | biome: gut microbiome; feature: rumen; material: fiber-attached | host: Bos | place: Iran: Karaj | collected 2018-10
TTGATTCAGTAAATATATGGAAAGTAGCATTTTATATGCCAATGTTTTTCTTGTTGTCTGGTTTATGCTTTGATGAAAATAAATATCATAAGTTTTTACCATTTTTAAAAAAAAGATTTATGTCTTTAATTCTTCCATATATAGTTTTTAGTATTCTGTTATATTTGTTATGGGATGGAATTGCATATTTATTATTCCCAGATAAAATTGGAACATGTTTAAATCTATTTAATTGTATGTTAAAACCAGCTAGTTTAACATCTTGTTTTGGAGCAGTAAATTGGTTTCTACCTGCATTATTTATTGCTGAAATACTTTTTTATTTAGTATGTCATATTACTAAGAAAAATAAAAAACTAATCTTTGTAATTATGATTATCTTTTCTATAATAGCTTATATATATCCAATGTTGACTAGTTACAGAATTCCTGTAGCAATTGATTCAGCTATTATGGGACTATCTTTTTATGGGTTTGGTTGGTTAATAAGAAAGATTGATTTTGAGAAGATTAAAAGTGTTGTTTCAAAACATTTGTTTATATCTATATTAATATTAGTATTCTTATTTATGTTTTTTGCCCAATTATGTTTTGTTAATAAAATGACAAATATTAGAACACTTTTATATGGAGATTACTTTTTATATATTATTAATGCGTTTAGTATATCCATTTTGTTTATTATATTATCTATGATAATTGATATTATTTCTAAAAAGATAAGACCATTAAATATATTAAAAACAGTTGGTAAGCATACTCTTATTATATTGCTATTTAATAGCGTTTTAGCAACTATATATAATACAATTATTATGCAAAATGGAATAAAAATAGATAATAAACTTCTATATATGATAAATAATAGTATAGTTTCAATAATTATTTTGATTATATGTGTAATTATTTCATTGTTTGTTAACAAATATTTGCCATTCTTATTAGGAAAGAAGAGGAAATAAAAGGGGTTTTCAAAATCCCTTTTTTATTTTATAATATATGTATAGAGTAAGGAGAGATGGAATATGGAAGAGAATAATAAAAAAGCTGGTATGAAAAAATCAACATTAATAGCTATTATTGTTGCAGGAGTAGTAGTATTAGCAGTTGGAGGCTTTTTCTTGTTTAAAGCTTTATCAGGAAATAAAGAAGAAAAGAAAGAAGAGGAAAAAGTAGAAGTTACTCCAACCCCAACTCCAACAGCAACGCCAGTTCCTATAAAAATAATAGACTTAACTTCTAAGACAAGACCTTATGCAATTATGATAAATTGTAAAAGTGAAGCATTACCACAAGCAGGATTACAAGATGCATATGTGGTATATGAAGAAACTGTTGAAGGTGGTATTACTCGTATGATGGCACTATTTAAAGACAAGGATTTAAGTAAAGTTGGTTCTGTAAGAAGTGCAAGAGTACAATATTTACCATATGTCTTTGAACATGACGCAATTTATGTTCATGCAGGTGGATCTAAAGAAGCTGATAATCGTATGAAAAATGAAAGTATTAATCATATTGATGTAGATGGTCAATATGGTGTTCGTGATAAAACATTAAAAAGAGCTTGGGAACACACTTTATTTACTAATTCAACATTATTAGAAAAGGCAGCTACTAAATATGGATATCGTACTACTACAGAACAAAAACCGGTTTTAACGTATAGTGCAGAGGAAATTGATTTATCTAAATACGAAACTAAAGAAGCTAATAAAGTAAGTATTAAGTATTCATATTATCGTACATCTAATTATGTATATGATAAAGAATCTAAAACATATTTAAGATCAATGAATAATACTAAGAATACAGATTTAGTTACTAAAGAGCAATATAAAGTTAAGAATGTATTAATATATGGTGTTAAATATAATACTATTAATCTTCGTGGAGCTGGATATCAAGATCCTCAAATATATGGTAAAGGTGAAGGATATTATGTTACTGATGGTGTAGCTCTTCCTATTACTTGGGAAAAGAAAGACGAAAAGAGTCAAACGGTTTACAAAATAAAAGAGACAGGTGAAGATTTAGTAGTTAATGATGGAAATACATATATTCAAATATATCCAACTAATGGTGGAAAATTGACTATTGAATAAAAGTAAAATCTTTGCAAAATGCAAAGATTTTTTTGGATTAATATGATATACTATAATATATGATATATTTAAAGGAGTTTTTGTTTATGAAGAAACGTTTGATAGTTTTAGATTTTTACAAAATCATGTTTGCTCTTTCTGTGTTTTGGCGACATTCAATTACAATGGGTGGATGTATTTTTACTTATTTAAGAAGTGGATTTATGACAAGATTAAGTACAAATGCAATGTCTGCCTTTTTTATTGTTTCAGGTTTTTCTCTATATTATGTTTATCAGAATGAGGATTTTAGTAAAAAGAACAAAATGATAAATTTCTATAAAAAGAGATTTTTATCTATCTTTTTGATATATTTATTGGTGGTAATAGCACATTTTATATTCTTAGAACGTGATGTTAGTTTAAATTTGGGATTGTTTCCAATTGAAATAACTGGTACGCAAATGTTTTTTGATCATACAGGTTCTTATTTGCATAATGGCACAACATGGTTTGTTAGTTGTATAATTTTGTCATATTTTATATTTCCAATATTAAATATTATGTTGTCGAAATCATCTAAAAAAAGCAGATTGATATTGTTTGCTATTTTATTATTGTTTTTGATATATTCACCATATATGTTTGCTAAATATGGAATAAGTTCAACTTATTCAAATCCATTATTTAGAGCAATAGAATTCTGCTTTGGTGTTTCGCTATGTTCTATTATGGATATTGCTAAAGAAAAAATATCTAAAATACCAAATATAGTTAATCTTATTATATCGCTTTTAGCTTTTGTTGGTTTCGTGCTTATATATTGGTATGATTGGTCACTATGGCCTAAATATATTTTAATTGCATTAATGTTTTATTTTGGTGCATTATATAAAAATAATGAAAAGAGAAAATACCAGGTTTTAACTTTCTTAGTTTCTTTGTCATATCCATTCTATATTTTTCAAGATTTTATTTGGTCAAAGAATAAATGGTTAATTGAGCAAACGGCAAAAATAAGTGACTATCATTTGAAGTTTTTTGTATATTTTGCAATATTGATGGTATTATCTATCTTAGCGGTTTATTTATATCAAAAACCACTTCAAAAATTATTACAAAAGAAATGGATAAAGAAAGTATAAAAAATATCTCTAAAATAAGTAAAATCTTTGTGAAAAACAAAGATTTTTTTTTATAATTATGATATACTTATAGTAGAATAGGAGGCTATATGGATAATAAGAACAAGAAAATAGTACATGTATTATTTATAATAGCTGCTATTCTAATAATTGTTGGATTAGGGTTAACATTAAAAGATATGATGGATAAAGAAGATATGCTTAATGTTGCTGATGATCCAAATTATTATAAAGCTGTATTTAGTTTAAATGGAGCTAGTATGATAGAACATAAATCAGTAAGATGTAAAATTGTTGATGGAAAGTGTTCTGTTACATTACCAGGTGCATCAAGAGATGGTGGTACTATTCTTGGATATAGTGATAATAAAAATGATAAAGAAGCTAAATATAAAACAGGTGAAACTATTACTTTAGGTGATAGTATGACTCTTTATGCAATATCATATCGTACCCATACTTTAAAGATCGAAAAGAATGGAGTAGATTACTTAGAAAAAAGAGAATTAACATGTAATGCATATAATGAAGATAGAACATGTTTTGTAACAATACCAGGTTTTAATAAAGTTGGTTATGAAAATAAAGGTTATTCAACAAGTCCTGCTTCGGCAACTGGATTTATTTATCCAAGTGAACAATATGAATTATCTCGTGATACAACTATTTATCCAATATTTAGTACATCAAGTAGAAAGAGATCTCTAAGTATTAGTAAAACATTTACATATCAAGATAGTTTTATTGAAGTAGAAAAAGGATGTAGTGAACAAATATATAAAAAATATTTAACATACTTAGATGGTATTAAAGAACATATTCCATTCTTACTTATTGGAAATAAAATAACTTTTGTTACTGATAGTTCTTTTGATACTATTTGGGGAAATAACTATGTTGGTATGAATTATGGACCAAAGAGTTTAAGATCTGTTGATATACGTTGTGGAAGTGATTCATATAATGACTATTATGCAACTATGGTACATGAAATGGCTCATTCATGGGATTTCTTCTATGCAACTAAATTTGGTCAAAATATCTCTAGTCAAAGTGATGTAATTAATTTATATGATAAATATAAAAACAATAGCAATAGACCATTTAGAGATTATAGTTATAGTAATATATATGAGTTTATTGCAGATATGATGCGTTATTATTATTTCAAATATTATGTACCAAAACCTCCATTTAATGGATATGGTTATCCTGGTGATATTAAAAAAACATTAGAAAAATATATTTGTATTTCTAAGAATAATTATGATGAAAGTAAGTGTAGTTAATATGAGAGTTATTTTAGCTAGTTCTTCACCTAGAAGAAAAGAATTAATGAAAGAAATGAATATACCATTTGAAATAATTACTAAACCAGTAGATGAAAGTTTTAGTGGTAATGATAATATTTATGAACAAAGTATGGAAATATCTAAAAGAAAAGCTGAAGCTGTTTTTCATGAAACTACCGATGATGTCATAGTAATTGGTAGTGATACTATTGTTGTTCAAGATAATATCATATATGGTAAGCCAAAAGACTATGGTGATGCAGTTAAGATGCTAACTAAGTTTAGTAATAATAAACATGAAGTTATATCAAGTCTTTGTTTATTAGTTCGTAAGAATGGTTGTGAATATACGGAATTAACATATGATAAATGTGATGTTTATGTTGATGAACTTAGTATGGATGAAATAGAAGAGTGGATTAACAGTAATGATGTTTATACTAAAGCTGGAGCTTATGCAATTCAAGAAGGCTTTGGTAAATATATAAAAAGAATAGATGGAGATTATTTTTCAATAGTTGGTTTTCCAATTCATAAATTATATAATCTTTTAAAAAAATATATTTAGTATTTATTTTATTAAAAATATTTGCTATAATTTAGTAAAGGTGTGTTGGTATGGGAAAAGATGTTTTAGTGATATTAATGGTCGCTTTTGGATTATTTGCAATTGTAATGTTTGTATTATTCTTTGTATATTTAAAGAAATACTATAATAGTAGACATATTGACAATGACTATAAAAAAGATATTGATGAAAAGATAGAACAAGAAATGAAATATGAACAAGAAGAAAATGAATTTGAAAGTGATATGGAATTCGTTCCAATAAAAAAGAAATAATACGAGTTAATCGTATTTTTTTAAAAGGTGATTTATGAATAAAATAAAAACTATTTATATTAGTTATTGGTTTAATGAATTAGACTATAATCCAGCTTCTAAAGTATATGAATTAGAAGATGAAATAAAAAGTATTATTAATGAACCATTAATGTATAATGAAGATAATTCTCATACTAATATTGCTGTACCAAGAATACAATGTTTAAGTACTGATAAAAAATATTTATTTACTGTGTCTTTAATTAATGCAATCTTATCAATTAATATTAATGATAATATTGATAATGATGAAGCTATTCTTTTAATAAATAATAATATTCAATTATTCTATGATATTATTAAGAAAGTATATGATATAAAAATAGTTTATTCGTCAATAAAGATTGAAATGATTGATGATAGTAAAAAAGCGAAAGAGAAGTTAATTAATAATTTAAAATTATCTAATCGAGATTATGAAAACATGTCATTTAAAGAAGGCTTTGTTAAAGATAATTATTATATTAACTATATATTAGATTATTCTACAGAATATAATTTTAATTTTGATAGTGATAATAATACATTAGAAGCTGATTTATTTAATAGATCAATGGTAACATCTTTAGAAGATGCTACTCTTAATAAAGAATATTTATTAACTGTTATCGAAATAAATGATCGATATAGTTATAATATTAATCGTAATCATGAAACTAAAAAAGATGATTTACGTGGTATGATTATTGAAATGAAAGATATTTTAAATAATAAACTTTATGAGAAAATATAAAAAGATAATTCAAACGAATTATCTTTTTGTTCTATTTAATAGTTTTCCAACTCTAAAAACTATTTTATCTGATTTTTTAACCGCAATATTTTTTCCTATTGCTTTACCACCAACCATAATACTAGATATAACTGATGAAACTATTAGGGCAGTTATTGTTGGACTAACATTTAGTTTATTAGCAAAATATATTGCTATCATAGCTCCCATACTACCAGATACAATTCCACATATATCACCAATAATATCATTACAGAAGTTAGCTATATTACCAGCATTCTTAATTAACTTAATTGATTCTTTAGAACCTTTTATTTTATTAGAAGCTTTAGCATGAAAAGTAGCTTCATCAGCAGTTAATACAGCCGTACCTATAATATCAAATATTATACCTACAAATATAATAATTATTGTGATAATTAATAAAACTATAATATTAGAATTATTAGCTACAGTATTAGAAATACCACTAATTAATAAACATATTAAGAATGTAAATAAAAAGGCTTTAATTACCCATGATTTATTACTCATTTTCATCACCTCATTTAATTATACTATAAATAACAAAAAAAATCATAGAAATCTATGATTTGGGTAAAATTGTATGGTTTACTATAAATTAATTTTACGGCTTAGGTCGAGTAGACTTTCTCTAAATCATACCTTAGGTTACCCACCGGCCATTTCTGTTTAATGATTTAATTGCTTTAGCAATCACTCGATCACCACTGAGTCCGCACTTCAATCCTTATAGTAACAACATTCTAGAGGTTTTCCCTGGCAAACACTAAATATAATTATTCGCTTTTGCAAAGTTCTTTTCATCTTTCGAATCCCAAAACTTCACTCACGACATGTGTTTCAATTTTGTAACGTGATAAAAGGATACAAGTATATGCCATTATACCATTTCCTTAAATCTTAAATCATATATTCACCCTCATCTGGGCGAAGAAAGCAAATATATAAAGTGTCATACACAATTAATGGATTTTTAGCCCCATCTTCCGATATTCTGTTTGACTAGAATAATGCACCACACAAATAGTAATTATACCACATTTTGTGATTTTTGTCAAAAAGTCATTGAACTATACTTATGTATATGGTAGTATTGTTAGTACGGAACATTTGATACGAGTGTCAGCCTCCCATTCTTTAAATAGAAAGGGGGTAGATAATATGAAAACTAAAAATTTTATTATTAAAGTTTTAAAGCTCATAGCTATAATTATATTGTTATCTACCTTATTGGTGCTAGCAATACAAAAATAGACACTCAACAATGAGTGTCATCTTATATACTTGAGGCTGGCATTCGCTTGGTATATCGAATGTTCCTCTTTTTTTGCAAGTTTCCTTGCTTACATACTAATAATAACATATAAGCATATATTTTTCAAGATATGCATTATTTTCGATTAAATCTTTTGTTAAATTTTTCTATTTGACTAAGATTTCTTACTTTTTGTTCATCTGGTTTTACTGTCTCATATTTAATACTAGTTAAATCATTAACTAATATCTTTCCACTATTTATAACTGGACACATTGTAATTATATTAGTTGTTCCATGAAAACAAACTACAATAAAATAATTTGTCCATTCATTAACACCTGTTTCTTTATTCTTAACTGTTCCACAATCATCGTATTTAAAGAAATAAGTATCATCAAAATAACCTGGGAAAGTTCTATTATCTGATGGAAGATTTTTCTTAACTTCTTCAATTACTTTATCAATTGGAAAATCTTCAGCAAATAAAGCTTCATTTGGTTCATCTAAGTTTTTATTAAATTCATTTACATGTTTATTAACATGATCTCTAAATAATTCCTCATCATATCTATAAGCTTGTCTAAAACGATATGGATAATTATCTAATTCCTTTTCATTTAATCTTAATAAACCTAGTTTCATTCTAGTATAGTATTCAAGATATGTATAATCAGTTTTTTGAAAATCACGATAGTTTTCAGTAACTAAATCTAGTATTTCTCTATATCTATTATTCCAAGCAAGTATTTTAACTTTTACCATTAACATAAAGTATTTAAAACCTTCAATATTTTTATGTTGACCACTGTAATAGAATTGTTCATTTGCAACATTCTTAGCTACAATATTATATATATATTCGGCTTTATTAAAATTACATATTCTAGTTAGTGCAAGTGCATAAATAATTTTTCCATAATAGTCTCTTGGATATTTGTTAGTATAATCTTCTAACATTTCTACTGAACGTAGTGGATCTGTTTCTAAATAATCAACTGCTTTTTGAAAAGCTTCTTCATTATAAAATATTCTTGGCATATTTTTTCCCCCTTAAAGTCTTCCATATTCTATATTATATTTTTATTTTTGTCAAATTAATACTTTATTGTTTATCTTATTTTTGATATATTATTTATGAAATTGGATGTGATTTTATGAAAAGAATAGAATTATTATCACCAGCTGGTAATATGGATAGTTTAAAAGCTGCTGTTATGGCTGGATGTGATGCAGTATATCTTGGGGGAACACTTTTTTCTGCTCGTGCTTTTGCTAATAATTTTACCAATGATGAATTAATCGAAGCGGTTAGATTTTGTCACTTGTATGGAGTTAAAGTTTATGTTACTTGTAATATTTTAATTTATGAACATGAAGTAGAGAAGTTTTTAGATTACATTGATTTTCTTCACAAGATACCAGTTGATGCAATTCTTATTCAAGATCTTGGTATGTTAGATTTAGTTCATAAAAAATATCCTAATTTAGAAATACACGCATCAACTCAAATGCATATTCATAATTTAGATGGGGTTATAATGGCTAATAAACTTGGATGTAAGAGAATAGTATTAGCTAGAGAAACTCCAATTGAAGTAATTGATGAAATAATAAATAAGACTAATGTTGATATAGAAGTATTTGCCCATGGTTCACTTTGTGTAAGTTATTCAGGAGAATGCTTGTTTTCATCTCTTATAGGTAACCGTAGTGGTAATCGTGGTAGCTGTGTAGGTAGTTGTAGACTTCCATATAAAATAGTTGATGAAAAAGGTAATAAACTAAATGATGGTGATTATCCACTTAGTATGAAAGATCTTAATTCATTAGAAAACATTTCTAAGTTAATTGATAGTGGCGTTACAAGTTTAAAAATAGAAGGTAGAATGAAAAGCCCAGAATATGTTTATGTTGTAACAAGACTATATCGAGAAGCTATTGATAGTTATTATGAGAATGGTAAAGTAATAATAGATAATGAATTATTAGATAAACTACAAAGAATATTTAGTCGTGGTTATACTAAAGGTTATTTATTTAATGAAGATTATCATAATATTTTAAATACCAATAGACCTAATCATCAAGGTGTATATATTGGTAAAGTAATTAATTTTAAAAATAATTTTATTGATATTAAATTAACTAGTTCTGTATCAATTGGTGATGGTTTAAGAACCGTTCTTGATAAAGATGATTATGGTATTACTCTAAATGAATTTTATATTAATAAGAAGTTAGTTAAAGAAGCTAGGGAACATGATATTATTTCAATTAAAGTAAATAAACAAATACCTGTTAATAGTAAAGTTTTATTAACCAAGGATGTTTCTTTAATAAATGATATTGAAAAAATAATTGATAGTAAACCAAGAAAAGTATTAGTTAATATAAAAGTAATAGCTAAATTAAATAAACCGTTAAAACTAATAGTTAACGATGGAATAAATAACATTGAAGTAATTGGCAGTGTAGTAGAAGAATCTAAAACTAAACCAATTACTAAAGAAGATATTATTGATAAGATAAGTCGAATTGGTGAAACAGTTTATGAAATAGATAATATAAAGGTTGATATGGATGAAAATATTTTTATTTCGTTTAAAACACTTAATGATTTACGAAGAGACTTGTTTGATAAATTAGATAGTGAAAGATTATATAAAATAGATTATCAAAAATCTGAATATAAAATAGAAGTACCTGATTTTGAAAATGAACAAAAGAAAAGTGTTCTAGTTAATAAAGATTCTAATAAATTAGATTATGACATCATCTATAGTGAAGATAATAGTGATGCAATAATAAAATTACCTAAAGTAATTGATCAATATAATATTGATAATTCTCGTGAATACTTAGTTGGTGAATTAGGGGCCTTTAATAAAGTTAATAATCTATATTGTGATTATTCCTTTAATGTAACCAATTCTTATACGGTAGCAATTCTCCATAGTTTAGGTGCCAAGAGAATAACTCTATCTCTTGAGTTAACACCAAAGCAAGTTGAAAACTTAATAAATGGTTATATTAATAGATATAATAAAAAACCAAATCTAGAAGTAATAGTAAGTGGTTATCGAGAGGTAATGACTTTAAAAACAAATTTGAATCAGCTATATAATAAGGATAATACATATTTAATAGATAGGTTTAATAATAAATATAAGATTAGGGAATTCAATAATTTAACTTATATCTATGAACCAAAGAAATATGTTGATAATTTTGATTACTATAAGATAGGAGTTAATGTAATAAGAGACAATAGAGAAGTATAATTACTTCTTTTTTGTTTACATTTTTTTCTTGACTTGTGAATAAATTTGTTGTAGTATAGTGTGCTTGTCAACACAGGAGTATTGGTAAAAGTAGAATTTACTTGACATTTTTTTACTTTTATGTTATAATAACTCACTGTCAAATGGGGGGACTGAAAAATGGGAATTGATGAATACTCAATTTTGAAGAAGAAACAGAAGAAGAATGGCTTTGCAGCCACAGCTTTACTTATTAGTATAGCAATTGCACTTTTAGTAATGGTTGGTGCAGTGCTTGTATTAAGTAAAGTTAACGACAATGATCATGTTGCAACATATGATAAAGATAATATAACTGAAACTACAAGTGATAAGAGTACAACATGTGAAGGATTAATTAAAGAGAATGTCTTTAATGAAAATCTAAGAACAATTAAGGAAGCTGCTATTAGTTACTTTACAAATGAAAGATTACCACAAACAAAAGGTGAAACTGAAAAGATTACACTTGGATCAATGATCGATAAGAAATTGGTTCGTACAGTTCGTGATGCTTCAGCTAACACATGTGATGGTAGTAAGTCATATGTAGAAGTTACTAAAGAAGATAATGAGTATGTTATGAAAATATACTTATCATGTTCTGATATAGAAGATTATATAATTGTTCACTTAGGATGCTATGATTACTGTGACAAAGATGTTTGTGAAAAGAAAGAAGAAAAGACTTATGAATATGAGTACAAGAAAACAACATCATGTGTTATGAGTGATTGGTCTAATTGGGGTGAATGGAAATTAACTCGTGAGAAGACATCTAATCTTAAGAAAGAAGATAAGAAAGTAGAAACTTCATATAAAGAAGTTGATGAAACAATTGCTGCTACTAAGAATGTAACATATAATTGTGATAATTATCCTGGTTACAAATTAGTAGGAGATAAATGTGTTAAAGAAACAACCGTTACAACAACAGTGCCTGCTACAGCAAGTGAATATTCATATAACTGTGATAAATATCCTGGTTATACATTAGTTGGTAAGAAATGCGTTAAAGAAACAATTAATAGAATTGAAATTGATGCATCAGAAAATCCAGCTACATATTCATGTCCAGATGGATATAAGTTAGATGGTAAAACATGTAAAAAGACAGTAACTAGAACAGATATAAAAGATGGTTCATACGTTTGTCCAAGTGGATATACTCTAGATGGAAAGAAATGTAAGAAAACTACAACAACTACAGATACAATTGATGCAACTCGTAAATGTCCAAGTGGATACAAATGGAATGGTACAAAATGTAGTAAGACAACAACTACAACAGATACAAAAGATGCAGAAGCAGAATATAGTTCCAAAAAAGAAAATTATACTTGTTATAAAGAAGAATGTACTACAAAGACAGTATTTAAATGTCCAAGTGGTAAACCTTGTGGAAATTATCCAGAAACAACTTGTGAAAGAGTAAAAAGAACTTGTCAAAGAACAGTTCAATATATTTCAGGATATAAATGTCCAAATGGATATACATTAGGTGAAGATAAAGATGGTAAGAAGATTTGTACAAAAACAACAACTTCTACTGATTATAAAGATCCTACATATACATGTCCAAGTGGATATACAAAGAATGGAACAAAATGTACAAAAACAACAACTGTAACAGATACAAAAGATGCTACATTTACATGTCCAAGTGGTTATACTGCTAACAATGGTAAATGTACAAAAACTTATCAAGAAACTGTTTATACAGATCCAATAATTACACCAGCTACATATTATTGCCCAAGTGGTTATACACGTAACGGTAAGAAATGTATTAAATATGAAACAATTCGTGATGAGAAAGATGCAACTAAAGTACCAGGTGGTTATGTTTGTCCAGATGGTTATACATTAAATGATAAAACATGTACAAAGAAAACTACAGTAACTGATACTAAAGATGCTGCAAGTAAAGTAACTTATACATGTCCAAGTGGATATACAAAAAATGATAAGACATGTACAAGAAAAGGTAAACAAGTTATTAAAACAACATACTATCGTTATGCTACTAGAACATGTAATGGTGGAAGCACTGATTACAAATGGAGTGATAGTAAAAATGATACATCTCTTTTAAATCAAGGTTATAAATTAACTGGTAAAAAAAGAGAAGCTATAATTAAATAATTAGGGGGAAAATAGAATGAAAATTAGATTTAATAATAAATTATTATCAATGTTAACTGCTGTAACACTTATGGCTACTCCAGTACTTGGTAGTGCTGAAAGTGAAGCAGAAAATACAGATAATAATGATTTTGAATTAGTACAATTACTTAAAGCTGAAAAACCATTAACAGTAGAAGAATTTACATTAGGTGTAAAAAACGTATGTGATTATTTAGCACCAAAGATTGGTTATGAAGGTATGCAAGGACATGTACAATGTTTATATTACTTAGTTAACCGTGAATATATTCCAGCTGAAGTTGAAGAGGAATTAATTGATCGTGGTGTAGTATTTGAAACTAACTTTGATGAAGGTAAATTTAGTACATTTGAATATGCTTATAGTTTAATCAATGTAATACTAGATTATAATCAAAGTATGGTAAGAAATACTGAAGATGTTAATATGTTAATTGATCCAAGTGCATTCTGTTATGACGAAAAAGATGCAGCTTTACTACATGATATGCATATGAATTATTTCACGGCTTATAAGAATGGACGTTACTATACTGAAAACTTTGAAGATAATCCATATTACACAGCAGTATTTAAACAATTAGGTACTTTAAATGCTGAAGAAAGAGCTGGAAACAACTTTGAAGTATCAGTAGGTGCTGAATTCTTAGCTAGAAATATTGTTGGTGGAGATGTAATGCAA
>JAEEGL013527627.1_pt1 | contig 13568 bp, 32 predicted proteins | sample 9134231 | NCBI WGS metagenome assembly JAEEGL01 (sample SAMN16246548, study PRJNA631951) | gut metagenome | biome: gut microbiome; feature: rumen; material: fiber-attached | host: Bos | place: Iran: Karaj | collected 2018-10
CCAGGAGGCCATTGATGATATGGATAAGAAGGGTAAAGACAGTGAGTATGCGAAAAAAATGGAACCCACAATCAATAAAATCAAAGATGCCTTTGGAGAAGGAGGAGATAAAAATGAGTAAGATGTCGCAACTTCACGCCGAACTCTCGGAATCTGCGGCGGAGTTGGGCTTTGAAAACATCCAGCAGGCAGAGGAAGCCGGCTTTGTTCCCAACTGGAACATTGGTCGCTTCGGGAAGAAAGATTGGTTGAACGAGGCCCACGCAGATACCCTGAAAGAGCGTGATAAGATAGTAGAAGAACTAACCACGCTCCGTGATGATGCGGCCGACCTTGCTATGGGGACTGGCACACATACGGACGAGTGGAGCAAGGTTGCCCTACTCGCAGACAAAACAGCAAACTATATTAAGAAGGAGGTAAAATAATGTGGAGCACAGAAGCCGCAAAACATCTGGTTGATAAAGGTAACAAGAGTGAAGACTTATTGACGAAAGACCTCGCCAAATACCTCGGTTATGCCCTAGACACCATAGAGTATTTGGAAAATGTAATCAAAGAACGTGATGAAATAATTAAAGGAATGGAGGTAAAGTGATAGAGTCAATCACAGCAACAATACCAGTAACAGGTCAGTCTTATACCGACCTTCGCCCTACCATCTCGGCAGACAGCATCGAAGAATACCGAGCACAACTAGCCGAGGTTGGTAGGTTGGCGGGCAACGAACTGTTCGTTCAACGGATGGAGCAGAACCGCAAAGGTAAAACTAAAATCGTAACCGAGCAGGGCAACCTATACTTCGACCCAGTCTCCCACGAATACGAGGACGAGGACGGGAATAAGTTTTGGACTGGTTCAACCTGGGCCCACCAATTCGAGAAGCCCTTTGACCCACAACTGATAGCACCAAAGGTTGCTGAGAAGAAACTCACCACGGTCGATAAGGTAATCGAGGCGTGGGATATGAAGTCGGAAGTCTCGCTATCCTACGGGACCACCGTCCACAAAGCGTTGGAGTGTGGCATCAAGTATGGCGAACTGCCGAACAACCCTCACCTCGCCGCCCTCGTTCAAGACTATCTCGATATGTCCCACGAAGACGAACAAGTTTCAGAGCTATTTGTTGTGTCGATGGAAGACAGGATGTGTGGCACGATAGATGTGTTGGTAGATAAAGGAAAGAAGCACGTCGTAATCCGTGACTTTAAGACAGGCGACATCTATAAGAAGGTCTCGCTCACTCCACAGGCGAAGGACCTTTGGCCTGACCTTGAAAGTAAAATGATTTCCCTTTACCAACTGCAACTGTCCTTCTACGCCCACATTCTGTCCTCACTCGGCTACAAAGTAGAAGGCCTAGAAATCTACGCAGAGGCCGATGAAGCGTGGCAGGTAGTAAAGTTACCAGTCCTAGATATTAGAAAGGCATTAGAAGCGGAATGAAGAGGAATAACAGCAATATAATCACGCAGATTGCTGGCTGTAAACCAGGCAGATTATCTCGCCGCACCAACACTCGTCAACTCTCCCTCTGCCCCCACTGCAACTGTATGACCTGGATTATGATGGACGATGACGGCAACCGCTTCTGTGGTAAATGTAAAGAAAGGAAAGACAAATGAATAAACCAATGAGAGCCAAGTGTGCCAAGTGTGGAGACATAGTAGAAGTGTCTCACTTTAAGGAATACAAGTCCTGCAAGTGCGGAGCCATCTCCCTCGACTACGGCGACGGATACTACTCACGGATGGGCGGTGCCCCCGAAGACTTTGATAAAGAGTTCGATAAGGAACAGGGCATTGACCGTTTCAAACCTTTTAAGTTGGAGAAACCTGAGACCTGTAATGCTAACTGTGACTTCTATACCATAGAAGATAAACCGAAGTTTGTCTATGATATGAACACCCTAACCACTCTGGTTTGGGAATGGTTTGAACGTCACAATCTCCACGACCCAGTGATGCAGATGGTCAAGGTCCAAGAGGAAGTAGGAGAACTAGCCCACGAGATTTCCCGTGGCCACCGCAACACCCCAGAAGTTGAGGACGCACTCGGCGACGTCCTAGTCACTGTGATTGGTATGTGCCATCACCTCGGCTACCACCCAGCAAAAGCCTTGGGCACCGCCTACAATGAAATTAAGGGAAGAACTGGCAAGGTGGTAGAAGGGAGTTTTGTTAAAGATGAGTAGACCAAGCACTACTGTTCCCGATGCCTGTGGCGACACTTATTTCTGCGAGAGCGAGTCTGACTTTCATAAACTTATTCTCGCCCACGTCAAGTCGGTCGCCCGCAATACCGAGGACGCCTTGTTTCTCACTGCTGGCATCAAGATTATCTGCCACGAATACTTTGCTCTCCTCTGTCAGCATAAGATTAAACCCTACACATTCTCGAAGGAGTGGGTGGACAACGAAAGGGATGGGTTCAAAGAGGCGATGAACCTGGTGAACGAGGTGATAGTTAAGTCTGGTGTCCCCATCAAAGAGGGAGAGAATGGCAAGGTGGAAATCAACTATGATGATTTTGAAAGAGTAATGAAAGAGAAAGGAATTATCTAATGGAGAAGCCTGATATTGCCAAGTTAAAAGAGGAGTTGGAGAAGTTGTATCGTGACTTCCAGGGTGACCTTCCCTCGGGCAACAGTCCACAGGAGGTAAATACTCTGCGACAAATGGCCGCCCACGCCACCTCCTCGATGCTTACCCTCTCCCTCTACCGCAGGTCACTGGACGAATATATCCGCAAACGTGAGGCAGAGATAATCCTCGCCCACAACATCGCTGGCGACGTTCCTACCCCGAAAGACTCTAGTATGCGTGCCTTTGTCAACCAGGAACTAGCCACCGAAAAGTCCTACTTCTCGCAATTAGATAGTATGATAGATATAGCAAAGACTAGAACCCTCCTGATAATGTCGCTACTTAAAAGTTTGAATGAGGAAAAATGGGTGTAGAATGACGAACAAAGAATACAACAAGAGGTATTACCTTGAGCACAAAGAGGAACTCAAAGCCAAAGCTAAACAGTATAGAGATGGACACAAGAGCCAAACCTCTATAAATAAAAAACGCTACTACGAAGACAACAAGGCCAGTATCCTTGAGAAGAAAAAGAGTCATTACCTTAAAAATAAGTCCGAAATGAATAAGAAAAGAACGCAGTGGAGGAAGGAGAAGACGAATAATGCTACTAGCAAAGTACAGGTTGCCTTGTTAAACGGTAGCATTCAGCGGCAAACTTGTGAGATTTGTGGAGCAGAACCGGCAGAGGCACATCACGACGATTACAACAGGCCACTAGAAGTAAGATGGTTGTGTCGTGAACACCACGCACAGTGGCACAAAAACAATAAGCCAAAATATGTGAAGGAGAGGTATGTCTGACGTTCAAAAGATTAGATTAGACGACGAGATACCAGAGGAATACAATAACCTCGCCGACCGCACCGCCCAAGATATGGTAGTGGACCACCTCTGGTCCTGCTACGAACTTATTAAGTCGGTTCAGCCCGGCATCTGTGGGTTCAAAGCTACGCTCGTGGACGACGGAGAAAACTCCAGGGTCGAACTTGATATAATGAAGAAAGAACTTTAACAACCGTGGTGCTCACCAGTAACGGACAATCGTCGTCCCGTCGTCAGTGTGCGGGTGAGTCAAATAGCCGCATCGAGTGCAGCCACGTCCTTCTGTGAGCGAGGAGGCTAAACCTCTGAACTCAAGCACATCCACAAATTATGCTGTAAGTTGCTTCTGGCAACAACCTCGCTTGAAGTTCTTACAGCCCTCCGCAGGACGTTAATCAATATCAATAACAAACTAATAACGTATGTTCAATTTTTATTGTATGGCTATAAGTAGTGTCTTCGTCCTGCATACCACCCGCTGAACCTAATATCAAGTTATAAGTATTACCGTGCGGGTGTTATCGGGGGGAGGCGGAGCCCACCACGTTCCCCCGACCATAAGTCTCCCTGGTGTAGCGGTCTGCACGCCTGTCTGAAGAACAGGAGGTCCTAGTTCGACTCTAGGGGCTGACACCAAATCAAATGCCAATGTAATAAAGAAGAAAGGAAGAAGAAAATGGCAGAAACTAATACAAAACTTAAACTACAAAAGGTAAAAGTAATCTTTTACAATGATGTCGACGAAGGTTTTGGCACCTCAATTACCATTGATGCCACCGACGAGAACATCAAGAAACAGATTACCGACTGGGTCAAGCAGAATAATATCGGCAAAGATAACCCTGGCGTAGCCAACTTCAAGGAATACACTAACGAGAAGTCGGGCGAAACCACCATTCAGTATTCGTTCCGCATTAACGAATACACCAAGTATGCCGGGCTTAACGGTTTGTCCGAGAAAGACTTGGGCTACGGAGCAGTCGTTGACCTTATTGCCAATGCGTTCGTTTATAACAACAAGTTCACTGGCGGGAAAGACCGTGTGGGGCAGTCCGCCTCCGCCATCGTGGTCCGCTCTGGTGCTACCACTGGCGGTGATGCCGACCTAGCTGAACTCCTCGGCGATTTAGGTGAGGAACCTGAGGAAGAAGTCCAGGCTGGCAACGTTCCGTTTTAATGGCAACTCCTAACTTTGACCAGAGCTTGAGGATGAAGCAGGGCACAGAAGTTTACCTTGCTAACAAGCGGAAAGCAGGGATGTCGGGGTCTTCCAAAGGGAAGCCCCGCCCCTACTCAAAACAAAACGCCCTCAAAGCCCGCCTCTGGTCCCCCATCTTTGTGGGAACGAGCCTCACCGTTACCCCGAAACACCCGTTCAAGAAGTTCGGTCGTGGTGTTTACTACGAGTGGGAAATTACGGCTCCTGGTTTTGGTATAATAGAAAGCACGGAGGTTTCTGCTCAAGAAATCTTCGACCATTTCATCGTTAAACCGAAAGGACTAAAATGAAACTCACTCGGAAAAACTTAATCCACAGGTTGGACAGGCTCCGCCAAACTTGTGCTAGATATGAAGGAGCCAAAAAGAAAAAAGGAACGTGGTATAATACCTGCGTTACCTGCGGAGCCGTTCTCCCTGTTAGTAAATTACAGGGAGGACATTTTTGTTCTCGCACCTGCTACCCTCTCCGCTGGGACGAGAGGAACGTCCACCCTCAATGTGCCCGCTGTAATCTCTACAAGAGTGGAGCCTACATAGAATACTCCCAATGGTTCATCAAAGAATATGGGCAGGACACTTTTGACACCTATGTCAACACCTATAAACAGTGGCAACGAGGAGAACTCCCCGCATACAAGATGGACGAACTCCGTGAACTCTACGACAAGTGGCTCAAGAAAGGTAGAGAACTAGAAAAAAAGACTGGTCCGATATTTCCCAAGACTTGGGACACCTTCGGTCCAGACTTTATAACTTCTCAATCAGCTTAATGATTTGCTCCGTCTGCCAATCGTCGCCCCCCTTGTCCACCATTTTCCAGTAGATACAGGTTTTAGAATTAGGGGAACAAGAACACTCACCAGTAATATGTTTAACCTTACTGGCTAGTGTTCTTTTCTGTTTTGCTGTCAGTTTCATAGCCCTATTATACATCCTCTCCGTTCCGCTTCCTAATGTTCCTGCTCCAGTGAAACTCTTTGAGTGGTCTGCCCGACAGTTTACCCTTGCTTCCTACGATAATAGTTTTGAACTTGTCCTCTACTCCGATATGGACATCTTCCACCCGCCCAAAGGTCTCCAAAGTCCCCACTAAATCAAGCACACGGGACACTTCTTTCCCCTCACTCAACCGCATAATTCGCCCCACCGCCTGTTGCCACAGGTTCAGTGATAGCGTAGGTCTAGCCCATATCAAAGTGTCAGTAATAGGGCTGTTGAACCCTACGTTTGCGATATTACATTGTATTAGCCACCGTATCTCCCCTTTCTTAAATGCCGTTATTGCCCTCTCACGCTCCTTCTGCGGGGTTTTAGAACTCACGACGATAGAAGATATACCTTGCTCCTTACAAAGGGCGTGTAGAGCCTCTGCGTGCCTCACAAAAGGCAGAGCCACAATGCCAGACTTGATGTTCCATTTCTCCTCTGCCCCTTTCATACACGAGGCACACCGAACTATCGCCCCATCTCCCCACAAATCTAGCGACTCGTCCGTAAACTCCGCTCCAGTTGTGTTCACCACCAACTTCCCTGCCACAGGGCTGGAATAGTAATGGACTGGGGTGAGGTAGCCTTTCGCCAACGCCTCTTTGGTAGTGATACCCTCAACGATAGACGACCACAAGAACCCCTTGCCACAAGGTATGCGGTTCAACGGTTGTAATAGGGTAGTAGTTTTGTAATACCGCCCCATATTCTGAACCTTCTGGACATTACGATACGCCGTAGCCGTCAGCCCTACGATTTTAATTCCGTCCCCACCCTGCTTCTTCAACTTGTTTATCTCCACCAGTAGTTTCATAAACGAACTTTTAGGGTCAGCAGGATTACAAGCCTGGACTTCATCTATCACGACAACGTCAGCATTAGAAAATAACCAGGGGTGTTTGTAGGCACTCATTACGGTAGCCACCGTTATAGCACCAACTTCTTTGCTGTTCATTGAAGCAGAATAAACCGAGTGCTCCACTCCATACTCGGTCATTTCGTCGCTGTCCTGTCGGCAGAGTTCGGCGGACAGGGTAACGACGAGAACCCGCCCCACCCTCTTTGCCAACTCTGCTATTACAAGAGACTTGCCCGTTCCGCAAGCCATAACATATATGAAAGGACGTTTATAGTTGTTTAGCCGTCGGCAGATGTAGTCGCAAGCGTCGTCTTGATACCCTCTTAACTTCTTCATTTCTTCTCCAAATAATCTATTGCCAACCCTAGTAGGTTGTGGAATTGTTTGAGAGTGTCAATGTTTTTTTTCGCCCCCTCGTTCCACTGATAGACCTGCGACATAGCGTCAATATAGGTCATACCCCACTCTTTATACTTCTCGTTCTCTATGAAATCACGCCCCCATATTTCCAGCAACTCGTTCGCAAAATCTATTGGTGTTTTCTGTTCCGTCATTATTCTACCTCTATCTTTCTACTCACCTCTTGTGCGTCCTTAATCTTTTGAGCCACAGGACCACCGCCCACCCAGTCAGGGTTTCGTTTCGGGTTCTTGGTTGGAGTTTTCTTAATCTTAAAGTCCATACCATACATATCAAGACAGTAGTTGTGTATGTATTCCTCGTCCATACCCCGCTTCTTTAGCCTGCGGTGTGCTTCCCAAATCTTTTGGTATATTCTTTTCGGGTCGGTTGAATACTCACGGTCTGCCAACTGTGTCTTCGGCGGGTTGTTAATCGCATCAATTAACTCGTCATTGACCTCGTCAATGAGTTGAAGCCGAGCCTTTAACTTATCAGCCCTCAACCCCGTAGCCTCCGCCCTTGCCTCACGCACAATAATCTTTGTGAGGAAAAACTTTCTTGACATCTGATTTTCTTTTGCTAATTCCGAGAACAGCTGATGTGCTTTCTCCCCTAAAAATAATGTTGTTGGCTTCAAATCTGCCATAATAAACCTCCTTATTTAATTGTTTTGATAATCTCACTCACATATTCTGCCCCCGCATTATCTATCGTGATAGTCATACCACAGTATTCCACGACTACACGGGTTGGTCTGTTCGGTTTTTGTTCGGGTTCTACTCTGTTGATTTCCTCAACCTTGTTCTCCCGAATTGCTTTGTTCTTTGCCTTCGCTTGTTTGAAATCATAGTCAGGAACTTTTGAAGTCAGGTGAAACTCTTTCATAACCTTACCCTTTTCAGTCCCCGCAATATACTCCTTGATATACCCACGATTTACCATATTGTTTACCCACGAGATACCAGCCTTGTTCCCTTTCGGGTAGCCTAACATCTGTGCTAGTTCGTTTCTAGTTGAAGCGTTGCTCAACGCCCCCGACTGTTCTAGTTCTTGTAGTCTTTGGTATCGCAACTTACCTTGTTGCCTCTTATTAAGTTGATTTTTCTTTCTCGTTTCGTCCGAGATAATTACATTACTTGCGAGCATATTTCTCCTTTCATTTAGTTTGCTCAATGTATTGCTTGATAATTCCCCCGTCCCCCTCGTGCCACTCGTGAGGAATACGGACATCAGCAGTCTGACAAGTGTATCGTCCGTCCTCGTCGTGTCCTTCGTCAACCACCTGATTTTCATAATGCCAGTCGCACTCCTTTCCGCACACCACGCAATAGCCACGCTCGTCGTCGTCCCCCCACTCTATCTTGTGGTCGCACTCTACCTCATAATCGTAGTTATATTCTTTGTTATCAACGGCGACAGTATCACCACCGCCCCACACCCACGCCACATTGTCGTCCCTGTCGCTGTCATACACCGAGAAATCTATGACCTCTCGGTCGGGTGCTTCACTCTCATAGATAGTCAGCCCATATTGTTCTGCTATGTCTTGATTAAAACTCATACTATTCTCCTGTGTCCCAACTTATGTCCGTCAACCTGATTTCGTAGCCATAACTTTCGGGGTAAGCCCCATACTTGTCCGACAGATATTCGTTAATGTCGTTAATGACACCGTCTGGCGTTCTAAAATCTGTGTCCGCCAAGTTAATCTCGGTTGGTAATTCTTTACACATTTGAACTCCTTTCTACCCATATATCTTTAATCACTATGTCAAAGTCCTTTTGTAGTTCGGGGACTAATTTTGTCAGCCTGCTCGTCCCCTTGTCCAGTATGTTGCTAACATCAAAGTAGAAGCAGATGTCCTCGTCTTTCAGCCCGAACAACTTGTCCATTAACTTATTAACTCCCGACCAGTCGTCGTCCTCGTTAGCCTTGTCCAAAGCATACTGTATCGTGTCCCCCTCTACCGAGCCTGTTTCATACACGCAGACGAAAGCATTGTGCGAGGGCTCGCCCTTGATGTATTCGTCCGCATACTTATACTCTATCTCGTAAATACTAGCCATTATCCTCTCCTATCTCAATATCTAGCCCGTCTGTCGGGTCGTCAACACCCAAGTAGTAGCGTTCAATTCGCCCGCACTCGTTAATGCTGTCCTCAACCCAACCACGAACCCAGTTCTCATATTCTTCACGGTTCTTAAAGCCCCCGTCCTCTGACCGCAATTCTATATCGTCCTTAAATGCCTGCCACATATCCCCCCCTTAATACCAAGCACGGTAGTAGTAGTCTATATCATACTCCTCTACCCCTGCGTCCACGATTTTACAATGTTCTTCCTCTACCTTTTTCAACTGTTCTATTGCACTATCAATGTCCGCCAAATACCACTCGTCATAGTCTGTGCTACCGAAGAAGAAGCCGTCCTCTGTTGGCAACTCCTCTTCGCATAACTTGTAGTTGTCAACGACTTTGCCACGCTCTTGATAGTTGTATGAATACATAACCTCGTCGTCTTTGTCTGCTACCGTGTAGCAAATCACCGCCCGCCCACTAGGGCAACGCTCGCTCTCTACCTTAATCACATCTCCGACAGCCAAGTCTTCAACTTTCTTCTTCTTGCCGTCAATCAAATCAATCTCCGTGCCTTTCTTCACACGGTCTGATGTCCCGCCGTTCATAACCCAACCGTCCACCAACTTGATTTTCTTACGCAACATCTCTAACTTATTTAACAACGCCCTAATGTCTTCAATGCTCATATACATATCAACACAGTTATCGTTGTCCTGCTCGTTAAAATGCTCGTCAAAATACTTGTGGAGAGCGTTAAACTTTCTCCAATAACAGACCTCGTGTTTTACTGACGGACGCATTTTTTCTCCGCCCAGCACCTCGTCTAGTTTCTTGTCCGTGATTTCCATTTTACCTTTCAACTGGACTTCACGATATAATGACATATCTAAACCCATAAACTTTTCCTTTCATATTTAGTTTATACCTCTATTCTATCACACATAACACGATAAGTCAATACCTTTTATTGACTTTCCCACTCCTCTGCCACCAACTTGTTAAAGCAAGTGGCACACACATCTTGTATCTCCGTGTCGGCGGGTAGTCTTTCCTCAATTCTCTCCCGCTCGTAGTCATACAAGTCGCCACACAGGTCATACCACCCGCCCTCGTCATAGAATATAACCTCACCGCACATATCGCAGAAGCCAAAACTCCCCTTGTTGTGTATGATATTCTCCACCTCGCCCACATAATCGCCCACTCTCTCCTCGTTCGGGTGTGCTAGGTCAAGCAACTCATACAACCGCTTGCTATACTCCTCGTAATTCAGTATCTTGTTGTGTTGTAGTTCGTCATACAACTGCTCTGCTATCTCCTCGTGTGTCATTTCGTAATCTCCTCACTTAATTTTTTGTAGAGGGTAGAGGGTTTTATGTCGCCATAATCTACCACGAGTTCATAATAGAGGTCGTGGAGTTCAAACTCAATGTCCTCTCGCCTGTCCTCGCTAGTATGCTCGTCCGCCCACTCCCCGAACAAACCTACATACCGCTCTTTCTTTTCGTAATCTTCTACCTCGTGTGTCATACCCGCCAACTTATCAACATACTGCTTTACCAAATTGTCCTCGTCCGCCAACTGTTCCCTGCTCAAACAGAAGTTATCAACCTCGTTATCACAACTCTCGTCCGAGTAAATCTGATAAAATCTACCGCCAGCATTTTCCTCAACATCAGGAGTGCTAGTGATATAATAGCCGTTGTGTTTTATCATACCAACTCCTTTCTTACATCTATGTCCTCACAGTTCCGCAAATACCACCACCCACTTGTCGCTATAATCTCCGCCCCCTCAACACAATACTCTTTCAATACATCATAAATCAAATCGTCTAGTTCCTGCTTCGTAAATCTCGCAATTCCCCCCTCGTCTTTCGTTTCGTTCGTTTCAAAAATGATAGTGTCCGTAGTCCCCCAACTGTCGTTCACATTTGTCGTAAATGTTAAAGCGTATCTCATATCAACTCCTAACTTATAACCAACTTAATGTTGTTATCTTTCAAATTGTTGGTAAATATCTCTAACTCATTTCCGTCCGTCCGCACCACCGCCGTAGCCAAGTCGCCTACAACCGAGTTCCGCACGGGTTTCAAACAATAATACTCCGCCCCACCGCTTGTCTTATGGTAGTATAGTTTCATTTCAATTCCTTTCTAGTCCGTAGCCTGTATAAAATACCTGACTTCGTCCTGATTAAAGTTATCATATTCCAACTTATCGCCGACCTCACGCTCGCCCGCAAAAATATACTTGTCCAATTCCTGTTGGTAGCCATAATACACCTTACTCAACTCGTCATTTTTTCCATACCACTCGCCACCTTTCCAATTCATAGTGATATACAACGCCGTCAAGTATCTGATGTCCTCTTTCCACCCCTCAAACGCACGCTTGTAGGTATCTTTCACGCCCGCCACGCCGTCCAACTTTTCAGCCACACTAAAGTCAAACCAAAATGTAGTCTTTTCTAGTGCCACTCCGTTTGGCACGGCGGTATAATTACCGCCTGCTCTGATTTCCTGCTCAACCCTAGTCATTATACTCACCCCCGCACTCCGAATAGAGTTCAATTATCGCTTTCTCTTTCTCGCCGTCATATTCACCCAACCTAAACGGCACGGTGTAGGTATTACCGTCCTCAAACAGCATTACCCGTTCACCATTTTCTGTCCGAGTGCTATTCAGATGTAGCCCGCCGAGATAGTCCAAAAACTCCTCGCTCCCCTCTTGACTAGCATTATACAGCCCGTCTATTATTCTTTTTTCTAGTTTAACCATAAACTTTCCCTTTCATATTTAAGTTTATACCCCTATTGTATCACGGAATAGCACATAAGTCAATACCTTTTTATTGACTTATGCCCACACTCCGACCTCATTATGCCGTGCCGATTTCAACCGCTCCGTCCTGTCATTATTGAATATCTGTTTCTGACACTCCCGACACATACCTGTCTTTATAAACTCCCGCTCCACCGCATTGAGTGTGCCGATTTCTTGAATATACAATTCCCCCGCCCGCCACTTTCTATATTGCTCATACTCCTGCTCGCTCAATTCAATACTGCTACACTTTCCGCACCAACATTGTCTAACGATTTTCATAATACCTCTCATATAAGTTATTTTCCTCAATACAACTCTGCCACCCCCAACTTTCAGCATAAGCCGTGCCGTCGTTCCACCCCTCATTATAGCCCGAGTTATGCCCCCGCTCATACGCTAAGCCGACCGACAGCACCGCCACCCAAATAGCCAACACCGCCACCAATAGTGCCAAGCCCACCGCCAACATCTTTTCTCTACGCATTTTCGCCCACCTGATATTCCGCAACCTGTTTCCTGTATCTTTCCAAGTCGCTTTCCTGATATTTCCCTTGCTCCAAGTCATATTTCAGCCACGAAGTGTCCGCCCGCAAATCATTTCCGCCGACCTTTACTCTGTCCTCAAAGATTTTAAGCACCGAGCCACTTTCCCCCTGCTCAATTTCACACTCGCTTGCTTTCGGGTAGTAAAACCACGAGCCACCAAGCACGCCCTCTGTTTTAAGTTTACAAGCGTTGCTCTGCGAGCCGACAATTTCCCGCCACACACTCTTATTCTTTTCACCACGAGCGAAATTAAAATAACCGCCCTTGATGTAGTTTCCCTTTACGCAAGCCCGCTTGAACTCCGCAAGGGTATTAAATGATATTGCTTTCATAACTTTTCCCTTTCATAATTAAGTTATTAAGTCCATTATAGCACACAAGTCAACATAAGTCAATACCCTGCCACCATTTCCGCCCCCACTTTTCCACATTTCCACCGCCTTTTCCACACTGAACAAACACCGAACAGATTACCGAACAAATACCGAACAAAAAAATAGCCCCCCTGCTATTTTTTTACTGCCTGACAAACTCGTCTATCAGCCCGCCCTTTCTCCACCACCCGACCACCTGCTTACCTTTTCGCCGTTCCACTTTTTCCAATTTTTCGCCGTCCAGCAGGTGTTCCCTCGCCACCTCTACAAACTCCAGCACATTATCGCTCGCCCGTTCCTGCTCCACCTTTGTGCCAAAACTCCCCCACCCTATAAACTTACTTTCCATTTTCAAAAACCTTTCTCCCCCCTGTTATTATTCCGCCCCCATTTTCTCACGCCTGCGGGTGGTAAAAATCACCCCGATATAATACCCCGACAGCCCGCCCGACCTGCTCCACATATTCCTCCCAACCCCCGACAATTCCCCACACCTCTCGCAAGTCTTTTTCTGCGTCCTGCTCATATACCGCAAAACACCCGCCCCGTGCCATTTCCCGCCCCGCCTGCTCTGGCGTCTTTATTCTCACGCCGTCCACCATATAGTCCACCTGCTCTCGCAACGCCGACACGCCCGTTTCTTTCCACTGCGTTTCGTCATTAAACCCCCCAGCGTCCAAAATATAGTCTTTTATTTTTCCCATAACTTCCTTTCATAATTAAGTTATTACACCCCTGATTATATCACACTCCCCCGAGTAAGGCAATACATACCCAAGTCAATATATACCTGACAAAACCCGAACACAAAAATCCATGCCCCCACGGGCCGCCGCCACGCCAGCAGACGCCCGCGAGGACCG
>JAEEGL015342654.1_pt1 | contig 13568 bp, 14 predicted proteins | sample 9134231 | NCBI WGS metagenome assembly JAEEGL01 (sample SAMN16246548, study PRJNA631951) | gut metagenome | biome: gut microbiome; feature: rumen; material: fiber-attached | host: Bos | place: Iran: Karaj | collected 2018-10
ACCGCAGATGAAATCAAGATGCTCCGTGTAATAAGGCGTATACGGGATTCCGTACCGGCCATTGTCCGGGCGACTTTCCTCGGAGCGCACGCTGTTCCGAGGGGAATGTCGCAGGAAGCGTATGTCAACCAGATCTGCGACGAGATGATTCCGGCCGTTGCCGCCGAGGGACTTGCCGATTTCGTGGATGTTTTCTGCGATGAGGGCTTCTTCACCCCGGCCGAAACCATGCGTATCGCCGAAAAGGGAGCAGAGTACGGGATGCGTCCGAAACTGCATGCCAACGAGCTCGCAATCAGCGGTGGGGTTCAGGCCGGAGTAAAATGCGGCGCCCTCTCCGTCGACCACCTGGAAAGGACTTCCGGGGAAGAGATCCAGGCCTTGCTTTCTGGGGGATGCGCCACTATCCCTACCTTCCTTCCCGGCAGTTCGTTTTTCCTCGGACTGCCTTTCGGGAACGCCCGGGGATTCATAGCCGCCGGACTTCCCGTCGCACTTGCAAGTGACTGGAATCCAGGCTCTTCCCCTTCCGGAGACATGAGGTTCGTGATGGCTCTCGGCTGCATACGCCTAAAACTCACCCCGACCGAGGCGCTCATCGCCACGACACTTAACTCCGCTTACGCGATGGGCTGCGGGGATATCGCCGGCTCCGTCACGCCGGGCAAGGCGGCGAACCTTATAATAACGGTACCGCTCCCCTCCCTGACGATGATACCCTATCAGTACAATTCTCCGTTTATCAGCATAGTTATCCTGGGCGGCCGGTCGGAATTCTGAGGATAATTCGTATATTGCAGCAATATTACGATTATGGACTGCAACGACTACACTCCCCGCTTCTTCCGTCCGGCACGTTGGTTTTGGTACATTGCTTTCGTCATCCTTGCCTTGGCCAGGTCCATAACGCTTTCAGCTTACGAACCGGAAGTCAAGGACATCGATATAACCGTCATCCTTTCGGAAGACGGTTCTGCCCGTATAACCGAGGTCTGGGACGTCGTGGTGGCCAAGGGCACGGAATGGTATCTCGTACGTGAGAATCTCGGTGACATGGCCATTTCCGACCTTTCTGTCAAGGATGAAAAAGGCCACGCATTCGTCAACGAAGGTTCCTGGAACGTAGACCGCGACATCGCCCAGAAAGCCAGGAAATGCGGTCTCCACAAAACCGACAGAGGCTATGAAATATGCTGGGGCGTAGAGAGCTACGGCCCTCACAAATGGGTCGTATCCTATACTATGAGCAACTCGGTCAAGACCCTCAACGACCACGATATGCTCCATATGCAGTTCGTCAGCGACGAGTTGTCCTCACCTCCCCGGCACGTCCACCTCTCACTCCGCGCTCCCGTACCGCTCAGCGAAGCGAACTCGAATATCTGGGCCTTTGGATTCAACGGCACCGACACCTGGTCCCGAAGCGGAAGCGTCGAAGTCGAATCCGAAGAAGCGTTCGAGTACGATTCTTCCCTGATCCTGCTGATCCGTTTTGACAAAGGCATATTCAATTCTCCAAGCGTTCAGGAGAGGGACTTCCAGGAGGTGCTGGACAGGGCCCGCGAGGGTTCGTATTTCCCCGGACAGGACGAAGATGACGAATGGTACTATACTGCACTTGGGATGCTCCTTTTCGGAGGCCTGATTTGGTTATTTATAATCCGGCCGATCCGCAAGGTCTTGGGATTCATGGGTTTGCGCAAGACCCGGGACCGTAAGCGTATCCGTAACATATTCGGTGTCAGGCGTCTTCCTTCAAAACCCGACTGGTACCGGGACATCCCGTTCAAAGGCGATTTCCTGGAGACCTATTACATTGCTTCCCATCAGGACGGAATCGACGACGGGAAGCATTCAATCGTCTCCGCAATTATCCTAAGGATGATCAACGCCGGTGTCATCTCCATCCGGACAGATGAGAACGATAAGAAAGAATTCGTATTCAATGAAGCCGTTCCGACCAAATGGATGAGCCGCTGCGAACAATCATTCCTGTCCCTGATCAAAAAGGCATCCGGGGAGGACAAAGTATTGCAGGAGAAGGAATTCAACAAATGGGCGTCTACCCATCGCAACGCTCTCAAGTCCTGGGTCAGCGAGATGAAGGATGAAATCAGGGAGCATTTCACCTCCGACTCTCTGCTATCTGGATATACCGACAAGAACGCCAGCTCCTGGTATGACGCTATGATAATGAATGACACCGGTCGGAACCGGGCGATGAAGGCCTTGGGATTCAAGCAGTTCCTGAAAGATTTCACCATAGTCAACGAGCGGGATCCAAAGGAAGTGTCGTTATGGGGAGACTACCTGGTCGTAGCTGCCCTTTTCGGCATTGCAGACAGGGTTGCCAAGGAAATGAAGCACATCGCACCCAACGTAAGCATCGGCCAGACTTCCGTGCCGGTTTCCAGCATATCCGACGCCATAATCCTTTCCAATGCATTCCGCTCACACACCAGCTCGGCCGCCAACTACATTTCTTCAAGCAGCGGCAGCAGCGGGAGCAGCGGCAGTTACGGCAAAGGCTCTTACGGCGGATTCGGCGGACATTCCTCGCACCACGGAGGTGGCGGCTTCAGCAGCGGCGGCCACGGTGGCGGCAGCAGGTAGCATTATGAGCAAGCAACTGGACAGAATCATAGAAACGGTCGTTGCTGACCGGGAATGGGAAATCCGGGAAATCGCCTGTATCGACGGAGACATCGGTTACATCGTCTCTCAGGCGGTCAATCAGATGCGCAGTTCCTACCTGAGGGCCAGAAGACGCGGAAAGGAAGAGATAAAACCGGAACTCGCAGAAAAATATGAAGCCGAGCTTCACGAAGCTGAATCCATTGTGAATGAACGCATAAGAGAGAGCTATTTACAGTGCTGCCTAAAGAGGAATATTTCAAGAATTGAGTTTCCAATGCTCGAGCATATCATCAGCCGGGAATTAGGGAAAAAGAAGATAAGGTATATCTTTGAAAACAAGATGGATGAGAACATCCTCACCGTCCGGGTCGTATCCAATTATTTCCTCGACATTCCGGTCACCGGTGAGAATATCGGCAAGGCGATGGGGCTGATAAACTATTTCCTCCAGCGTCCCGAATGCGCCCAGGAAGAGATTCCAGGAATAAGGCGCAGATCCAGTTACGGATTGGAAAGAGTCTGGTTCACGAAATCTTCAACCGGAGATCCGCAGCGGTGATCATCCCAGTTCCATGATGCAAACCCTTCCGGATTTACGCATCCATTTTCCGGAATGCTCATAGCCGTACTTGTCGCTGCATACCCATACGATCCTGCAGTGCATGTTTTCCGGGATGACCGGCTCGGGTGCGATGCCGTCCGTCAGTATGACAAGGCCGTCATACCCGTTATCATTTGCATAATCGATCGGTTCCTGGAACGAGGTGCCACCCCGCCCCAGCACAGTGACGTTACGGATAGCTTTCCTGAGTGATTGGACCACGTTGACACCACAGTCGAACTGTATTACGTCCACATCGGTGAAGCCATACCTGAATGCACCGTTTATGACTCCATAAAAATAGGACAGGTCTTCCGACGATATGGAGCCGCTGACATCCACCGCCACCAGCAGTTTCGTGTCGAACCTTCGTATGGATCCGAGATTCTCAAATTCTGTCCTGCGGTTCGGACGCATCCTTGTCAAACGGCGTTTGCTCGACAGAATACTGGCACGGAAACCCGAAAGGACGTTTCGCCAGCTGATCCTCGCCCTTGCCGAAGCGGTCAGCATCTCGGCAAATCTACCGGACAGGGATCCCCAGTCCTTGGTGCTTTGGATTATTCCGTCTATCATCGTAACCGTCATCTCGTCTTCATCCCATAGTTCAGACAGGGAAGCGTTCCGCTCCGCATCATCTTTAAGGCGTTCGCAGACAGGATCAGCGTCGCCAGGACCGGTACCGGATTCCATTCCAGACAGTAGGTCCTGTATCCTTCTGGAATACCATTCGTACACCTTCCCTCCCGGGAGATTGTAATCAGCAGGGCGGTCGATGCCGTAGTTTCCGTATTTGTAATTGTCTTCTATCGTCACATTGCTTCCTATAGCGATTGCCTGCCTGGAACAGGCGTCAGGACGACGTTGGTATGGATGCTTGAGAAGGATCCGGACAGCTTCCGTACGGAGTGCCTGGTCAAGGGCGAGGTCGCTCATTTCCTTGAGGAAATCAGGATTGTACTCAACCCTGCGATTGCCTGAACGCAAAGGGCAAGGCATCGAGGAATTCGCCTCGATGCTATGCGTACATAGAACCCGGAAGAGCGCCGGCTCGCTGACCGACCATCGCTCCAGAATCTGTGTGATCCTTTCCTTCATCTAGTGGATACTCTTGATATAGAGGACCATAGCCATTGTCAGGACCTGGCATTCGCGGGCCATGAATGACACAGCCTTGGGATAAGTTCCCTGAACATAGAGATTCGCGAAATGGGCGGCGGCCTCCTTCTTCTCCTTGGAAAGAAAAGTGAAGTAGGCGTCGATATTTTTCTTCGCGTTCTCTTTTTCCCGTCCCGAGAGCACCTCCACTTCCAAGTGGCGGAAGATTCCGTCGTTCACGACCGAGAGTTCGTGCAGTTCGTATTTCCTGAGAGTAGGAAGAAGTTTCTCGAAGTCCTGAAGCACTTCACGTCCAGACAATATCCTGCTGGCTGAGACACTGCCGATGAACACGGCTGCTGCCTTAGGCCCGACTATACCAGATATAGCCTTCATTACCAAGGAATTGACTTCTTTCACACCGCCCAGGATATCACTGACTCTTTTCCAACCCCTTCGGTCTGGCGTCTTGTCCAGGCCGGTATCGGCGCCTTCCTTGGCATCAGGGTCACGGTCAAGCCATATCGGATTTTCCCGTATGAAGTTACGGACACGCTCATCCACGTCCGCCTTCTCAGCCCACAGCAACCATTCCTGGGCTGTAGGGCGGAAATTGACCACATTGAAACGGCTCACCAGGGCAGGGTCGAGGTCAGTCAGCTGATACTGGTCCCCGGAATTGACTGCGGAAATGATACGGCTTCCTTCCGGAAGGCTCCGGCCCGCCAGCTTACGGTTGAGAGCCAGGTCCATGATGGTCTGCAGGACCTCCGGCCGTGCCCTGTTCAGTTCGTCCAGGAAAAGGACTATCGGCCTGCCGTCCATTGGGAACCACCATGGCGGCATGAACTCCGTCTTTCCGGTGCTGAGATTCCTGTTCGGAATGCCTATAAGGTCCCCGGGATCAGACATTTGTCCGAGGAACAGCGATACCACCTTCATACCCTTGCCGGAAAAATACTCTGTCAGGATTTCGGACTTGCCGATTCCGTGGTCCCCGACCAGCATTATGTTCTGGTCGGCAGGGGTCATATCCAAAAGGCCTTTTAGCTCTGTTGCGCTGATATTGATGTTCGACATATAAAAAGATTGTTCGCATTCAATTATACGGATTTTTCAGGAGAATCTTTCACTTTTCCTTTAAATAATCAAAGAAAAACCGTCAAGCGTCCCCTGCCCTGAAACATTGAGGCGGCAATCCGCATCTATATGGTCGGACTGGACCATAAGGCTATGAAACCGAAAAGAAAGCTCAAGAAACTAAGGATCACTGAGGCCGACTTCATGCTCGCCAACCGACGTGCGGCGAGACTGGAAGACATCGCTCTCCACGGACGTCCGACCGCCCTTAGGCCGGCCCTCCACAAATCCCGTAAAATATACGATCGCAAGCGCCTGAAACGCTCCGGAAGCGAAGAGGAATGATCATTCACCCAGGATCTGGGCGGCGGCGTTTTTCGTATCGACCTTTTCGATAATACGCTCGAGGAGGCCTTCTTCGTCGAAGATGAATGTCCGGCGGAGGGTTCCGAGGACGGTTTTCCCATACATTTTCTTCTCTCCCCAGGCACCGAAGTCCTGCAGCATGTTTGTATCGGTGTCAGCCAGGAGACGGAAAGGAAGTTCGTACCTGGCACGGAATCCGGAATGGGATTTGACACTGTCCTTGCTTACCCCGACGACATTGTATCCGGCTTCCGTCAGGGCCGCATAATTGTCCCTGAACGAGCAGGCTTCTGCAGTGCAGCCGGATGTATTGTCCTTCGGATAGAAATAAATTATCGTCTTTTTGCCCTTACCTATAAGGTCCTCCGACCTTACCATATTACCGTCCTGGTCCATAACTTCGAAAGACGGCATCCTGTCACCGGGTTTCAACATATCCGCAAAGTGAATTATTTGGTAATCAAATTGTTCGGTATTATTATACCAGTTTGTAAATATTGCTCACGTGGACGAAACCACGCTTCTCGAAGAAACGGTGGGCGGGATGATTGTCCTTTCCCGATTCGAGATAGATGTCCCTGATTCCCTTGGAACGGAGCCACGAAACGGCGGTTTGGAGAAGTTTCTCCCCTGCTCCGCGGCCGCGGAAACCTTCCCTGACCAGGACGTCGCAGACCACGCCGAAAGGCTCGTCTCCGTCTTCCTCGATGTCGGCCACGCAGAATCCGCAGATGGTGCCGCCGTCGGTAAGTTTCCATACCCCGGCGCCGGCTTCGTCTGAAATATGGCCGTTGATATATTTCATCCATTTTTCCCGTGCGTCGGGAGCCGGTGCGGTCACCAGTTCCCCGTCACGGAGTTCACCGGTTCCGACCCCCATCTGGATCTCTCCGTGCGAGATGTAGTCGCTGTGACGCGTAATGTGCCCTATGAACAGGTCGGCCAGGGCGTGGGCATCTTCGGGAAGCGCTCTTTCAATCATCATTTTCCTATAAGTGTTTTAATCCTGTTCCATACTCCTCTAAGAGTATTCGTAAGGAGCAGCAGTATGGCAAATATCGTAATTACGGCAACCACGGCGACCACCACTGCGGCAAGCCTGCTGGTATGCCATCCGAAGAACTCGAGGAAAGGCATCTCCGAATTCTGGAAGAACAGTTCGAAAGTGGAAGCAACGGAAATTATGGCAAGTATGACATTCAGCAGGAATTCAGACTTCATCGACTTGTAGTCTGAGAGGTTGTGCAGTCCGCTGTCGACCGTTTCCATAAGTTCGCGGAGCCTCGCTTCGTCCTGTTCGAGGCCGAGCCTCGCCGTTGTCCTGTCGAACATAACCTTGTGGGACGGATACTTGGAGTACTTGACGACGTCCAGCTGGGCAATAAGCCTCGTCAGGCGCATCGAAAGACCGGCGTTCTCCCCGATGAGCTCCTCCGATGACTTGTCAGCAGTGTCGGAAGTTGCGAGGACGACCTGGTCGGCCGCCAGCCCAAGTATGTACTTCTTTGCAAGAATCATCTGAAGGATAAGAAGATACTCCGGCCAGGACACGTGGTAGTAGGCTCTTTCCTTAAGGTGCTCCACCCAGTTCACTCCTTCTTCTCCGCTGCCTCTCCTGCCGTATGTACCGATTACTACGCAAAGGCTCGATCCGGCAAGGACGAGGTCATCGGTGTCGATTGCGATATTCTCTCCGCAGACCTCGTCGTATGCCTCAGGATCACGGTAAGGCCACTCTTCCGGATACAGTGACAGAAGGCCTATGAGCTCGCTCTTATGTTCATCTCGGATATGGTTTATAATCTCTGCTTCGGTCATCCGGTCGGGACCCTCGTTCACGAAAAGGTCACTTCCGTCCTCCATCAGATGCTGTACATTCTCCCAGACATCCACCATTGCGTAATGGTTGTCGTTGTCGACGGTTATCTTGTTCTTCTCTCTGTGAAGCTTGTATTTCAGTTTCTCCTCACGGGTAAGGCCTTCCTTGAAACGGGTGCACTGGGAATAGATGAACTTTTTGTAGCGGAGGGCTACGGCATCGAAGCTCCTGCCTGTACCGGCATTGGGTATGGACTCAGGCTCATCTAGTGGGGTACCATCTTCATCCAGATATATCCTGTCGATGGAAAAGTGTGTCTCATAATCGATTCCGGTCTTGTCTCCACCCTCCTCGACCGACCAGAATTCGGCGCTCAGCCAGGTGGAAAGGAGTGCGATGATATGGTCCGTAACCACAGGCTTCGAAAGGAAACAGGCGTGATTGTCGAAAAGGAAACGGTAGGTTATGGATGCGGTGTGGGAGAAAAAAAGGTTCATCTCCACGTTGCAATGGCCCTTGAGGGTTACTTCGTAAATAGCCTCGTCCTCAGCCGGCACTATCGGCATCGTAAAATCGAATCCGCGAAGCGAATAACGGCGCACGTTGCCTTTCATCGGAAGCCGTAAAGGCTTGCGGAACAGGCGCTTCCGATATTTCACCCCGGACTCTAGCGGACTGTCAGGCGGCAATACGAATATCTGGTTCTCGATGTCCCTTTCCACCCACTCGATCGGGGATTCCAGAGCGTCGGCTTTCTCGATCGAGATTCCCTTCTGGTCATCTTCGGCTTTGAAATCCCTGGTCATGTTTTCGACAGCCTTGTCAGGCAGGATGAAATCCAGATTGTGGTTGATGGAGAAAGTCTGGATAAACACCACCGAGAATCCGGGATATGTCAGCATACGGCTCATAGTCCTGTCATGAATATTGTTCTGCAAATATAATCAAAAGTCTCACAGGCACGCTGCGGTGAGGGCGGCAAGGCGGGCATTGCCGAGTACGAGCTGGATATTGGAGGCCAGGCTCTCCCCTCCCGTCAGATCCTTGATCTTTGCCAGCAGGAAGGGTGTAGTCTCCTTGCCGTGGATTCCGAGGGAAGAAGCATCCCTGAGGGCCTCGTCAATAGCTGCGTTAATGACATCCGGATCCATGGAATATTCCTCAGCGATGGGATTCGTCACGAGCATTCCGCCACCGAGGCCCATTTCCATCTTTGCATTGAACGCCGCAGCCAGTTCTTCCGGCGTATCCAGTCTGTAGTCCACCTTGAAACCGCTCTTCCGGGTATAGAACGCAGGCAGTTCGTCAGTACCATATCCGATAACCGGAACTCCTTTTGTCTCAAGATATTCCAGTGTAAGGCCAAGATCCAGGATAGACTTCGCTCCGGCACATACCACCATAACAGGAGTCCTGGCAAGTTCCTCCAGGTCGGCCGATATGTCCATGGTTATTTCGGCTCCGCGGTGAACTCCGCCGACGCCGCCCGTTGCAAAAACCTTGATTCCGGCCATCGCCGCAATGATCATCGTGGTTGCGACAGTAGTTGCGCCGTCCTCGCCTTTGGCGACCAGCACCGGAAGATCCCTCCTGGACGCCTTTATGACATCCTTGCCCTTTTTGCCGAGATACTCTATTTCAGATGCGGAAAGGCCCGCCTTGAGACGTCCTCCGATCACCGCAATGGTTGCCGGCACGGCTCCGTTCTCACGTATGACGGATTCCACCCTCAGTGCAGTCTCCACATTCTGGGGATAAGGCATGCCATGTGAGATTATTGTAGATTCGAGGGCAACGACCGGACGTCCTTCTGAAAGGGCGGCTGCCACCTCGGGAGAAACAGAAAGGTGCTTGTTCATATATTAAGATTCTTTATTCCTTCATTGACGGCGTCGGCAGAACTGACGGCGCAGCGGGCGCACAGGAGCCCGGCACGGGCGGCATCACTGACATCAGCGTCCCTGCCCATATGTACGATACCGGCCAGAAGCGCATCTCCTCCGCCGGTGGTATTCACCACTTTGCATTCAAGGGCCGGGAAATGGCTTTCACGGCCTTTTTCGATCACTTTGAGGCCCGACCTCCCCTGGCTGACATAGATGCGGCCTACGGCCTCGGAAAGGCCGTTTCCAAAGATGCCAAGCATTCCTTCTTCAGCCGAGTTGCACTTGATTGCAGCAATCGCCTGCTTGCCGGCAGGCAGGCCGCCTGTTGCGAGGGCGAGGGCTTCACCGATTCTCGGAGCCTTCGCGCACGATACAGCGTCTATGAAAAGAGGAGGTAGGCAGCAACCGATAAGGCATGAAAGCGATCCGGCTGAAAGATTGGCATCTGCGACGACCGCGTCAGAATCATTGATCAGGTCCATCCTCCCGGAAATCCACTCCTGATCCATCCGGTCTAGTATGGCCATATCGGCGACTCCGCCTAACATTTCCCCTTCCGGGCTGTTGATGCTCAGGAACATGGACTGGCTGGCGCCGGGGACCGTCTCGCTGCCTTCGAGGAGGATGCCGCTCCTGATACAATGCTCACGGAGCCGCTCCGCGAGGCTGTCGCTTCCGAAAACTGTGAGAAGGTGTACTTCGTCCCCGAGAAGGGCAAGGTTATGTGCGACGTTCCTGGCTACCCCTCCGAATGATATCCGGACTTTCCCCGGATTGGAATCCCCGGGGACGAACATTGAGGAAGATGTTGCCGTAATATCGGCATTGGCCCCGCCGATGACGCATATCTTCATATTACTCAGGACTTTCAGTTAAAGGTTGAAGCGACGCCCCTCCGGGCAGGAAAACCACTTCCTTCCATCCGAGGGCCGTCAGGAATGCCCTTATGCGTTCCTTTCCGCAGGCTTCGGCCTTCTCCAGGATGCCGGACTCGAGGGCGTGTGAACGAAGGGCCATCCTCGCGGACACCTTTGCCGCCTTGGTCTGCTCATTGCTCCAGCGTCCGGATTCATAGAAAGGTTCTATATCGGAAGGATTCAGGGTAACGTCGGTGAGGCGGAAAGGAGGCAGTCGCAGGAAAAGCGTATCCCCGTCCGGTAATATATCTTCCTTGCGAAGCACGGTGAGGTCGCATCCGGCACGGACCTTACCCTTCGCTATCAGTACGATTTCGTTGTCCGCAGTGGCGGGGATAATGCCGAACAGGGATCTGTTGTCGCTTCGGAAATCCTTGATTACCAGCTCTTCATAATAACATGCAGTCGTAAGTTCGCCAATTCTGTGGATACTTTCAACCACGGTTGCCGTAGGATCGGCAGAGAGCGGTTTCCGGAACGATATCTTCCGCCCGGGGCCTATGCCCCTGAAAAGCAGAATGGCGATGAAGGCTCCGGCCACGAGGACCACAGCTCCCTTCCAGTCTATGATCGGGCGTTTTTTCATCGTTCAGAAAATTCTACTTCAACCTCTTCGAAACCGAGTTCCAAAAGCAGGATACGGAAAAAATCCCCTGCCGCCGTCTCGGCATCCTGAAGGATTCCTAGGGACGGGATGTCATCCCTGAGGGCTTTCTCCCCAAGCTGGAGGATGGTATTCTGCTCTGTTGCCGAAAAACGGTCACGGAACACGCCGTATTTCTCGAACTCGGTAAATATCTCCTCCGGGGGCATATTGAACGACAGGACCTTTGCCCTGGGCAAGTGTACGGAAACCTTTTTCCCTGATTCTGAAACGGTTATATCGTCCTTGGAGAAACCGTCCATCGGGACGCCGGCCTTTATGTACGCCGTAGCTGTGAATATTATCTTGCGGTCTCCGACCGTCCATCCAATCTGCCTGTCACCGATGGTAAGATACTGCCTGTCGTCAGTCTTGATGACCTTGCGGACCTTGTATTCCACGGTACCGAGCTCGGCCATTGTGGAAAGCGAGTCCATACGGAGACCCAGCTGCCTCTCCGGAGCCGAAGAGCAGCCCGAAACCGACACCGCAAGGCAGAGTCCGGCAACAGCAGGCAATATGACCGTTCTCAGATTCAAAAGGTGCTAGAATTCAAAAGCAAGGTGGAGCGAAGGTATGCATCGAACGTGCTTCCTGAACTCTCCGATGAATACACCTGCCGAGAATGTCAGGCCATATTTCTGCCCTAGCGCCCAGCTCCAGCCGAAACGCGGCTCGCCGAAATACGAGACTGCCAGAGAATCCTCCTCTTCGATTCCCCACATCTGGTAGGAGCCGGCTTTCAGCCCCAGGAAAGGAGCATTCATTTTCTTCGTTATGTATACCTGATATTCAATGAACTCCTCGAAAAACGGAGTGATCGGGGGGACGAATGCACCCTGGACTCCTATACCCAGGTAATGATGGGGATTGATCATGAAGCCGTGGCTGGTTTCGATTCCGGGTCCATACCAGACAGTAGCCAGACCGACGCTGCCTTTATAACCGGGATTCCTGTAAGCGGCGACCTGGGCGGAAACTGTGACACATACGGCAGCAAAGATTACGGTCATCAGGATAGCTTTGATTCTCATAATGTTATGTGGTTATAACTGAACTATTGATGTAATTCTTGAAATGTTGTCCCACCATCTGTGAGGCAATATCCTGTAAATGAAAACAAGAAGGCCGGCAGCGGGGCCGACCCTGTAGCGAAGCCTCGGACGGCGGCGCGTAACCGCCTTTACTATAGCCCTTGTCACCGCTCCCGGTCCGGGGAAAAAGTGCTTGGCTTCATATGTTTTCCTGAACGTATCGGCAGTCCTGACACCCTCCTTTTCATAAGCCGTCCCCACCGATGAATCAGCGAGATTCTTCGCGGCGATAATGCCCCAGTCAGTCTTGACGGGACCCGGCTCTATGATGGAGACCTTGATGCCGAACTGCTTCAGCTCTATCCTCATCGCATCGCTGAGAGCCTCGACTGAATACTTTGAAACATTGTACCAGCCTCCAAAATAAAAAGGCACGAGTCCGGCTACCGAGGATACGTTCACTATCCTGCCTTCCCCCTTTTCCCGCATACCGGGAATCACGGCACGGCAAAGCCCCGCGAGGCCGAAGAGATTGACTTCCATTTGTTTCCTGGCTTCTTCCAGGGTCACGTTCTCGATGGCACCGAGATATCCGTAACCGGCGTTGTTCACCAGGATGTCTATGCCTCCGGACTCCGAACCGATCCTCGATACCGCTTCATCCACGGACGCGGGATCCGTAAGATCCATCCTCAAAGGCTCTACTCCAAATTCCCTGAGCGGCTCCATCAAGGCTGTCCTTCGCGCTGCCGCATACACCTTGTATCCCTTCAGGGCAAGTGCCTTGGCGGCGTCGAAACCGATTCCGCTGCTGGCTCCGGTTATAAGTACTACTTTCATAATCTGCAAATATAAGAATCTGTTTTGATTAATGAAATAGCCCCCGTAGACGTCTTTGTTACGGGGGCTTAAGGTTTATCCTGAATACCAGGAGCTATGGTGCAGCGGATCAGATTTCCACCGGCTTGTATCTAGGCACGAGCGACTTCATTATCGTCCAGGCGATCAGGTATGCCAGGCCGCAGAAGCAGAAGATGATGAAATAACCCGCGGGCTTGCCTTCGAATCCCATGAAATGGAAGGCGCTGCCGGCGTTTTCCGCATAGGTGAAGAGGTTTCCGGCAACCTTCTGGATAATCATTGAGCCAAGGCCTCCTGCCATGGCGCCGATTCCCGTAACGGAAGCGATGGTGCTCTTCGGGAACATGTCGCCAACTGTCGAGAAGATATTGGCTGACCAGGCCTGATGCGCCGCAGCAGCGATTCCTATAAGGATAGCCGGCCACCAGGGGCTTCCGGTAGCGATGCCAAGGGGCTGGGCTGCAAGGGCAACGAGCGGGAAGAAAGCGAATATCAGCATAGACAGCATACGTCCGTTATATGGATTCATGCCCTTCTTGTCGACGAACAGCCTCGGCAGATAACCGCCGAAGATAGAGAGCACCGTCACTATCGCATAGAGCGTGAAGATGAGACCCTGTCCGAGA
>JAEEGL016226178.1_pt1 | contig 13568 bp, 8 predicted proteins | sample 9134231 | NCBI WGS metagenome assembly JAEEGL01 (sample SAMN16246548, study PRJNA631951) | gut metagenome | biome: gut microbiome; feature: rumen; material: fiber-attached | host: Bos | place: Iran: Karaj | collected 2018-10
CGACTTCCTGACCGCCCGGACCGAGGCCTACACGGACCGCATGATGCAGCGCTGGGACAAGCTCGCCCGCCTGCTCATCGTCAAGCACAATGACCAGGTCATGCGTCCCTCCGAGAACGGCGCCATCGCCCCCGGCCGCCATACCTCCCCGGCCTACGCCCCCGCCTTCATCGACGCCGTCAAGGCGCAGACCGGCGACCGCTACGTTCGCCCATAGTGCCCCGGCGGCCTCCGAATTAGCACAGTATTTGATAGCAGGTTGAGCCATGAAAAAGATAATCCTTATCCTTACGACGCTCGTCTGGGCGGTGACCGCCCTGGCGCAGACCCCCGAAGAGATCATCGCCCGGATGGAGGCGAAGATGGAGTCCCCCGAACAGTACCGGGAGCACGGAGCAGCGATGACGATGGACATGAAGATGCCCATCATCGGAACCGTGACGTCCCGCGCCTATACGAAGGGAGACAAGATTCGCCTGGAGATCATCAAGGACGGGAAGACCGAACTCATTACCTGGCGGGACGGCAAGACGGACTGGACGTACGAACTGGCGAAGAACACGATCGAGATCAAGGACGATACGTCCGCTTCCGCCTCGGGATCCGTGCAGCAGGACGCCGACATGGCGATGTTCGCGGGCGTCAGCGAAGGATACGACGTCTCGATCCGCAAGGAGACCGCCGACGCCTGGTATCTCCGCTGCAGGAAATCCAGGACCAACACCAAGAAGGACGACCCCAAGACGATGGATCTGGTCGTGGAAAAAGGAACTTACAAGCCGCTCAGCCTCAGCGCGAAAGTCTCCATCGTCAGCGTGACAATCCGCGACATCGCGTATGGCGTCAGCGACGAATTCGTCACCTTCGACGCCGCCCAGTATCCGACGGCAACCTTTGTTGACAAGCGCTAGATCCTCCGATGAAGAAAATACTTACCTTCGGGCTTCTCCTGCTGGGGCTTTCCGCCTTCGCAGGAGAGCCTTTTTTCAGCACCGCCCCCTGCTCGCTCTACTATGAGCGCTACAAGGCCGGCACGACGACGCTGACGCAGACGACCCTGATCGAGGTCATGTCCGTTTCGGCGAAGGCCGGCGGCGGCCGCGAGGTCAAGTACGGCCTGGACCTCAAAAAGGCCAACGGAAAACCCATCTACGGCGGCCGCACCCACATGACGGTCGAGATTGATCCGAACTCCGATGTCTGGACGGACTTCGGCGGCGCCGTGAAGTCGGTCCTGCTGAATTATTTCCCGAATGCCAAGATCACGGCCAGCGGAGACAGGGCCCTGATGCCCGCGGACATGAAGCCCGGCGACACGCTCCCGGACGCCCACTGCACCGTCAATGTCGGCGCGCTCAAGGTCACCGTCGACGTGACTGAGCGCACGGTCCTGCGCAGCGAGCGGATCACGGTCCCCGCCGGCACCTTCGACTGCATCGTCGCCCGCGAGCACAAGGTCGAGGACGCCCCCATCCACCACAACGACACCTGGTCCGTCACCTGGTACGCCCCCGGCATCGGCTACGTCCGCCACGACTCCTACGACAAGAAAATGCGCCTCCTCTCCTCCGAGGTCCTCGTCACCCGCACCGCGAAATAACCCCCGCCGCTTCTGCTGCCCTTTTCCTGTCATTCCGAGCGCAGCGAAGGAATCTTCTTTAGCGTGATTTGGAACTGCTTGAACGAGAGGAAATAAAGCAAAACAGGATGCTTGAAAAACAAGCACCCTGTTTGCGTATTTAATTACAGATAAGGCCGTTACAAATCACGTGAAAATAGCGAGGGAGGAGTGAGGTCTGAGCGGCGGGGTGGTGTGGACCGCTATGGCGCCACATAGTCTGTCACCGTCCAGCCGGAGGGGATGCCGTTTGAGCCGGCAGCGAAGCTGTTCATCGCCGAAGACTTGTAGAAGGTTCCCTTATTCTTGATACCTTGCATCCAGTTATAGAGACAGTTCGATGCATCGATATTGGTGGCAAGGCACGTGACGCTGCCGAGATTCGAGCAATTAGATAACATCTGTTGATAGCATCTTTCAGCAAGAGTGGACGCTCGGAAGATAGGCACAGAAGTCAAATTGCTACATTGCCTAAACAGTTCACGGCAGCAGTTTGCAGCCATCGTTGTGGCCGCAAGATTGATGTCTGCGGTTGTAAGCCCGGTGCAAAGTCTGAACATATTCCAATAACAGCCAGGTGAAGCTACTTCAGCGGGAAGATCCGGCACAGTAGTGAGGGAAGTGCAGTTGCGGAACATCTCACGGTAGCACTGATCTGATGTAAATGGAGGAAGAATCAGAGGATCGGCGGAGTCGATGTCCACCCAGTTTACCTCCGCGGGAGTGGTTACAGCGTCAACGCAGGTGCCGTTGGAAAATGCGCTTCTGAAGGCGTTGGCCGCGAACTGGGTAGGGTCGTCAAGAAGACTTGTGATGTTACCACCGATGTAACATACCTGGTTGGCGGTAAACAGCTGTGTGGCGCCAACGCAGTCACAGTCGGCCCTGGTGCCTTTGAAGTAAACCACATAATCTTTCGACAGAGCAAGCGTACTGCCGTCATAATCGGTCCAGTCGTCCACGCCAAGATCGTAGCATATATACTGAATGCCTCCGGTAGCTTTTGTATATTTAAAGGTAACGTTCGTCCCGTCTTCCGTGGCCCGTATATGGAAAGGATTGCCAAGATCGATCGTAGTGCGAGAAACCTTGTAGTAATGATTGACCGCCAAATCCTTGTCGTCAATGGCAAACTCTTTGTGATCATTCGCTCCGTCTCCCCAGATAACGGACAGCTCGGCATCGGTCAGCGATGTGCTGCCACCGGGGAAAGCAACCACAAAATCCACACGACTTCTGCCGCTGCCTAGAGCAGCTGCGCGTATTTCTTCTGCTTGCCATACCGGGGTCGCTTCACTGTTGTTGAATACTTTGGCAGTTACGGGCGCCGACACCGCGACCTCCGTGCGTTTAAAACTGACGGTAAATACCAGGAACGCCGACTGTTGGGTAAGCGTGAACCTTGTGGCGCCAAAGGTGGTGTTGCATATAAAATTACTGTACTTCTGCACGGCGTCGGCGAGGGATGTAGCATACTCGTTGGAGGGATATGCCGTACCGGTCAATTCTCCGCCGCCAGTAGTATGAATCCTGTCATTGGAACTTACCAGGGTCACATTGATTGGCGTGCCGGACGCAGGCTCAAATTCATCGACGCCGACAAGGTCGCCCTCAAAATATGCAGTAGTCTCGCCGGAACCGGAAATAAGCTTCAGGACACCGAAAAGCTGCACGTCTCCGGTGTCAGGATCCGTGGAACTGACGTAAAGGGAGTCCGTAGCCTGAAAGACATATTTCGTGTTATTGTCGGCTGTCGTTGCCTTCGTGTCATCGAAGCTTGAAACCAGGACCTTGTAATGGATTGTCTTGAACCCGATCTCCGAAGAATCATGCCCCGGCAAAGGATCCCTGGTGCAGGAAAGCGCCAGCGTTGCCATCAGCAGCAGTATAAGACCAAACCTCTTCATCAGTTTACAAATTACCTCCATTAATAGGATCATCAAAGCCTACACCGCCTCCGGCAGCGTTGGTTCCCGTGCCGTTGCGCACAGCACGGACGTAGAAATAGGTTGCCCTGGAACGATGGGTACCCTGAGTGGAGCCGATGTAGAATGTGTCGGATGACAGGATTACCGCAAGGCTCTCCGCCGCATTGGCCGGGTTCCCGTCCTGGCCTCCTTCGTTCCAGTTGGCTGTGTCCATCCACTGCCCGTTCCAGAAAGCGCCACCCTTCTCCAGACGGAAAAGCTGCGGATAATCCGGATCAGGCATATAGTAATTCCCGCTCTGAAGCTTGAAGCCGGTGCCTGCTCCACCCTTGAACAACTTATAGTTGGTTCCGTTGGATTTGTCTGACCCCGTGCTCTTGGAAATATTAGGGCGCAACCAGTCTTTCTGCGAATCAACGGGATCGTCATGAGCAGGATAATAGATATGGTAGACATACGGAACAGTAACTTTGTTACCATGGTCCGTGTCCGTTATGCCGATGCTGATGATGTTATCTTTGCCTAGGGTCTGGTCATTGTCTCTGTCCCCAGTATCTGGATCATATACGGGATAATAGCTGCAATTGCTGAGATCAATGTTCGCCTCGATGAAATCACCGGAAGCCATGTTCATGCCCGTAACCACATCCGGCTCCCAGGATACAGTGATATCGGAGGCCGTCTTGTACCCATCTTCCCCGGTCGTTCCCGGATTGGGCACATAATTGATTCTGAGGACATCCATCTCGGCGACGTTGGAAAGCGTATGCTTGCCATCCGCGGTAAGCACATCCAGTTGGAACGAGTATGTGCCGGTTATCAGGGAGTTCAGACTGTACGCGAACTGCCAGGTTGTATTCCAATACCTGGCGTTCGGGCCGGCAGTCGAGCCGGCAGTAATGTTAACGGGAGTAGTCTCATTGTCCGGGTCCTTGATGATCAGCGTCCACCTTCTGATGTCAGAGCTCGGAGAATGCACCGTAAGCATCACGGGATAGGAAGGATCCTGGGCTCCGTTATACACGCAAGGCAGGAGCCGGACCGACGCAAACACCGGGGAAAGAATCCTGATCGGCGTCTCCAGCACCTTGCGGGTGCCGGCATTATTGACCACGATGGCCCTGATATACATATCTCCGAGAAGGGTCAGATCGGTAGGTACGGTCCAGTCCACCGACTCATCCTGGATGGCTACGCCGGACAGTTTGACACCGCCCAAATCGATACTCCGGGTCTCTTCGGTGCCGCTCGTCCCTACATACACGAGATACAGGTTAAGAGACCGTATTGCAGAGCCTAGGGAAGTGATATTCAACTTGATCTGGCAATTGTCGCCCATATGGAGTTTGTCTCCTCCGGGCACCGAGATGCTTCCCGTTATTTCTCCGGTACAGTTTATATCCTTCACGCATCGGATGTCGCTGATGAGGGTAGCCTCTTTATCTCTGGAATTGTGCATGTGGACAATGCCGCCATCATACCCCCAGCCGATTTTATGATTTTCTCCCGGGGTTATCCTGCTCCCGCGCTTTCCTCGGGAATAATATGTACGGGAAGGGTACCTCTTACCGTCAGTCCAGTATCCGGAAGGCTGCAGGGCGGATATAAGCAGCAGTTCCGTCATATTGGGCAGACGATATCCGGCCGGGCAATAAACATTATGGCCGGCAGCGGTGATCAGGTCGTTCAGCTCCTCCTGGGTTTTACTGGCAGGTACCGTCACCTCCGCCGTCGGATCCTGCATGATCATTTCCATGTATACGCGGTTCTGCATCGAATGCTCGTCGGCATAAGGAAGATCCTGTGAGGTGAATTCCCGGATGCAGCGTGGATCCAGGCGGGAGAAGCGCAGCGTGTAGGTCCCATCGTCATTCGGGTTGACCTTGCCCTGGGCATTAAAGTCCTTGGGAGAATCATAATACTGTTGCGGAATCACGCTGAGATCCGCATCGCTGATGTCCTTAACCTCGCCTCCCGCATCGTAAGTTCCGATATTGCGGACACAGCGTACGGAAGACACCTGATGCCTGTCATCCAAAGTGAATTTTACCGAGGGATATGAAGTGAAGGCCCAGTTATATGAATCGTAATTGGATTTGGTGGCACCTTCTTCCGCGCGGATCACCCGGGGATTGGTAATGGACGAAGCGGTGGAAGACACCACCCAGGATCTCCATTCACGATTGTCTCCGATACTGTTCTTATTCTCGGGTTGATACAGCCGGGCGGAAGGACTGAGCGCGGCATTACCCACCCACATGCCGACCAGCTGGTTGACGGATGCGGTATACCAGCGTATTTCATCGGCGTCTATTTTGTGGTTGCCGTTGTTGTCACGGTTACGGGTAAGACATGAATACGCAAGGGCACGATATCCCTCCTTGAGTTCAGGATGGTAATTGTCCACGGAGTAATCGAGAATACCCGAATCTCCCTCCCAGTAGGGATTGGTGTCCACGTTGGCGTCCACTTTCCATATCCTGGCGCTGTTAAGGCGTCCGTTGTCATCGCTGTTGGGATTGGAACTGGGAGAGGGAAGGCCGGTTTTCCACCAGGGCCAGATCGTTTGTTCCGGGTCCTTTTCCTTTCTGATGCGATACTCCATCTCATCGATGTGTTCCGTCCCCCAAAGATTTCTCAGGTCCGGAGAATACGTGTTGTAGAAGGTCTGGATGGATTTCTGGATGATGGAATGGCTGGAAGTGATGACATCGCTCTGCTCATCGGCACTGTAGTGGGCTTCGGAAAGGATATGAAGCTCGCGGGGATCCGCATTGACGAACTTTCTCCAAAGGTCGGGATCGGGCTTGGCCGTCGCCGGATCGAGCGTAGGATCCACTTCGTAGTAATATTCATCAATGAACGCCGTGACACGGATCACATATTGGTGGGACTCGTCGACCCAGGTGGTCGAAGGGTCATCTGCAACGCCTGTTTCAAGCGAAGTGTCAAGGCGGAAAGCGCCGGTATAATCCGAATCGTCGCCCGACGTCTTTGTCGCCAGCCAGTCATTCCTTTTCTTGGTCTGATCAAGAATAAAGTCATAGAGTTGATGGATGTCCAGAAGCTGATTGGGAGCCAAATCAGCTGAAGGGGTCCAACCAGCCACGTGCGTATCTCCGGGATAAGGTAGCCTCCGATTGTCATAGGTGCCGCCGCTTAGCTCATTCAGACCAAACTTCACCCAGAGATAGTCCTTGCAGTCGAATTCCCATTCTCCGTCATTGGGATCAGGCGTGCTCTCATCCGGAATCCACTTTGCTCCGCCTTCGTCGAAAGGCGTCTTTACGTACCACGACACCCTCTTCCCCTGGAGCCCGGGGGTGTAACTGAAAGTAAGAGCCTGGTATTCATAGTGCGCGTCGCAGTTCACCACCTCATCTGTCGACAGCAGCAGCGAACCCTCCTGGCCCGGCTGGTCTTCACGTATTTCGTAATCGTTCTCAGGATCTCCCAGCACTTCAACGTAAATCGATCTCGAATTGTTGATGGTGACGTAATAATTGTAGAAAGTGCTGCGGTCCACGTCATAATTGTCCCAATCGTGGGTGGAAGGATTCACCGAATCGTTCGGATCGCTGTTGCCGAACTGGCCGAGATGGACGGTGTACATCGCTTCTGTTGTGAGGGCGTGATTCGCACCGGAGCCGACGATATCCTGAATACCCTGCGTCTTTAGACCGAGGAGCAAATCGAACTTCACATAAGTCGCGTTCTGCGGTGCATAAATGAAGGTGGGATCGTCCGATGAGGGAACAGATTCTTTTTCTCTCAGATAATAGCTCGGAGACTGCTGGTCTGCGATTCTCTGGCCTGCGGCCGGCTCCTGGCGGTTCTCAAGCATATAGAACGAGAAAACCTGATAAATCTGGCTTTCGTCCGTCCCCTCGAAAAACGCCTTCTGCGTGTCGAAATAGGTCACGCTGGAAGGAGCGTCGGCGCTCGGAAGAAGATAGCACTCCGAAGGCACGTTGAACACCTGCCATTTGCGGGCCTCGCTCTTTGTCGGATCAATGTTGGTCTCGTTGTACTTGATCCAGAATTTGACCTTTGCGTCAAGAGGCCTCAACCGGAGCTGGAAGTGACTATCAGTCTTGTTGTAGATGGGAACGTCATCCTCAAAGCTTCCCCAACTCAGCTCTCCGGTATTGACATTCTGGAGCATATCCATCATCAGGAAAAAGTCAGCCCTGTCGACGATCTCCTGCTCCAGCGTCACACGGACGCTTTGAAGATCACTCAGAGAACTGATACCCGACAGCACGTCCACGGCGTCCCGGTGGTTCAGCGTGGTGATGGTGTTGTCCACGTTGGCCAGCAGCACCAGCGTGCAATTCTCTTTGGACAGGGTGGCGATCTTCACCACTCCGAAACTGTTTTCAGAATTCTCGACATACCAGCCCTCGTTGCTGTTGGCGTCGAGATTCTCCAGGGAATTGTTGAGATGCTCGAAGGTGAAGAAGCGTTTGTAGAAATTGACCCCGTCTTCATCGAAAAGCATGACGTAAAGGTCGCGGACCCTCGCCTCGTCAGCACGGGAAGATTCCGACTTGGTGCCGATGGTGACATCCGGCTGATCCGGCACTCCGAAGCCGATGTTCAGCGTTACGGGAGTTCCTTCCGGATAACAGTAATGGTCACCCATAGGCCCGAGCGCCTCCCTGACGCAGGAAAGCGTTGTGAAGAAAACCAGAAGAACTGCTATGCGTGAAAGGAATCTCATGCTTTAATCGAACGTCATGTAATTATTTTTCGAGTCCCAGTCCTGGACTTCGAAATTGAACGAATAGTCGTGCAGGCTCGCCCGCTTGGTGATACGGGTCTCGATTTTCAGGTGCTGGTTACGACCCAGATAAAGGATATCCGAGGAACGGCTGTCGTGGACAGGAAGATCAGGGAAACTGTACTCGTCGTAAGTACTGCTGTCCGCTGAATCATAAGTCTGCCCGCTCTTGGTGATACGGAAAGAGATGGTGCACAGATAGCGGCTTCCCACCAGGCGGGCGGGTGCGACGCTTGGGAAGACCTGCAGCGTGTCCAGCGTCGATTTGTTCTGCGCGTCAAACCTTAGTTTGTCGTTCCCTTCAATTACCGGAGCATCCATCACGATATGGCGTCCGTAACCGGACACCTCGTCCGGAGAACGCTGGAAAAGATATCCGCGCGAAGGATTGATTGCTCCGCTCCACGTATCGCCGGAAGAATCATAGTCGCCTATTGCCACCCTGCAGGCGTGTACTTCCAGGGTAGCGTCGCCGGTCTCATTCTTGAACGTAACGCTGATACGGGCCACGGGCCTCAGAAGCAGAAGGTCCACCTGGCCGTTTCCGCTCGCAAGGACATTCAGGGTACCTTTTGCCGTGATGGGCATGCATGCATGATGAGAGCCGTCCTCGAAAGCGGGCTGCCCGCTCGCTACAGATAGCTGCAGGTCATTCATCTGGGCGGCGGTAGTACACGCCTTCAAAGAAGTGAGCATTCCGGCCGGCAGTCCCGCGGTATTGGCCACGGCAAACACGGTATAAGGGCCGTTGGCCCTGGTAAGGCCCGTAAAGAAAACCGTGGAAGTCGTCTCGTCGGTGAGCGTGGTATTGCATTCCGAGGAATACGTGTCGCTCATCGACGCGTCAAAGAAATCATCCGGATACCAGGCGACGAGACTTCCACCCGAATTCGCAATGGCAATCACAAGATCCGGATTCCCGGAACCGTCCACAATGATGCCGCCGCCGTCGGCCGGGTCTCCACTCGCGGCCTTTGTAAGCAGTTCGCCGGTGGCGATGGACACTTCTACCCTGCCTTGCACCGGACGGGGGGGCTCCTTCTCACTGCAGGAGCTCCAGGCCAGAAGCAAGGCCGCAAGCAAGGCGGCAGGACAGATTCTCATTTTCATTGCGTAATCGTGACACCCGGTGTCTCTGCAATCACTTCTTCCCAGTCGGTTACGTTGACTGTCACATGGACGCCTCCACCCAGGCGTATGTGAATCTCATAGTTATATTTTTTCCCCGGCTCCCAGCTGGTTATGAAATCGTCCGAATTCTTGATATGGATTCCCTCAAGATCGATTCCGAAGGCAGTGTGCACATCCTCTTGCTGACTATACGGATTTATATGCGTGTACTCGTAGTCCAGGTATAACTGCGGGGTATAGTTGCCGAACGGTTCAAGCTCCTGGGGAATCATCAGATCCCAGATTTCAGTGGTGGGGTAATGGGATGAAGGGGTAAGGACATGGGGCCCGGACGAGTCTCCGAGGACACCGGTAGCCAGGCCGTTGTGCGTCTCCGAGATCCAAGAGGTCGTCGTCAACTCGGCAAGGGCGTCTCCGTCCTGGGAAATGGTCCCGGTCGAATTGGTGACGATGTTTCGGAATGTGTAGGCGTTCAGTGTGATATCCGGGTTGGAAAGACTGCCCGGAGTATCGTTGTAAATGGTTACGCTGACTGCGCTGAGGACGTGTTGGAACGGCATATGCACGGCGGCGGTGCTGATTGTCGGGGCACTGCCTTTCGCCCGCTGGTAGAAAGCGGCAAGTATGTCATACTGATGCACGGTAGGATTATAAGTCACCGTTGCGGTCAGCGAACCGCCGGACGCGGGATTACAGGTGATGGATGACCGGGGAGAACCGCTGAACGCCAGGAAATCATAATAACTGGCTCCCGTATCCCAGAAACGGCTGTCGGTGTACGTCCAGACGTCGTCTGCTGGGTCGATGTCGTTGCTTCCAAGGTTCTTCAATGTAACCTTATCCCCGGCGAAAACCGCGGAAGGCACACCGGAAACAGTTTTCCTGCCCCAGACGAAGAAAGTATCAGCCGCAGCTGCTCCCACGACGTCGGAAGCCCGGTCGAACGCGTCCTTGATCGTTCCGGCTTTCGTTTTCTGCGTACCGTCGTCGAGCAGCAGCAGGGAGCCGGCCCCGAAGCGGATTTCATCCTGCTTGGGGGCCGGACCGAGCGTCCCGCCGCACCCTGCCAGAAACAGGGTGAGCGAGACGGCTGCCGTCAGAAACGTTACGCGCTTAAGCATTTAAGCCAGATATGTCTGAATGCTTGAATTAGTTGACAAGATAGCTATATCCGTTAACAGAGGTCGCCCAATCGTTGACAGTGGCAGTGAATGAAATGACTTTCGCGCCAATGGTAATGAAATAAGTGTAGTGAGTCTTGGGGTCCCAAGTGGTGATAGCGGTGCCGCTGTTATTATCTGTATCAGTCAGCTTGAAATTGCGAAGGTCGATTTCGATATTCTCATATACATTCGGCGCTTCGGTCCCGACCTGAACGGTATAAGATAACTTAACTTTCTGGGTTGCTGCTACAAGATCCTGAGGCATAAATACATATCCAGTGAAGAGATTAGCAGGCGTGTCAGCCGTACTACTTGCAGAATGGGAATCGTACGTGGTCTTCCCTGCAACAGTAATATCATCTGAATCAGTAGAGCTGGAAAGAATGGTGTACTCTCCGAGCGTACCGAGCGTAGTAGGAGAGCCTGCGGGTGTCCATGCTACAGTAGGGGAGAAAGGTGTTGCGGCGTATGCGCTTACGGCATAGTGACCTTTGTTTGAAATATTCAGAAGGCTTAAAGCTGTGATTTTGACAACTGCATCCCCAAGAGTATTATCCTGTTTTACCTTTAAATCCACGCAGGAAGCAATATGGTGGAATTGGATATTCACGGGGCCGGTATAGGAATAAGGAACTCCAGTACCAGTTCCAGTTACCACCTGCTTGCCAACGAGAATATCGTTGCTGAAAGCAGTCGGGTCATCAAATGTTATGTCATTGCTGGTAAACTGACCAGTAGTGGCATATAAATTAGTTGAAGCCTCAGCGGCGAGTTGGCCTGCAGGAAGTGCGGCGAAGAAAGTGTAAGAAGAAGCTGCGGGATCCCAGAAACGATGCGGGGCATAATCCCAGGTGACAGTCGATCCGGAAACAGTTGCAGTAACGTCATCCCCATTGAAGACAACGCTGTTGCTGGAAGAGAGCGTTTTGAATCCATAGACGTCGAATGCTTCGCCATTGGCAAATGCAGTGTTGTCGCTTCCAGTAGCTCTGGCTTTTGTCAGATTCTCGGTCCAAGAGCCGAAACCAATCGGAGTCTGCTCCTGGGTGACAGGGGTTGCATCGTAGATTTTGCTGCAGGAGACCGCCGCGAGGAGGGCTGCTGCGATAAAGAAGATGTAACGTTTCATAATACTTAAATGTTTAAAAGGTTAATAATAAGTTATTTTCAGTTTATGTTGGCTGCTAGTTGATGATCGTGGTCGAGCCGACTTCTTCGGCCCATTCGCCGATCACGGCGTTGAAGCCGCCGCCTTCGGGGACGGGCGGGTCGTCGCCGCCGGGCGGGAAGTCGTCGACGTCGAGTTCGAGGGTGATGACGCCGCCGGTCGGGAGCTCGCGGAGCTTGTCCGTGATGTCGACGCGGATGTTCTTATAGGTTCCGGTGCTGTAGGTGATGCTCAGGATCAGGTTGTGGGCGCTTTCGGTGGCGGCGACGCTCGCTTCGTCGTAGGGGTTGCAGCCCGGGATGCCGAAGGTCAGGACACGCGCGCCGAGCAGGTCGGGGTCCGATTCGCGGTTGATGAAGACGTCGAAGGGGATGCTGACGGTCTCCGTGTGGGTCACGCGGTCCATCAGGTTGACGCCCTCGGCCACGCCGGTCAGGGCGGCGCCGCCCATGCAGCCGATGACGCGGCCGTAGTTGTTCTTCAGGGCGATCTGGATCAGGTAGATGAAGGTGGCGGGCCGGAGTTCGCCTTTGATGCGGAGGATGTAGCGGCCGTCGATGAACTCGTAGTCGTCGAGGTTGTCCGAGATCACGTAGGCGGGGTCATACATCGAGAAGAGCTCGTCCGGCTCGAAGGCGACCGATTCGGTGAATTCCTCTTCGTCGACCTTGGAGCCGCCGGCGGCTTTCTGCTGGAGGGTCTCGACCGGGTGGGAGTCCTGGAGGCCGCTGGCGATCACGCGGGTGTAGGCGTGCTGGTCGGCGAGGTCGTCTTCCGAGCGGAAGAGGTTGACTTCGGAGCCGATGTTGTGGAAGAGCATGTCGTGGGTGCCGGCGAAGAGGTGGACGCGGCCGTGGGTGCCGTAGAAGTTGTTGACCTGGTGGGAGCGGCGCTCATCGTCGGGGCCGAGGGGGTAGGTGTGGAGGCGGATGGCTTCCGGCATCGAATAGCCGACTTCGCCCAGGATTTCCGTATCCCAGTCGAAGACCCATTCGGTCTGCCAGTCGATCTGCCACATCATATCCACGTCAAATTCCATTTTCAGTTCCACGTCCGTCTCCGCCAGGCGCCGCAGATGAAGCGGAGGGTCGATCTGGCAACCGCAAAGGATCGCCAGAGGCAGCAGGACGGATATGAAACTCTTCCAGTGCATCAGTGCTTCTTCTTCCGCTGCAGGTCAATGCCGACGGAAACATATATCCGGGTCGGCCCCACCCAGAAGAGGCGCTGGTTGCGCGCCTTGAACTCATCCGGGTCGCCGTAGTAATCATAATAATACCAACCACTTGCGTCGTTTCCCCAAACATAGGGGTCCTGTTTTGCAAAGAACGCTCCGAGGGCGATTCCGGCGTCCCAGAACCAGCGGCTGTCACCGATGCCCCGCTTGTAGCCGAGGCCCACCGAGGCGCCCAGTCCTTCGCCTTCCCAGCCCTTTTTATCAAACCCGATGCCATAGCGGACGGCGTTGGCGTTGGCGAGGAGGTAGAGCCCTTCGGGGCGGCTGTCCCGCGCGCGCGTACGAAAATAGCGCCGGGTCCAGAGCGTCAGGTTGTTGATCTGCAGGAAGCGGTGGGTTTTCCAGTGCTTCCACATCGGCCATTCGACGTCCGCGCCGACCGTCCAGCGCTCCCAGCGGGCGGGGAAATACTCCACGCTGAAGCTCGGAACCGAGGTTACGCCGTAGCCTGGAATCCAGGTCAGGTCGTAGGGGATGTTCGTGCTGATCCCCACGACGGGCACGCGGATTTCCGGCGCTGCGGGCGCCGGAGCGCCGTAC
>JAEEGL016421805.1_pt1 | contig 13568 bp, 11 predicted proteins | sample 9134231 | NCBI WGS metagenome assembly JAEEGL01 (sample SAMN16246548, study PRJNA631951) | gut metagenome | biome: gut microbiome; feature: rumen; material: fiber-attached | host: Bos | place: Iran: Karaj | collected 2018-10
CAGGATGCACACAGCTCGTTCCCGAGAAGCAGTCCCACATTGAAGCAAAGGCTGCAGTACAGCGTTATTTCGCAGAGGAAGATGTCTCTATGTGCTATGACGGCCAGAACGAAAAGGCTGATCTCCTCATCTAACAATATGCCATGACAATAGAGCCTGTTTCTTTCACGAAAGAACAGCCTTTATAACTCATCCTTTACCCCCTTCAAAAACCCCGGAACATGCATTCCGGGGCTTTTTCATGCCTGAATGTTGATTATGCTTTGAAAACAGGTCTAAAACAGCATAAAAACGGCCGTTTTTTCACCGGTCGGTTTTTTATTGGCTGCTTTACGATTTTGGCGCGTCTGATTATGTAAAATATTGTTGTTTTGTCAAATAAATGATATTATTTTATCGGCGGTCGCGTGGACCGCAAAAGAAATACCAGGAGGAATAATAATATGGGATTGATTAGCTTGATCAAGAACGTTGCCGGCACAGTTACCGGTACGATCGGTGATGAGATTAGAGATCAGTATCTCGAGTTCTTCACATGCGATTCTCTCGGCGATAACATCCTTGTCAGAAAGGGTGCTAACCGCATGCAGAAGGGCCGCAATGTAGGCAGCTCAGAGATCATTTCACAGGGTTCTGTTATCGCAGTACCTGAAGGCACAGCGCTCCTGCTCGTTGACGGCGGACAGATCGTTGACTTCACAATGGTAGCAGGCTACTACAGATGGGATTCTTCAACATCCCCTTCAGTCTTTGCTCCCGGTGGTTTTGGCGAGAACATCAAGAAGACCGTTGTTGATGCATGGACACGTATGAAGCAGGGCGGCGAGCTCTCAAAGCAGCAGAGAGTCTACTTTGTTAACTTGCTCGAACTCAGGAACCAGAACTTCGGTACACCTTCACCTGTACCTTATGAGGATCCTGCTTACCTGACAGTTTACATCCGCCTCAACGGTACATTCTCTTACAGGATCCAGGACCCTGTAACATTCTTCAGGAACATATCCGGTAACATCGCTGATGTTTACACCAACGATGACTTCATGGGTACTCCTGCTAAGCCCCTCCAGCCCCGTCTCGAGTTCCTCGATCACATCACAGAGGCTCTCAACAAGTGTGGTCTGGAAGGCATCAAGTTCTCACTCCTGCCTTCACAGCAGGGTAAGTTCCGTGATTACATGGCAGAGTGCCTCGATCAGGACTGGCTCCAGACAAGAGGTGTCGTAGTTCAGGCTGTCGCTATCGGTTCTGTTACACCTGATGACGAAACACGTCAGAGGATCCAGGACATCCAGACAAACCAGATCTATGGTGCAAACGGTGCTGCGCTTAACGCTTACCAGACAAGAGGCGTTACAGACGGTATCAAGGCTGCTGGTTCTAACGAAGCTGGTGCAGGCGGTGCAGGTGCCGGTATCGGTATGCTCGGTGTTGCTGCCATGACAATGGCTAACAACGGCATGCTCGGTGGCAATCCCGCTGCAGCTGCCGGCGTAGGCGCTGTAGGTGCCGGTGCTGCTGTTGGCGCAGCAGGCGCTGCTGCAGCTGCTCCCGCAGGCTGGACATGTTCTTGCGGCCAGACAGGCAACCAGGGCAACTTCTGCATGAACTGCGGTTCAGGCAAGCCCGCTCCCGCAGCTCCCGCTGCTGCAGGCTGGACATGCTCTTGCGGCCAGGCAGGCAACCAGGGTAACTTCTGCATGAACTGCGGCTCAGCTAAGCCCGCTCCGGCAGTTTGCCCTAAGTGCGGCTGGCAGCCGGCTCCCGGACAGACATCCAAGTTCTGCCCTGAGTGCGGTACACAGATCCAGTAATAGGTTCTGTAACAGTATTAAACTAAGCAGAATGAAGGCCATCCCGAAAGGGGTGGCCTTTTTCTTAAACTTATATGATATTTACGTAAGACCTTGAATTTTAAGGGCTCTTTGGATGATAATAATTTTGGTTCCGTCAGATTAAAGTGATAGTGTGAACACTTTTGACGGAGCCTAATATGAGGCGCCTTGCGCCTTGTTATTTGAGGGGATAGAAATTGAATATTGAGCGGTCTGCCCTGATCAGCGTCATACTTCCCGCATACAATGCGGAGAAGACTCTTGAGGAGACTGTAAATTCCGTTCTTGCTCAGAGTTATTACAAGTTGGAACTTGTAATTATCGATGACAGATCGACCGACGGAACAAAAGCTTTGGCTGAGTCCATAGCCGGACGTGATCCGCGTGTAAGGGTGATTTCAAACGAGAAGAACATAGGTGTGCTAAAGACACGTATCAGAGGCGTCCGTGCTTCCATGGGGCAGTGGATAGCTTTCATCGATGCTGACGATCTGTGGAGCAAGAATAAGCTGAAAAGACAGATGGAACTTCAGGCGCAGACAGGAAGCGTTCTTGTCTATACCGGTTCCGGATATATCGGATCTGACGGAAATGAGATTTCATGGGTGCTTCATGTGCCGCCGGAGGTCACATACAGAAAACTTCTTCTGCAGAATGTGATATCAAATTCATCGGTTGTTGTGAAGAAGGATATCTTCCTTAAGTATTCGCCGTTTTCGGAAGACCACCGTGACATGCATGAGGATTATGCATGCTGGCTTTTGATTCTGAAGGAAAGACACGTGGCCACGGGAATAGATGAACCTCTTATCACTTACAGAGTTCACAGGAAATCAATGACAGGAAACAAATTGCATTCCGCTGTTTTAAACTGGTATACATACAGGTATATCGGGCTGAATGTTTTTCAGGCGGCATTCTATATGGTAAGTTATGCTGTAAGGGGAATAATGAAGTACAGCCATTTAAGGCAGAAGGGCTGAGGTTGTGGAAAAAACCGGACTAAGGAGTCTTGCTTCGGAAAAGACGCTTTTCTGTTTAACGGCCTTTATTATGCTTCTAATGCCTGTCAGTGAGCTTCTGACTGATGTGGCATGCAATTTCACTAAGGAAATAGAACCATCGTTTTTTCAGGCTTTTATTCTTGGCGTATATGGTCTCCTTGGAACGCTCATCTTATTGTTTTATAGGGTGATTGAACTCTCTGACAGGAAAGAAGAGCATAAATGGTATGCTGCGGACTTGTTTTATCTGCTTTTACTGTTTTTTATGCTTGTTTCCGTGATCTTTTCAACAAGGCCGGGAGTATTCAACGGCGGAAGCGTTGTCTGCAGTGAGATGCCTGTCAATTTTCTTGCGTATTACTTTCTGTTTTTTTCGGGCTCCAGGATAAAGAAAAACGAATACAGGATTAAACTGGTGGCTGTCTTTATCGCGGTAGCTGTTATACAAAGCGTTGTGGCCTTTTTCCAGACATTCGACATTGAGATCGCATACTGCATTTTGACCAGACACAGCGGGGCTGCTTATGGTTTGACGCAGAACAGCAATTATTACGGCGGATTATCTTTGTTACTGCTTGCAGCTGTGTTGGGAGCATATCTGTTTTCGGAAAGACTGTCCGGCAACAGGGTTTTGCGGTTCATTCTTCCTGTTCTTTCAGGGTTTGTGTTCTATACGGTGCTTGGAAGCAGAGCCAGACTGATCTGGTTTGGCTTTGTGCCAATGATGCTGTTCTATCTGATCTCGGGTATCGTTATGCTGAAAGGATCGATCTCCAGATTTGATCTTAAAAGATTCTTTGTCAGGCTCGGAGTGCTGACACTTGTGTTTGCGGCCGTTTTCGCCGTTACGCATCTGTTTACTGATTATGTGTCCGAGGAACTCCAAAGAACACAGTGGGAGATCGAAGGCAAACTTGATAACGGGATCGGTTCAGACAGACTTGTTATATGGAATGCCGCGTTAAAGAGTGTACCTCGTCATTGGTTGACAGGAGTCGGACTGGATAATTTCCGTCAAGTCTTTATCGAAGCCCCGGGTTATGTCGAGGGTGATTATATTATGGACAAGGCACATAACGAGTATCTGCATGTACTGGCGACACAGGGTGTGTTTGCCCTCGGAGTTTATCTAATCTTATATGTTCGTACTGTCGTTAACAGCGTAAAGAAGATATTTGCAGGCGGAGATGAAAAGGAGCAGGCACTGTCTTGGTTATTTCTTGGAATGTTTATCACATATGCCTGTCAGGCCTTTTTTAATACAAGTGTTGTAAATGTTGCCATGTATTTCTGGCTTGTATTGGGTCTTCTTAATACTTGTGAGCATCCTTTGAGCCTGGCCTTAAATAAGAAAAAATAATAATTATTTATTCTTGTTTTGTGCTAAAATTTTCCCATCAAATAAGCATATGGAAAGGCAGGTCTTTCTTATGGGAAGATACTTCGGAACAGACGGCTTCAGAGGCGAAGCAAATAAGGCGCTTACAGCACAGAAAGCTTTCCGGGTAGGTCGTTACATCGGTTGGTATTACGGTCAGCAGCACGAGGATGGCAGAGCAAGGATCATCATCGGCAAGGACACGAGAAGGAGCTCTTACATGCTCGAGGCAGCACTTACTGCCGGCATTACTTCTTCAGGTTCCGATGCATACCTGCTCCATGTAACCACAACGCCTTCAGTCTCATATTGCTGCAGGACTGACGGTTTTGACTGCGGAATCATGATCTCCGCATCACACAATCCTTTCTATGACAACGGCATCAAGATCATGCGTGCCAACGGTCAGAAGATCGAGGCAGAGATCGAAGAGAAGATCGAAGCGTATATCGACGGCGAGATCGAGGAGATCCCTCTTGCCGAGCGTGAGGCTATCGGTAATGTCGTAGATTACGCTGCAGGCAGAAACAGATATATCGGTTACCTTATGACAGTCCCTACAAGGGCATTTAACGGCATGAAGATCGGTCTTGACTGCGCCAACGGTGCTTCATGGAATATTGCAAGATCTGTTTACGAAGCTCTGGGCGCTAAGGTCTATGTTATCAACAACACACCTGACGGTCTCAATATCAATACAAACTGCGGTTCCACTCATATCGAGAACCTCAAGAAGTTCGTTCTCGATAACGGACTTAATGTCGGTTTCGCTTATGACGGCGATGCAGACAGATGCCTTGCAGTTGACGAGCTCGGAAACGAAGTCAACGGCGACCAGATCATGTTCCTCTGCGGCAAGTACATGAAGGAGACCGGACGTCTTGACGGCAACACGATCGTTACGACTATCATGAGCAACATGGGTCTTTACAAGGCTTGCGAGGCAATCGGCATCAGAACGGAAAAGACCAATGTCGGTGACAAGTATGTAGCAGAGAACATGATGGCTAACGGCTTCATGATCGGTGGCGAGCAGTCCGGACACATCATCTTCGCAAAGTACGCAACAACCGGAGACGGAATCCTCACATCACTCATGGTCATGATGACTATGCTCGAGAAGAAGCTTCCTCTCTCAATGCTCGCAGGTGAGATGAAGATGTATCCTCAGTGCCTCAAGAACGTAGTCGTAAAGGACAAGGAAGAGGCACAGAAGAATCCTGCAGTCCTGGCAGGCGTTGAGGCTGTCAACAAGGCTCTCGCTGGCGACGGAAGAATGCTTCTCCGTGCTTCAGGCACCGAGCCTAAGATCCGTGTAATGGTTGAGGCTAAGACAGACGAGATCTGCGAAAAGTATGTAGATCAGCTGATCGAAGTAATCAAGGCAGAAGGCCTTGCAGCTGATGTTTGATTGATTTTTTTAAGCGGTATAAAAATTGAACGGGGGTTTAAACAATGAGAGTAATCAGAAAGAGCAACTATGAAGAAGCCTCAATGGCATGCGCTGAGCTTATTGCTTCACAGATAAGGCTCAAGCCTGACTGCAAGATCGGTCTTGCAACAGGTTCCACGCCTATCGGAACATATAAGGATCTCGTAGACATGTACAAGGCAGGCAGCCTTGATTTCTCCAAGGTCACATCAGCTAACCTCGACGAGTACAGAGGACTTGGCGGCGATCACGATCAGTCTTACAGATACTTTATGAACACAAATCTTTTCGATCACGTTAACATCGTTAAGAGCAAGACATATGTACCTGACGGACTTGAGCAGGATGAAGTCAAGGCATGCACGGATTACGATAAGATCCTTGAGTCTCTTGGCCACCTCGACATCCAGCTCCTCGGTATCGGCGGAGACGGACACATCGGTTTCAACGAGCCTGCTGATGCTTTCTGCGTAAACACACAGTGCATCGACCTTGAAGAGCAGACCATTCAGGACAACGCAAGACTGTTCTTCGGTGGTGATCTCGCAGCTGTTCCCACACAGGCTTACACGATGGGCATCGGCTACATCATGAAGTCCACGACCGTTATCCTCATGGCTACCGGCGCAGGCAAGAGAGGCATCGTTGAGAAGGCATTCTGCGGCCCCGTTACACCTAAGGTTCCCGCATCGATCCTTCAGCTCCACCCGAACGTTGTCGTTATCGGTGACGAGGCTGCTATCTCTGATGCAGTAGTTGCAGCAGCCAAGTGATATCTGCAAAAGAGTTTTAACCGCAGGGCCGTCCTTTTGGACGGCTCTGTTTTTTACGTTGGGAATTAGTTTATAATTCAGACATGCGCATTTGTTTTATCAGGTCTGACAAAGGATATCCCGATTCAAGGGTTGAGAAGGAGATGTATGCTCTTTCAAAAGAGCATGAAGTCTTTCTGCTCGGATGGAACCGTGAAATATCCGGTGATGACGTCATTCATGAAAAACACAGGATCCACGATAAAGAGTTTGATTACTATCTTATTCCTGAACCTGCAAAATACGGCGGCGGAATGAAGAGTATGTTAGGACCAATGCGCAGATTCTGGAAAAGGGCATACAGGTTTTTATCAGAAAACAATGCGATGTATGACGCGATACACATCGTGAATTTCGATACCGCAAAACCGGCTTTTAAAGCAGCGAAGAAACACAAAAAGAATACCGTTTACGATATCTTCGATTACTATGCGGATTCTTATAATGCTCCGGGCATTGTTAAGAGCTGTATAAGAAATCTCGAGAACAGATATATCGGCAAAGCGGACGTTACGATAATCTGCAGCGATGAGCGAAAACATCAGATAAGCGGTTCAAAACCGAAAAAACTGATCGTTGTTGAGAACACGCCTGAAGATATCAAAGTAAGGGATGATTTTGCTCTTGATCCGAAATCAGATCCTGACAAGCCCAAGGTAGTATATGCGGGGATGCTCGTTTTCGACAGGTTCCTTAAGGAGACTGCAGCTGTGATGATGTCACGCAAAGACATCGAGTGGCATGTCGCAGGCTATGGCGTTTTAAGGCCGTATATTGAAGAATGTGCTGCAGATCACGACAATATTTTCTATTACGGACCGCTTCCTTATGATGATATCCTTGCGCTTGAAAAGAAGTGCGATATCATGACCGCTTTGCAGAACCCTTCTGTTCCAAACAACAGGTATTCAGCGCCCAATAAGTTCTATGAAGCGCTGATGCTGGGCAAACCGATAATAATGGGTAAGAACGGAACGCTCTACAACGAGATCAGGGTATATGGAATAGGTGATGTGATCGAAGTCATTGATGCGGATGTACAAGCTGAGATCGCCAACTCTTTTGATAAGGTTCTGCTGATGCGCGACAGATGGGAAAGCATGAGTGCTTCTGCCAGAAATCTTTATGAGAGCAAATATCCGTGGAGCAAGTCTGCAAAAGCTTTATTGGATGCTTATAGATCACTTGCCGGTTAAACGGTAGATGCGCATCGCAAGACGCGGACTTATGCGTGCGATCCTTGAGAAATTTTTTGCGGACTTTCCGCTCGGTCCCTTAAGGAAATCTTTTCCGTATGCTTTGTATAAAGGCCTGAGTCTTTTAATGCATTCGGCGTTATAAGTTTTTGAATCGGCCATCTTTGTCAGGCAGCGGTTGGCTGCATAGATAATTCTTGAATTCGCAAGCTCAGTCAGTTCAGGATAGTATTGCTCAATGAATTGCTTTTGTTCTATTGCCGCATCAACTATGTCCATCTGTGTCATTGAGAACGGCTCGTTTACGAAGCCTGAAGGATTTGAATAGTAGTGGTATTTCTTTTCGTAACCAACCGTTACTGAATTGCATCGTGAAATGAGTTTATAGACGATGTAGTTATCTTCGTAACGTTTTCCTTCCGGCAACCTCAAGCCGTCAAAGAGATGCTTTTTATACAGCTTGCAGCAGACGGAAACAGTGATCTCGTTTGAGATGAGATACTCCTTGAGACAGGCTTTTGTTCCGTTTATCAGACGCGGTTCTTTTCCTGCATTTTCAAGATCATCATACTGGCAGCATGTCATGTCGGAACCTGTCTTATTCATCAGGTCAACAAGGTAACTGACGTAGTCTGATTCAACATGATCGTCGCTGTCGATGAAAGTAATGAGATCTCCGGAAGCTATATCAAGACCCGCGTTCCTGGCTGCGGAAACGCCTGCGTTTTCCTGGTTTATCAGTTTGATGCGCGGATCCTTTTCTTCGTATGAATGGCATAACTTCTCAGAGCCGTCTGTCGAACCGTCGTTTACGAGTATGATCTCGATGTCACTGTAAGTCTGTCTGACGGCTGATCCGACGCACTTGTCCAAGTGGTTTTCGGCATTGTAAATTGGTATAATTATGCTTGCTTTCATATAGCAATTATACATCTGTGAGTGAATAATTTAATGCATCCTGCCGTATCGATCATCCTTCCTGTAAAGAATTCCGGTGCTTATCTTAAAAGATGCATCGACAGTGTTCTTTTACAAAAGCTGACGAAATGGGAACTCCTCATAATCAATGACGGTTCAACTGACGATACATGTGATATAGCAAGGTCTTTTTCGGAGAGTGATCAGCGCATTAGTGTCTTTGATTCAAAAGGAACCGGGGTATCAGCAGCGCGCAATCAGGGTCTGGAACTTTCAGCGGGTGATTACATAACCTTTATTGATTCGGATGACCGTATCGATCCGGAATACCTTTCAGGACTTGTGGAACTTGCCGTGAATGAGTGTGCGGATATATCGCAGTGTTCTCTGTATTACTGGAAGGAAAACGGTGAACTTTTTCAGGAGAAGGAAACCGTACGGGCTGTCTATGATAATCATGATGACATCATGAATGCTTATTTTTCCGGGATGGTCGGGCATATATGTCTTGCCGCCTGGGCCAAACTTTACAGACGGGAACTGATCGGTGATCTCAGGTTTGATGAGTCTTTGACAATTCAGGAGGATGCGTTTTTTACTTTTCAGTGCTGTATGAAAGCTTCCAAAGTAGCCTGCAGCAACGATCCGCACTATTACTATTATCAGAATTCAAGCTCCGTGATGAACAGGCCTTTTGACGGGAAAAAGATGCAGTATTTCACGGTGCTGGATAGAGAGCTTGATATCTGCAGGGGCGATGAATGGCTAGTTTCACGCATCATGACGAGAAAACTGATAACGGCACTTGATCTTACTACCGAGATAATCAGAAATGATTCCGGCAGAGAATACCTGAATGAATTGAAAAAGATAGCGGTAGAAACTTCTGATAAGATAAAGAAAAACGGAAAGACCGGATTTAAGACAAGTGCCAAGTTGTTTGTTCTGAAGCACTTTTCGGCTTTGTATTATGGATTGCTCAAGATTAAATACAGAAAGTGACATCTGTTTATCGATAGTTGTTCCTGTCTATAACGTTGGCAGGTATCTGGGCAGGTGTATTGATTCCCTGCTTTTGGCTGAAGGAATCGGAAAGACCGAGATCATTATCGTGGATGACGGTTCTGCCGATGATTCCGGAAAGATCGCTGATTCATATTCAGACAGATATGAATTTATAACGTGTTATCACAAGGAAAACGGCGGGCTTTCTGATGCAAGAAATTACGGACTGAATCTGGCCTCGGGCAAGTATGTCTTTTTCTGTGACTCTGATGACATGGTCATCCCTAAAGCCATGGGAAAACTGATCGAAGAGGCAGCGCAGAGCAGTGCGGAATTGATAATGTTTGACGGGCTGACGATCGGTGAGGACGATAATGTGACCGACCGCGGATACGGTATGATACTCGGTCACTCAGGTGTTGACGCAGCAAAAGAAGATTCGGGATTGCAGATGATGATATCCCAGATAAAAGATCACGGACGCTTTGCCATGACGGCGTGGCTTTTGGCCTGCAGGAGGGATTATCTGATCGATAACGGATTGTTTTTTGAACCCGGACTTATCCATGAAGATGAGCTTTGGACTCCGAAAGTTCTGACAGGAGCTCCTAAAGTGAAGTATCTGCAGGAAAAGGTATATTGCTACCGGATCAGGAACAACTCGATCATGAACGGTCCTTCTGATGACACAGAGAAACATGCAAAATCATTAGTCTATGTAATGAATTCACTCTATGTATACTATGCCGGTAATATCAGGGATAAAGTGAACAGGAAAACAATGCGCTCTCATTGGGCCGGGCAGTATCTGTGGATCTTATCTGCTTACGACGTCCATAGATTTGAATGCAGAAAAGAAGTCCCGCGAAGTGAGATTCTGAAATGTGCATCCGGTATCAAGGCTAAGATAAAGTGCATTATACTGTTGGTGTTCGGAACAAAAACTTATTGTAAACTGTTCGGGGCGCGTTGAAGTATCAGGTGTTATGGAATGAAAACGTTGATATATTTTCAGGAGAAATACATCAGTCCGTCCGGCGGTCCTTCCGGATATCTTTATAATCTGAAAAAACGCAGGGATGAGCTTGCAGATCCTGAGATCTTTTTCCTTAACGAGAGAGATTTCCATGCAATACTTCCGTATAGAGTCATGCATAAACTGCACAGCATGCGCACTTCCGGAAGGGAACTGTCTGCAAACGCCGCATGGATCGAAGAAGTTTTATATCAGAGTGAAAGAAATGGTCCGTTTGATCTGAATGAGTTTGACGTTGTTCATTTTCACAGCACGATTGATATGTATTCACAAAAGAAGAACCTCGAGAGATTCAAGGGGAAAGTCCTGCTTACGTCTCACACTCCGAAAATGCCGTACAGAGAATATATCGAGGATACGTTGGAACACGATGAATACCTTAGGTATAAAGAAATCTTTGACCATGTTGAGGAATTTGCGGAGTATTCGTTCAGGAATGCCGATTATGTTGTGTTTCCGTGCGAATATGCCGAGGAACCGTACTATCATACATGGGATGAATATTCACGGATAAGGGATCCTAAGAAGATAATGTATCTTCCTACCGGTGTCCCTAAGGTAAGTGTACGTAAGACAAGATCTGAGATCAGACGCAGCCTGAATATCCCTGATGACAGGTTTGTCATTTCTTTTGTGGGAAGACACATAAGCGTCAAAGGGTATGACAGGCTGATATCTCTGTTTGAAAAGCTTGATAATGTGACAGTTCTTTGCTGCGGAAAAGCAGGTCCTTTCAAGCATCCGGAATCTCCTGACTGGATCGAGATAGGCTGGACTGACGATCCGTTTTCTTATGTAAATGCATCGGATCTGTTTATCCTGCCGAACCGTGAGACATATTTTGACCTGTCGCTCCTGGAGATGATGTCTATCGGAAAGTGTTCGCTCATTTCCCTCACCGGAGGGAATAAGACGTTCGCGGGAAAGCAGGACTGCGGCATATATACTTTTAAGACTGATGAAGAGGCTCTTGAGCAGATTAAGTTCCTGATGGATACGGATAAAGAACTAATTAAATCGGAAGAAGCGGCACAGGTAAGACTCTATGAAGCAGAGTATACTGTTTCCAGGTTCTACAGCCGCTATAAAGACATGTTGGGAAAGATCTGTCATGAGTCCTGAAAACGAGTTTTCCGTGAAAGGTAATACAGAGAAGAGTTCTCTGGCTAAAAACGCTGTGTTCAACACGTTTTACCGCCTGATGGACATTCTTTTCCCGCTCATAAGTTCCGGTTACGTCGCAAGAATGCTTACTCCTGAAGGCGTCGGACGTTATGCAGCGGCCGCCAATAATGTGTCTTACTTTGTTCTTTTGGGCTCGCTGGGAATACAGGCATATGCCATAAGGGAAACGGCTAAAAAGCGTGATGATAAAAAAGCCAGGGACAAGCTGTTCTCTGAAATGTTGGCAGTGAATGCCATCCTGACTTTACTGGCTGTTGTCATCTTTTCCGTCTGCCTGCTGTTTACAGGTCTTTTCAGTGCGGAAAAGACACTGTATTTTGTTTGCGGATTTGCGGTTTTGGTTAATTTTCTCAATGTGGGCTGGTTCTTTCAGGGAACCGAGGAATTCAAGATCATCGCACTGCGTTCACTGATAGTAAAGCTGTTGGGGCTTATAGCAGTCGTTGTTTTTGTTCATTCTCCGGAAGATATCTATAAGTATGCCTTGATCAGCATTTTTTCAGGTCTGGCTTATCATCTCTTCAACATCATCTATGCCGGAATACGCGTGAAGATCAGGCTTAAAAACATCGATATCAAGCCTCACATCAAATCGCTTGTTTTCCTTGCGCTTTGCACGGTGTCCACAGAGCTTTATGCGAGAATGGACATAACAATGCTCGGAATAATGGATAAAGATGCTTCTGTTGCGTATTACTCATATTCGCAGAAGATAATCGGCATGATCATAACAACGGCCATAGCGGTCACGGCTGTTTTTCTGCCGCGTCTCAGTTATTACTATTCGAGCGATAGCACAAAGTTCAATAAACTTACGAAATTCGGCGTGGATCTGATGATACTTATCTCGTTCCCGGCGTGCCTTGGCATAATCAGCGTTGCTTCTCCGCTGATAACATTGTGGCTCGGGGAAGGATACGGCGATGCCGTGCATTGTCTTATGGTCCTTGCTTTCATGATCCCGCTCAAATGTATCGGAGACCTTGTCTGCTATCAGGTCATGATGTGCGCCGGCAAGGAGTTCTATCTTATGATCTCTTATCTGATCACAATGGCGGTAAATTTTGTTAACAACCTTATCCTGATCCCAAAATACGGTGCTCTGGGAGCTTCCATAGCCTCGTTGATATCAGAGATCATCGTGTTTATCCTGGTCTTTGCCGTAGCAAGGAAGTACCAGCATTACAGGATCGACATCAAAAATCTTGTCGTGACTCTGATCTCGGCAGCCGTTATGTTTGGTGTAGTTATAGGGTTTATACATGTTTTCGATAATATGGCCGTTAAACTGTTTGGCGGGGCAGCGGCCGGCGCTTTGGTTTTCCTTCTGATGAACATTCTGTTCGGGAACAGCTTTATAAAAGGTGTTGTCAAGGGAATCATCCGTAAATAGGCCGGGCGGTCTGTTCAGAATCAAAGCTTTTTTATACTTGCAACAGCTTTTCTTAATGTTTATAATACTTTGAATTATTTTATACGCGTTTACGCGCGTTCGTGATAATGGAGGAGGTTCATCGTGGCTAAAGGTAAAGTTACTTTTAACGAGAATCTGTGCAAGGGCTGCGGACTCTGCGTCGCTGCATGCCCCAAGAAAATCCTCGAACTGGACAAGACAAGGCTTAACGCTAAGGGTTATCACCCGGCTACATGCGTAAATCCTGAAGAGTGCATCGGCTGCACCTTCTGCGCTACGCAGTGTCCGGATGTCGTAATCACCGTTGAGCGTGATTGATCATCGGAGGGAAATCTATGGCACAGAAAAGAGTTTTA
>JAEEGL010254253.1_pt1 | contig 13567 bp, 8 predicted proteins | sample 9134231 | NCBI WGS metagenome assembly JAEEGL01 (sample SAMN16246548, study PRJNA631951) | gut metagenome | biome: gut microbiome; feature: rumen; material: fiber-attached | host: Bos | place: Iran: Karaj | collected 2018-10
CATTCATAATTAAAACCTCCCTAATAAATCTTGTATTTCATTTAATAATTCTTTACTTTCTTCAGAATCATCTATAGTGCTTGTTATTAAAGTGTCTCCCCAATATTCATTTCCGAAATCATCTTTTCTATACTTACTACTTAATAAATCACTAACACTTGATCCGTTTATTTCTATTACATGAATATAGTTTTGTCTATGTCCATTTTTATCAACATAGCCTTTAGGAATACCCTTAACATATACAAACATATTTATTTTTAAATTTATTTTCTTTAAATATGATTTATACATTCTTGCACTAAAAAAGGATGGATTATTTTTTGACCTTCCATCCTTCATATATATTTCATTTTGACATATATCAAACCAGATATAGTTTTCATCAACATTATCTCTAATGTTTGTGACATTACCATGATAGGTAATATAATCTAAAAAATTCATAAAAAACCTCCTGGACCTTATTAAGGCCTTATTTATATATTCTTTTTATATAATATTTATATATTATGTAAGAAATAATTATCATAGATATATAACAATAAATTTCTAACTACTTAGAAAAATATTGGTTATATAAATTTTTCTTTTAAAACTTCTTGGATGCTCAATAAATATAATTTTTTTATTCTTGAGTTCATTTAATAGATTCGTAATTGTTCTATTAGAACATTTTAAGAGAGTAGAGTAATGATCATTATTAGCATAAGCATATCCTCTAGGCTTACTTAATGAATAAATAATTCCATATAATAGAATAGCTCCATATGATAATTTATATTCATCAAATATATTTTCTGGAATCATATAAAAGTTTTCTTTTCTCATATAAACCTCCTTTCTTTCACTCCTAAAAAACAGTGAATTTTTAGTATATTTATTTATCAGGATAAGACGCTGATACCACACCAATAAAAAAAGCCAGTTAATAACTGACTTTTGTGTGGTATCATTTTGCTATTTTTGCACTTGCAAAAATCCTAATAAATACTTCAAAACATATTTATCCCTTTATTTATAAGGGAAACTTTGCTCCTATATAATAAAAAATCTCCTACAAATTATTTCATTTTTAGGAGTATTATTATATTTAAATTACATATATTTTCCAACTAGTATACACATTCTAGCATATTCAACTTTTGAAAACAATAGTTTTTCCTCTGCTAAAAATTATTATTTTCTCCTTTTTTTCTTATTAAATTTTTATTTTTCTCTTATTTTATTTTACTGATTTTATGTTGCATTTTGTATCATTCGATAGATTATCTAAATATTATACTTATTCTACCAGATCTACTGGTACATTTCAACCCTCAATTTTCGCACATTTTCTGCACACATTCTGTACATTTTACTACACACTTTTTTGCACATTTTCTGCACATTTTTTTAATAAATTTAAAATTTATTTATATTACTATCTTAATATTATACTTACTATAACATGTAGTGGGGTACATTTCAAGGTACATTTTGGGGTACACTTTGGGGTACATCTAGGGGTACACTCAGAGGTACATTTTGGGTACACTTTGGGTATAAAATGGGAACGTTTTGGGTACAAAATTATAATAATATGTTATAATTACCATAGGTGTTTAATATGTTTTTTTCAAAGAATAAAAATGATAGTATTGAATTTCTATCACTGGAAGAATATAAAACAAATATAGATAAATTAATAACATCAGATAGATATATTTCTAAAAAGGACTATATTTCTTTTTATGATGCTAATAAAGACATATATGATAAATTAATTCTTATGGAGAAAGAATCTGTTTTAGCTACTTGGTGTAAGAATAATAAAACAGATTATAATCGTTTAAAAGAATTATTGAATTACTATGATAATACAGAGAAAAACATTGATGAGCATAATGATAAGTATGTAAGTAATCATCTTATATTAGATAAAGAATATTTAGATACAATTCTATATAAAGATGATCCAAATATTGTTTTGGATGAAGAACAAAGAAGAGTAGTTTTATCTGATGAAGATTATACTCTTGTTATAGCTGGAGCTGGAGCTGGTAAGACAACAACAATAGAAGCTAAAGTAAAGTATTTAATTGACAAACAACATATAGATCCTAATAGAATATTAGTTGTTTCGTTTACTAGAAAAGCAACTAAGGAATTACAAGATAGATGTAAAAAATTAGATTTGCCAGTAAATATTTCAACATTTCATTCTATCTCAAATACTATAATTAAAAGTAATGAAGATGAAAAACATAATATAGCAACTGGAGATGTAATGTTTACATCTATAAAGAAATTTTTATTAGAAAATACAAATGATGAATCTTTTGTAAAGAAAATATTGCTATTTTTTGCAAGTTATTTACAAGCACCTCAGGGAGAAGATAATCTTGCATTATTAATAAATGAATTGAATAATAATGACAATACTACAATGAAATCAGATATAGAAAAGACTATTGAAGATTTTAAAAAGAGACAAGAAACAAATAGAAGAACAATAAAAGACGAAAAAGTTAGAAGTTCAGAAGAATGTAGGATAGCAAACTTCTTATTTATAAATGGAATAGATTATGAGTATGAGCCAATTTATAAATATGGATTTAAGGATACTATAAAGCCATATTGTCCAGATTTTATAATTAGACAATTTGATAAAGAAATATATTTAGAACACTTTGGTATATCTGAAGATGGTAAGAATGGAAGATTTACTGAAGAAGAATTAGAATTATATAAAAAGCATGTTAATGACAAAATATTATTGCATAAACAACATGGAACAAAATTAATATATACTTTTTCAAAATATAAAGATGGAAGAGATACAATTACACATTTAAAGGAAGAATTACAAAAAGCTGGAATATCTTTTGAAGCAAAGAATAATAGAGAAATATATAAAACAATAATTCAAAATGTAGAAGATAAATACTTTAATAAGTTTATACAATTAGTTTGTGTATTTATATCTAGATTTAAAACGAATAATTTTACACCTTCAAAGTTTGATGAGTGGAAAGTATCATTAAATGATGAAAGAACGAAATTATTTGTAAACATTTGCTATCAGTGTTATTTAGCTTATATGACAGAACTAAAAAATAGTAATAGTATAGACTTTGAAGATATGATTAACAATGCTTCAAATATTTTATCTAAGAAAATAGAAAGTGGAGAAAAATTGCCATATGATTATATATTTGTAGATGAATATCAAGATATATCTTTACAAAGATTTGATTTATGTGAAAGATTGTCAAAATGCTCAAATGCAAAGATAATTGCAGTTGGTGATGATTGGCAATCAATATTTAGATTTAGTGGAGCTAAAGTAGAATTGTTCACAAAATTTGAAGAAATGATGGGATATGCTAATGTTTTAAAAATAACTAAAACATATAGAAATTCACAAGAACTAATTGATATAGCCGGCGGATTTGTTATGTCAAATGAAGAACAAATTAAGAAAGAATTAAAGTCTAATAAATCAATCAAAGATCCAATAATCCTTATGTCTTATAAAGATACTTATGATAAAGAGGATAAGGATAGACCAATTGACAGAATGTGTAAAGCTATTGAGCAGTCATTAGATATGATAGTAAAAACTAATGGAAAAAATGGAAGCGTATTACTGGTTGGTAGATATGGATTTGAAGGCTTTCAATTAGGAGCTCAAACAAAATATTTTATTAATTCAAATGGAAATATAAAATCTGTAAAATATCCAGATTTGAAAATCACTTATTTAACTGCTCACTCATCAAAAGGTTTAGGATATGATAATGTAATTATTATAAATGGTAAAGATGCTATATTAGGATTTCCATCTAAAATAGTAGATGATCCAGTAATGAAATTAGTAATAAAAGATACTGAAAGAATCGAGTATGCAGAGGAGAGAAGATTATTCTATGTCGCTTTAACTAGAACTAAGAACAGAGTATTTATAATTACACCAATTTTTAGACCTTCTAAATTTATTTTAGAAATTAAAGATAAGTTTAAGAATGTAATATTAGATGGAGAAGAACTTAGCCCTTTAGAAGATTTTCATAATATAATTAAATGTCCATGTTGTGGATATCCCCTTCAGAAAAGAGAAAATAAACATTTTGATGCTGCTAGAAAATTATGGATATGTTCAAATGATCCAGAGATATGCGGATTTGTTACAAATGATTTGAGTGGTGGAAAAATGTCTATTTCTAAATGCCCTAATTGTGAAGATGGATATATGGTCATTAAGAAAATGAAAAACAAAGATAATAAAGAGCAAAGAGTTTTAGGCTGTACAAATTATAAAGCTGATGGAACCGGATGCAATACAATGATGATGCTTCACAATTATACTCAGGATAGAGAAGAATTAAGTATTAGATTTTATAGCGATGATGTTAATATACGTAATGTAACTATCTGTGGACATAAATTTATAGAATTGGTAAATGTAACATTAGAGGTTATTAACAATTATAAAGACTTAAGAATATCATTTGGACCAAGAATGTTATTCTCATTATTATCTGGAGATAAGACAGATATAATAAATCAGTTTAAGATGTATAATAATAAATGGTTTGGTTATATAACACCAGCTGACAAAAATAAATTTTATGCTGTATTTAAAGCTATGAAATCAGCTAGAATAATCGATGTTAATGATAAGAACTATGGAAAAACCACAGTATTAAGAGATAATTTAAAAGAAAATGATTTTAAATTAATATATTCGGAGATAGAAATATAGGGAATATAATTGTTTTATAAAAAAATATGGATAGATTCCATATTTTTATTTTGTTTTATGATATAATTATATAAAGGGATAATAGATATAAGATTACATATATAAAATGATATCTCAGGGAGGTAAAAATGAAATCTGACATTGTTAAAATTAGTAAATTATATGAAAAAACATATTCGGATTTTATTTGTATGGGTTTTAAAGAGAAAGACAGTTTTTATTTATTGAATGATATATTAATAATGATATGCCTACAAGCAAAATACAATGAAGAAGAAACAATGAGTTTTTCTGGTTTTAAAAACAAAATAAAACAATATGAGTCTGGACTTGGTACACCTTTGTTTTTTAAAAAATATAGTTCTATTAAAACAGATTTGGATTTTATTAATATATATAAAAAGTTTAAAGATTTGATTGATATTAAAAACAATAATTTTGAAACAATTCAAAAGCTTTTGGGGTATGTTCTAGAAAAACACATCAATAGAAGAAAAACAGGTTCATATTATACTCCAGATGATACTACCAATTATATAACAAGATATTCAGTATTTATTTCGTTATTTAATGTACTTAATGAAAAATTAAAGGTAAAAATGCTGGAAAGTATTAATATAATTGCTAACAAATATGACTTGATTTTTTCTAAGAAAATATTGAATCAATATGATTTGATTAGATATAGTATAGATTTAGATGTGTTACTAAATGAGTTATTTTCTTTCTTCACTGATGAAGAATTAAAAGAAATAAATATAGCCATTAATAATTTGAGAATTATAGATCCAACATGCGGGTCAGGTGCATTTATTATTACTGCATTTGATTTTGTTTATTTGTTAAAAGAAAAAATCAATTATAAAGTTAAAATGAATATAGAGACTGAGGTCTTAAATATTTTGAATATATTACATGGATTAGATAATTCTTATGAAGCTATTTGCTTATTGAAAATGAGATTGATATTAAAAATAATTTCTAAGGGTTTAATGCCAAAAGAATTCGAAGAAATTTTTAGTAAAAACTATGTTTTAGCTGATGCATTTACAGGTAAGGATTATGTTATAATGTCTTCAAAGAAAGGATCTTTTGACTGGAAATCATTTGGATATAAATTTGATTGTGTTATTGGAAATCCTCCATATGTTGAAAGCAAAGGAATGATTTTAAATGATTTTTATTCAATTAAATGTGGAAATTTATATGCATATACAATTGAAAGATCTTATAATATTTTAAAAGAAAATGGAGTTATTTCTTTTATAGTTCCATTATCTTTAATATCTACTCCAAGAATGCTACCAATTAGAGATTATATGTTTAAAAACTCATCTAATATATATATTAGTACATATGCAGATAGACCAGGATGTATTTTCAAAGGTGTGCACCAGAGATTAACTATATTTTTTGCAAATAAATCTAAGGAAAAATGTAAATTATACAGTTCCTCATATAATTATTGGTACAATGATGAAAGAAGTAATCTATTTAAAGGCATATATTACATTGAAAACGATGATTATATTAATATTCCTAAAATTGGAAATGAAATAGAAAAAGGAATTATAGAAAAAGTAAATCATTTGGATAATATTTTACCAAAAATATTTGCACAAAAAGCTGGTAACTATGATTTGTATTTAAGCACGAGATTAGGTCTTTGGGGCAAATGCTTTATGCATGAAATAGATACGAATGAATTAAAGAATGTGAAATGTGAATCATCAATCCAGCAGAACATTTTAAATTGTTTTTTCAATTCATCTACATTTTATTTTCTGTGGATATTATTATCTGATTGTTGGCATGTAACTTTACTGGATATTAATAATATTAAATTTAATTATGACAATCTATGTGAAGATGATATAAAAGAACTAAAGAATTTATCTATTAAACTTGATAAAGATTTAGAAAAGAACAAAAAACATATTGGTTCAAAGCAGGTTGAATATGAGTATAAACATAAAATGTCAAAGCCTATAATTGATGAAATAGACAAGATAATTGGAAAAGTTTATAATTTAACTGATGAAGAAGTTGATTATATTATTAATTATGCTTATAAGTATAGAATGAATGACTTAGCAGAGGAGGTGGAATCATGAAAGTAATTGATTTATTTGCTGGTGTAGGTGGATTAAGTGTTGGTTTTAGAAAAGCTGGATATGATATTGTTTTAGCAAATGAAATTGATAAGAGTATATCTGAAAGCTACAAAAAGAATCATCCAGACACTATTATGATTAACGATGACATAAAGAATATTATTCCATATTTGGAAAAATGTGAAGATAGAATAGATGTTATTATAGGTGGACCACCTTGTCAGGGATTTAGTATGGCTGGAGCTAGGATTCGTAAAAAGAATGCTTTCTTGGAAGATCCTCGAAATTATTTGTTTAGAAATTACTTTGAAGTTGTTCAAAAGATCGAACCAAAATATTTTGTTATGGAAAATGTTCCAGGAATGCTATCAATGTCTAATGGAAAGATAATTGAGGAAATTGAGAATTTATTCTCTGATGAAACTAATTTTAAAAATGGAAAATATTATATATATAAGCAAATATTATGCGCGAGCGATTATGGTGTTCCTCAAGATAGGCATCGTCTAATAATATTTGGATCTAAAAAGAAAATTGATTTTAGAAAAGCTTTTGAAGAAACAAGAAACAAGATGATAAAAGAAGGAAAAATCAAAAAGGCAACAATATATGATGCAATTTCTGATTTAAACTATTTATCAAGTGGAGAAGGAGATTTTGAGCAAAATTATAAAAACGAACCATTAACAGAGTATCAAAAGGAAAGAAGAAAGAATTCAACAAAATTGTATAATCATAAAGCTACAGTCCATAGTAAGGTTGCAATTGACAGAATTAATGAGTTGAAACCCGGTGGTAGAAGATTAGATTTGAAAGAAGGAAAAAATATTAAATCTGTTCATAGTGGTGCATATGGTCGAATGAGATGGGATGATTTATCTAAAACAATTATTACAAGATTTGATACTCCTTCTTCTGGAGTTTATATACATCCGGAGCAGTCAAGAACAATTACTCCAAGAGAAGCTGCTAGACTTCAATCATTTGATGACGATTTTGTGTTTTACGGAAATAAAAGTTCAGTTATTAAACAAATAGGAAATGCAGTTCCGCCATTATTGGCATATTATTTAGCAAATGTTATAAAGAATATTGAGGAGGGAATATATGATGAATAATGAATTAAAAGATTTTTTAGAAGACATTATTAGAAGAGGACCACAGATAGACTATTGGTTTATGACAAAGCAATCTATTAAAATAGATTTTATATTATATGTTGCACAAATAGTAGAAAGATACCAGATGTCTGATAAAAAAATGGATTTTGCAACATTTTATAAAAAACAATTTAATGATAATCCTGATATGAAAGCAAAATATCCTAATCAGATAAGTGATAATACATTTAGAAACGCTATTATTTGTGAATATCTAGGATTGACATTTCGTACATCTTCGCAATATAAGGATGCTTATATAACAGGGGCATATGAAATAATATCTAAATATATTAAAACAGCAGAAGATTTAGAAATATATCATGGGTTAATTGAAAGACAAATTGAAAAATTAGCATTTAATGTTTTACCTGGCAATGAAGAATATGGTAATATTACTGTATTTGCAATTGTTTTGCTATATAAGATACTATATGAATTATATATAAGAACGGGTTCTTCATATTTATCATATAATGAATTTATTTTATTTGTTATGAGAACTAAAACATATTCTGATTGGGAGAAGTGTATTAGATTAATTGAAGAAAGTAGAAAAGTACCTAATTTTAATAGTTCTAAATATATTGACAAAATAGTTAAACAAGCATATGTCGATAATATAAGATTTGACCAGTTGTTTCCAGAATTATCCCATATAGTTTATAGGAGTAATCAATCTATCGAAATTGTTGATGAAAACTCTATAGAATATGTGAAAAATGTAATTGATAAATTTGAAAATTCTCAATATTGTGAAATAACAGACAAAGAAGAAATTCGAAAATTTTTATGTAGTTCAGAATACTTTGATGGATCTCTAGATAATGATTGGGAAATAAATAGCATTGACAATGGAATGTCTTTAGATAAATTAGATGAAACTGTTGAAGAAGAAATAAAAGAAAAGAGAAGGATTAAAAAGAATCCAAGCAAAGTAAAAAAAGTTGATAACACTGTATCAATAGAAATAATAGAATTTCCTAGTAAAACATTTAAGAAAAAACCGGCATTCAGCAATTCACCAACAGTTAAATTATATAATTTTGAAAGTATAAATAAAAGAAAAGCTAGAAATGGGAAAAAAGCAGAGGAACTAGTTGTAGAATATGAAAAATTGAAATTAATTGATCTTGGATATAGCAATTTAGCAGAAAAAGTTGATCATGTTGCTAAAACTAAAGGTGATGGATTAGGTTATGATGTTTTGTCATACGATGTAGTAGATGGCAATATTTTGCCAATATATATTGAGGTTAAAGGTACAACTATGAATGAAAATTCACCTTTTGATATCACTCGAAATGAATTGGATGTTGCTAATGTTCACGGAAAAAATTATAAAATATATAGAATTTCTTCACTTGGAGAAAGTACTGCAAAATGTTTTATTATAGATGGTGAAGAATTGCTAAAGGAAATGGAATTAGTTCCAATGAGTTTCAAAGTATTTAAAAAAGATCTTTCTGAATAATTATAAAAATGCTTGGAGTGGCTCCAGGCATTTTTATTTGGGGAAAAGTAAATTTATTATGATATAATCTAATTAGGTGACAATATGAAAGATAAAAATAAAGTAATATATGATGAGGCTTTAAAATTTTTATATAATAATAAACCAAATAGTATTTCTAATGAACAACTAGAAGAATATTTTTATGTTGTTTCTAAAAAAACAAATAAGCAAGAAATATTAGAAAATTTATGTGGTTCTTTACAAAATTATCAAAGTATGCCAAATGTTATTGGCTTATATTCAAAGAAAAATCAATTTAAGAGAATACTATTAGATTTTGATGATCAAGAAATATTAAAAAAGTATAGGACTTATGAGGAATTATTAGATGCTTTTGCTACAGAATTTGATTTAGATAGGAATAGTTTTAAGAGAAAAAATAATTCATGGGTTAAATATTCTAAAGCTGTATTATCTGCATGTAATTTTATGAGTCAATTCAAAGATGCAGATGACTTTAATCATTTTGTTAATCTATTTTCATATAATGAATCAACTGCAGCAGCATTACCTATGCTTTTATCAAAAGAAATATACGGTATGGGATTTGCATTGGGGTGTGATTTTCTTAAAGAATTGGGATATGATCAATATCCAAAACCAGATATTCATTTAATTGATATTTTTAGTGAATTGGGGTTATCTGATCGAAATGAATTTAATTGTTATAAAGCTATTATTAGAATGGCACGAATTGTTAATGAAACACCATATAAGGTTGATAAAATATTTTGGTTAATAAGTTCCGGTAATTATTATTTAGATGGAATAACTACAGGAAGATACAAAAGAGAATTTATAGAAAAGATAAAAAATTTAGAACGTAGATAGATATTTTTATTAAAAAAAATATGTCGATTTAGTATAGAATTATAGAAAGAGAGAGTTATATTATGAATAATAAAGAGACTATATTATTATGGTTTCTTTTTAATTAATAAGGTATAATAGAATTGGTGATTAAAGTGAAGAATGATTTAATATCAATGCAGGATTTGTTTTATAAAAAGATTTTTAGAATTCCAGATTATCAAAGGGGTTATTCTTGGGGAGAATTACAATTAAAGGAATTCTGGAGTGATTTATATAATTTGAGAGAAGGAATGGATCACTATACTGGAATGATTTCTTTAAAAGAATTATCTTCTGAAAACACAAAGAATTGGGATAAAGAAAAATGGCTTTTTAATAATGCGGGGTATCATGCATACCATATTGTTGATGGTCAACAAAGATTAACAACCATTGTTATTTTAATTAATGAAATTGTTAAATATTATTTAAATGAATATAAGGATAAAAAGCCTGAAGAGATAGTTGTAAATAGTATGAGTTTATCAAGAATAATTGAAGATTATTTATATATAATTGACCCAAGTTCACAAAACATAAACAAGACATATAAATTTGGATATGAAGTTGATAATCCTAGTTATGAATTTTTTAAACATAGAATACTAGGTGAACCAAATCCTGGAGAAATTAAAGAAACTTTTTATACTCTTAATTTAGAAAATGCTAGAGATTTTTTTGACAAAATGATTAAAGATTTGGTTGAAAGATGTGGTATAGAAGAATTAGAAAATTTATTTAGAAAACTTACTCAGAAATTAAAGTTTAATTTATATTCTATAGATGATGATTTTAATGTTTTTATCGCATTTGAAACAATGAATAATAGAGGTAAACCATTATCATACTTAGAACTTTTAAAGAATAGATTAATTTATTTATCAACTCTGTTTCCAGATGAAGAAACAAATAAAAAGATTGTTAGAGATGAAATAAATGAGACATGGAAAACGATTTATGGTTATTTAGGAAGAAATAAAGAAAAACCATTAAATGATAATGAATTTTTACAAAATCATTGGATGATTTATTTTAAATATACCAGATCCAATCAAATAACATATAATTCATTTTTGTTAAATGATTATTTTACTCAACAGAATATATTTAAAGAAAATCTTATAAATATCAAAAAAGTAGATGATGAAGAAATAGTATCTGATGAAGATTTAATAGTTATAGATGACGATTATGGGATATATACTAATAAATATGATTTAACATTAGGTGATATAAATGATTATATTCTTAGTTTAAAAAATCTAATAGTATATTGGTATCAAATACATTTTCCTTCTGAAATTGTTAATGATAAAATTAGAATGTATTTAGAAAGACTAAATATTTTAGGATTTGCAAATTTTAAACCGCTTGCAACTGTACTATTATCTAAACAAGACATTTCAGAGGATAAAAAAATAGAAGTTTTAAAGGGAATGGAAAGATTTGTATTTCTTCATTATAGATTGAATAACTACTATGGAACATACAAAAATAGTTTCTTCTATGGTATGGCACATAGATTATATTTTGATGAGATCACAATAGATGATGTAATCAATGAAGTAAATAAAATTGAATATTTAGATTCAAATAACGTTATAAAAACAGCTGGAGTTTTAGAAAAATTTGAAAAATATTTTAATGGTAATGACAATGGTTTTTATTCTTGGGCAACTCTTAGATATGTATTATATGAATATGAAAGATTTTTAGCTTATGGAAAAGGAACTAGTAGGCCTTTATCACCAAATATTTTTAAAGCTGATAAAAAAGATTCTGTTTCAATTGAACATATTTATCCTCAAACACCAACAGATGAATATTGGATAAACAATTTTGAAGATTATAATGATACTCAAAAATATAGATTAACGGGATCATTAGGAAATTTACTACCATTATCAAAAAGTATTAATAGTTCATTGCAAAATGATAATTTTGAAGATAAGAAAAATGGCAAAAATAGAAATGGGGAAGAAGTTAGACGTGGATATTACAATGGATCTTATAATGAAATAGAAGTTTCTCAATATCCAGATTGGAATGCAGATACTATATTAGAAAGAGGATTAAAAATTGTTAGTTTTATGCAAGAAGAATGGAATTTTAAATTTCAAAGTAGAGCAGATAAAATAAGATTTTTAGGATTGAGTTTTATGTGTAGTGATGAAGATGAATATGAAGATTATTATGAAATAGAAGAAGATCAAGAACTAATGGATAATAAGAGTATAATTTATTATGATTTGGATGAAGAATTACATTTATCTGTTGGTGGGATAAAATATGCAACTGGTTTTTATAAAGACGGTGGAATATTAGTTAAAGCGGGTTCAAAATTAAGAACAGATGTTCAGGCTGTTAGAGACTCAATGCAAAAAAAGATTGATAAATTTAGAGAAGATAATAATATTCAAAATGGTACGTATATTAATGATGTGTTTTATGAAACACCTTCTTTGGCTGCTAATGTTATTTTAGGTAACCATAAAAATGGATGGGTATGCTGGAAAAATAATAAAGATCAAACTTTAGATGAATTAGTAAGAAAATCAGATAACTATAATAAGTTAATGAAGAACATTTCTGATGAAACAATGGAATTGTTTCAAGAATTAAATAAAAGGGTTCTAAATATTGAAGATGTCGAACGTGTTTGTACAAGCCAGTATTTTGGATATAGAGTTAAGGAGAACTTCCTAGAGTTGCATTTAAATAAAAATAATTTATTATGTTATACTGTTAATGGTGATTTATATAAAACAAATAAACTATTAAAACATGTTCCAGAAACATATAGATGGCATGTTGATACTTGTTTCTACATAACAAGTATAGATGATATAGATAAATACTGGGATGTAATAATTGATAGTTATAATAACACAAAATAGTAAGTTATAAAAAACTGTTAAAGCCCAAGGAACTAAATGCAACTTGGGCTATTTTATTACAAAAATATAATAAAAAATATAGTGGACTGCAGTTTTTAATTAAGGAAAAAACTATATACTCAAAAGACCAAATTTATTTTTACATACATTTCTACATACACAAACATATGTATTTTAATAAACTTTTATAAATTTTAAAAAACTAAAAAAGTCCGAAATAACGGGCTTTTTTGATGATATCGTATTGAAAAGAACTTGTCAAAAACGAACCCCCTGAAGAG
>JAEEGL010692549.1_pt1 | contig 13567 bp, 14 predicted proteins | sample 9134231 | NCBI WGS metagenome assembly JAEEGL01 (sample SAMN16246548, study PRJNA631951) | gut metagenome | biome: gut microbiome; feature: rumen; material: fiber-attached | host: Bos | place: Iran: Karaj | collected 2018-10
GTGACAGGAATGAACGGTGATGGATCAATCACCGTGCGAGAAATGCACTATGCCGGTAGGTATGTGGTGACTGCAGCTACTATTCCGGCTTCACAAGTAAGCGCATTCAATTATATCTACTAGTTTTACCAATCTTCGACCAAAGTGAATTCTTTGCCAGCAATACTAATGATGGATTCCGGTGTAGCACCTTGAGTGGTGAGTTCTGCACGAATGCCGAGTTTTTTCATAATATCTCTTAGGCGGTTGACTGAGGCATAATTATTCATATCGGTACGTCGAGCAAATTTTTCAATCTTCTCACCAGTGACTTTAAAAGTGTTGTCGTCTAGTTTCTCGACTTGCCAAGTGTTTTTTAAGGCCTTGTCGCTGAGTTTGATAGTTGGAACCAAATCAGGTAAAGCTTGCTCGTTTTCCGCAGTATGAAGAGACGAATTTTCAACAAGCAATTTAGACTGAGCCGAGTTGTTAGCTTCATGCTTGCCTTGGCCATCTCCACCGCTTCTTTCTCTAGCTTGTTCTTTACTTTCAGAATACACTTGTTTCAATTCACGCAATAGTTCGGTAAGACCTTGATGAGCCTGAGAGGAAATAACAAAGATTTTAGCATCATGATTCTTGGCAAGAATCGAGGATATTTGCATCTTTATAATGTCATCATCGACTCCTTCGCATTTAGTCAGAGCAACAATTTCTGGACGAGTGGCCAAATCAGAATGCTTTTTGAGCTCATTTCGAATAGTCTGATACGCCTCACCAGCATCATTGTTATAGATATCTACGAGATGAAGTAGGACCGTCGTGCGATCAATATGGCGAAGAAAATCATGGCCAAGCCCCTTGCCTTCTGAAGCCCCTTCAATGAGACCTGGGATATCAGCAATAAGCAAGTCCTTGCCATCAATAGTGGCAACGCCAAGATTCGGTGTAGTGGTGGTAAAGGGGTAGTCGGCAATTTCTGGTTTAGCATTACTAATAACCGAAAGGAAGGTTGACTTACCTGCGTTAGGCAAACCGACTAAGCCAATGTCAGCCATGGATTTCAGCTCGAGTTCGGCTTCAAATTCCTCACCCGGCTCGCCAACTTCTGCAATAATTGGAGCCTGGCGAGTGCTAGACTTAAAGTGTGCATTGCCAAAGCCGCCATCTCCACCTTTAGCAATAACGGCTTGCTCACCATCATGAGTGAGATCGGCTACCTGAATACGGGAAATCGTGGCTCCTTGTGTTTCTAGTCGATAAACACAGGTTCCGATGGGAACATCTACGACGAGGTCTTTGCCGGAACGGCCAGCGGAGCGGGTACCAGAACCGTTTTTCCCATCTTCTGCCGTTAAGATAGGAGTAAAGCGAAAGTCAACTAAAGTATTCGTGTCTTTGTCGGCACGAAAGATGATGTCGCCACCCTTACCACCATCACCACCGTCTGGGCCACCCTTAGGAATGTAAATTTCACGGCGAAAAGAAACGGCACCGTCGCCGCCCTTACCAGCCTTAAGATTTACTTTTGCAATATCGACAAACATTGCTTTTATTATATCATATTTCTGTTATAATAGTGGTATGAGTGAAAAGTTGGATTATGGGAGATCAGAGGAAGACCAGGAGACTCCTTGGGACGATTTGACAAATGCCATTATCAGAACTAAACAGGAATGGAAAGAGGCGGCTTTAGAGAAAGCCATTCGACACTATGCCGAAATCTACGATATCGAGATGGACTTTGCAAAACGTAATGAGAACTTAGCCCTATCTAATGGTCAGATGTCGCAAAAAGAATTCGAGCGTTGGGAAGATGCCGTATCCGATGAGTTGAAGCTCGGCGAAGAGGAAATTCAACGAGGGGAAATGAAACTAAGCAAGAAGGCTGAAGCCATGCAGAATATGATAGCTTATCGTGTAGACAAAGAGCTCCCAAAAACCATTGAGGCACAGGCGGGAAGGTTTTATGTGGAGCGGGATAATGAATTGCGTCTAGCTATTAGAAAAACTGGTGGTCCAGATGCAGATGAAGATTTGACTTATTTAAATGGATTTTACCCTATGGTAGCCGCACATCTGGATTATAAATACATGTCGGCTGACGAGATTCAAGATTACGGCGTCAATGCTTATGAACGCCAACGCACTAGGGTGCACAATGATACTATCCGTCATTTAAACGGGTTAAACCGGCTTTCGAAAAAATATGGAACTCGTCCATTCACACCGCGCGATTTTTGGACTAGCGATTTATGTGACAAAACAGCGCAAACCCCAGCAATTGCAGCAATTATGCGTTATGATCGTGATATTGTAGAAGAATACTATGCTATTGCATTCAAAAAAGATGTACACATGCGTGAAGGTAAGGCTGCCCAGCGACAAAGATACAATTCTTATCCTTGACTTTTTTGAATAAGTATGCTATAATTAGAACTGTCTGCACTCGTTGAAATTGGGGGGTGATTTGAATGACTAAGGCAGGCTCTGTCGTAGCAAGAGCAATCAATGATCTTTCGAGGGAAGATTTCCGTCGGATTTTCGTGGGGGGTTTATGTCAAAAGGCAGAATTCGGTCATCTTGTAGCTACAGGGGCTAACGATCTTTCCGTTGAGGAAAAATCCACAGTTTTAGACGTTATCTCCTGTTTTGTGCCTAGCGATAACACGCTTTCCGATGATGACCTGGATATGATTGCCTGGATTATTACTTCTCGATCGGTTGCACTACGCTAGATTGCTCTTTTTAAGCCCACCCTCTTCCTTGGAAGGGGGTGTTTTTTAAAAATGTTATTGACATTTGAACGCTTATGCTTTATGATAATGGTAAGCTGGTACGCTTCACAGGGGTTCCACTGAATAATCGGTGGAGTGTGGAGACTACATTGATAAAACAAACAGCGGATTAAAACAAACCAATGTGCCCCAAGGGTGGGCGCGCATCAGCGCGAAACCGGTCGAGAGGCCGGTTTCTTGATGGTTGGTTAAGGTATTGACTTGTTATAGTTTTTATGCTATAATTATACTAAGTGGGTGTTTAGGGGGGCGCCCAAAAAAGAACTTTAAAAATATGTTTTACTGGAGGAACAATCAATGAAAGATCCTGCGATTCTGGCGGAAACTATGGCTAGGTTCGATTTCCTGGCTGACCAGATTGAAGAAAACAATCATCCGGATGAGGCTAGAAAAGAGCTGGCAAAGCATCTCAAGGTTTATCTGGAAGCAGGCTGTGACCCTAACAAGATTGCGAAGCTGATTGGACCAGTCGGTCGCTATTATTACTATCGCGAACTGACCGCTCATGGAGCCAGGATCAATATCCACAAACTTGCCAGATTGGCATCAAAGAGCGACTTTGCGTGGACACACCTGGAAGGATTTATCGAGCGAGGGGCAGACATCAACTGGATGCTCGATATACTTCCATCTGAGTATGTTTACTCGTTGGACGAATTCCACTATGACCCCAAGGTTGGCGAGAAAATTGCCCAGCGTCTGCTGAATCTGAAGGCCGACCCCGGAAAGGTATTTGACCTGATGGAGGGCTGGATGTTTGGTTTGCTGACCAAGGATGAACTTTTCGACAAGCTGGAGATGTTTGTTAGGAGTGGCCTCGAAAGAAGCGTAGTAAAACGTTGGCTCGAGGAACAGCTCAATGATAACCGTGGCGAATTGCTTTACAGACTCTTCAACGAGTATGATTGCGACCACGAATTCGCAAAGTACGGTATCGACGCTGCTGACTATGCGAATAAATACGCCTTAGAGTATGGTCGGTACCCCTCGGGATACGATTTCGCAGATGCGCGTCTTGATGACGACGACGATTTAGAATTGGAGGATTGATAACTCATAAGTAAAACTACAAAAGGGAGCCTTGTTTCAGGCTCCCTTTTTAAAGTGCCATAATTATGGTATAATAGTGAACGTGATCAAATTTACTATAATTACATTGTTTCGAGAGGCGATAGAGCCATATTTAAAATCATCAATGATGGAGAAAGCAGTAAAAAAAGGGTTAGCTGAATTTGATTTTGTTAACTTACGAGAGTTTGGGCTAGGACCGCACCGGAGCGTAGATGATACACCATATGGTGGTGGCGATGGAATGTTACTTAGGTGTGAACCAGTGTTTAATGCGATAGAGTCAGTGCTGAAAGATGACCCATCTGCGAAAGTCATCTTGCCCACCCCTGTGGGGGAGATATGGAATCAAAAGATGGCAAAAGAGCTTGCTTCTTTGGCCCTCACGCCAAAAGCAAATCATTATATCATCTTATGCCCACATTACGAGGGGTATGACGAGCGAATTCTATCCATTGTAGATTATAAGATTTCGCTGGGGAAGTATGTGCTGACAGGTGGGGAATTGCCAGCACTCATAATTATTGATTCAGTGGTGCGGTTGGTCCCTGGTGTGCTAGGCGGTGAGACTTCAGCGGAAATTGAGTCGTTTTCGGATGGTGACAACTTGGAATACCCACAATACACGAAGCCGTATGATTTTCGAGGAATGACGGTGCCAGATATCTTGTTGTCTGGCAATCATGGTGAGATTGCTAAATGGCGAGCCGAACACAGTGGAAAAGCCAAGTAGGCTTGATTTTACTTCTTATACAAGTTGCTTTTTAGCTATAGTGTGTTATAATTATAAACGTTCTATTACTAGAATGAATCTTAAATTAGGAGGAAGGTGTTTGTCTTCAGCGACAAAGAGTTTCGAAATGCAAAAAATAACTAAGGGGGAATTATTACGAAACGAATTGGCCTTATTGGCGGGATGAGTTATCATTCCACACTGCAGTACTACGAGGGGATTAATCAGTTGGTTAATGATAAATCTGGTTCGATGACTTCGGCAGATTTAGTAATTCGTAGTGTGAACTTCGAGCAATACTACAAATGGATGCAGAACGGCGAATGGGATGCCATAAGTAATTCTCTATGCGCCGAGGCCTGCGAACTGGCGTATGACATGCATTGCGACTATATCGCAATTGCAACAAATACCATGCACAAAGTTGCCGAGGATATCGAGGGCGCCATATCCGGTCGTCGCGCCGATGGCGTGCAACCGCACTTAGTTCATATCGGCGACTGTGTGGCCGAGAAGTGCAAAAAAAATAGAGTTAGGCGCATCGTTCTACTTGGCACCAGATTCACCATGACGGATTCTTTTATGAAGAGTCGTCTCCGACAAAACGGTTTAGAGATAGTGGACAATTTCACTGGCGCAGAAATCAGTATAATTGACCATATAATCTTCAATGAGCTTTGCAAAGGCGAAGTGAAACCGGGATCTAAAGAGACTGTTCTTGATATTGTTTCCCAGGCAAATAGTTATGACCTGGATGCTGGTGGATCTGGTATTGAAGGCGTAATCCTTGGGTGCACCGAGCTCGGTATGCTCTTAGAATCTGGTCCGATGATGATTACTTGGTCGAAGCAGGGTCGTTTGCTCAAATTCTTTGACACTACTGAGGCGCATATTGGAAAACTCGCTCAACTTTGCCTTTTCTACTAATCGCACATTAACCCCGACTAATGTCGGGGTTTTTCATGGTGAAAAGATCCATTCATTTAGTGTAACTAGGGTGATTTTCATGTGTGCTATAATGAGGCTATGAATTTATTAGACTCGGCGGAGGTGTTAAAGGGGATTGGACCACGAACGGCCGAAATTCTGAAAAAGGCCGGAATTAAGACGGTGCGGGATTTTTTTTATAATTTGCCCAGAGATTATGATAATTATGAGCAACCAATTTCCATCGCTGAAATGCGCCCAGGCAAAGTGGTGATTCGTGGAAAAATTGATTCGCTCTCGACAAAAAAAGCACGGAAACGGAATTTGACGATTACTGAAGGTGTAATAAGGGATTCTACTGGTGCGGTGAGAGTTGTTTGGTTTAATCAAAACTACCGTACCCGACAGTTTGCTCCAGAGAAGGATTACTATTTCATGGGGACTTACGAGTTGAAATTTGGGCGATTTCAGCTAACTTCACCATCAGCGGCACTAGCAACGGATGTGGAAATTGGAGGAGGATTGACGCCGATTTATGTAGCGCACGGTGGGCTTAAATCACATGATTTTAGAAGACTAATAACGGCTTCGAAAGATAGGTTTGCCGAGATACCGGATTTATTACCAGTGAAGCCAGGAGTACGCAGAGAATCGCTATATAAGGTACATTTTCCAGAGATAATGACAGACATAAACGTGGCACGAGACTATTTGGCGTATGAAGAATTGTTTGAATTGATATTGGCAGCAAAACTAAATCGCCGCGAGAATGAAAAGCTTAAAGCAGAGGTGGTGCGTTTTAATGCTTCCAAAATTCGAGAGTTCGTGGCAAAACTACCATTTAAATTAACCAATGCTCAGAGGTTGGCAGCTTGGGAGATATTTCAGAATATGGAACAAGGCACACCGATGAATCGATTACTACAAGGAGATGTAGGATCGGGCAAAACTGTAGTGGCAGCGATGACAGCATATGAAGCGGTGTTAGCGGGAAAACAGGTGGCGTTACTGGCGCCGACCGCTATTTTGGCTGAGCAGCACTTTAGGGGAATTTCGGAATTATTGAGTGGGTTTGGAGTGCAGACTGCGCTTTTAACTGGGGCGACTAAGAACAAGGCAAAACTAAAAAAACAGATTGCTGAGCAGGGAATAGACTTAGTGATTGGTACGCATGCACTACTCACTGATGACACTGAATTTAAAAAGCTTGGGCTGGTGATAATCGACGAACAGCATCGATTCGGAGTGGAACAGAGACAAAAACTAATGCTCAAGTCACCAACGGGACTGGCACCACACTTATTGTCGATGACAGCAACACCAATCCCTCGTTCATTGCAGCTTACAATATTTGGTGATTTAGACATATCTATTTTAAATGAGCTACCAATAGGGCGGCAACCTATTGAGACAAAGATTATTACCGAAATAGATTCGCAAGAGAAGCTTTACCCAAAAATGCAGGAAATTATGAGGATGGCTCCAGATAAAAAAGGTCGAGGCAATAAAATGCATGGACAACAGATTTACTGGATTTGCAAAGCGATTGAGGACGGCGATACGGTTTCTGGAGCTACTAGAGGCGCTAAGAAAGACATAAAAGTTAAAGAAGGGCATAATGGCGGGTCAGAAATAACTTCAGTGAAAAAACGCTGCAAACAACTTAGAGAGATATTTCCTAAGGCAACGGTAGAGTTTTTACATGGTAAGATGAAACCAGCAGATAAGGATGCTGTAATGGAACGATTCGCTTCTGGCGAAATTGATATTCTGGTTTCTACTACCGTAGTGGAGGTGGGAGTGGATGTCCCGAACGCAAATCTCATGGTGATTGAAAACGCTGATGCGTATGGTTTGGCTCAGTTACATCAGCTACGGGGTCGGGTAGGACGAGGCTCGGCAAAGGCTTATTGTTATTTATTAACTTCAGGTGATACACAACCGTCGCGGAGGCTACGTGAATTGGAAAAATCTAGTGATGGCTTCCATCTAGCGGAAGTAGATTTGAAACTGCGTGGCCCAGGTGAGATCTATGGTGTCTTGCAGCATGGAGCTATGGACCTTAGGATTGCATCTTTATCCGATACTAAAATAATCGCAAAGGCACAAAAAGACGTCAGTGAATTCCTGAAAAACCCAGATAATATGCTAAAATATAGTGAATTAGCAGAGATAATCTCCAAATACCAGCAAATAACAACATTGAATTAGGATTAAACTGTATGATAAACCAAGTAAAAATAGTATCTGGACGTTACAAAAGACAAAAAATTACTACGCCTGGAGGGAAGACTCACCCAATGGGCGAGAGAGAGCGCATTGCACTATTCAATGTATTGATGTCGTATCTAGACGGAGCCTCGGTGCTAGATTTGTATGCAGGAAGTGGTGCCTTGGGGATTGAGGCGCTATCCCATGGAGCAAAAAATGTTGTATTTGTTGAAAAAAATCACGATGCGATACGTACTATAGTAACGAATTGTAAAACATTGGGGATCCCAGAAGAACAAACGATGTTTTATTGTGGCCCAGTGGCTAGTTTTTCAGAAAAAAATGATCAAAATAGTAATAAGTTTATTGCTCCAACAACGGACGGTATCATCGACTTCCCTAGACAATTTGACATAATAATAGCTGACCCGCCATATGACAACTTTCATCCTGAAGAAATAGTTAAGATAACCGATGGTTACCTTGCTGCAAACGGCATTCTAGCGCTATCTCACCCAGAGAAAACGCCAGAATTTCCTAAAATGAAATTAGTGAAAACCAACAAATACTCTGCAGCACACTTATCATTCTATAAATTTGCATAACCATTTTGTTGAATAATGGTCAAAGTTTACGTTTAACTATTGTGTTTTTGTATAATGTATGGTATAATTAGGATAAGGAGTTTTATTATGTATAGTAATGATACTGATATTGATCAGAAAGAGCGACGCAAAGTCCTAATGGTGGTAGGGATAGCGGTAGCTTTGATTCTTATTCTTGTGGCAGCAATTGTAGTGGTAGCTACCAATAAAACGTCACACAAAAATGTCGGTGGTGAGAATAATTCCTCGGTAACATTATCAGATAACAATAAGTCTGATGAAGAAAAGAAGGCAGAAGAGGAGAAGAAGGCCGAAGAAGAGAAGAAAGCAGCCGAAAAGAAGGCTGAAGAAGAGAAAGCTGCTGCCGAGAAAAAGGCTGCTGAGGAGAAAGCTGCTGAAGAAAAAGCCGCAGCCGAAAAAACTACTGGCACTACAGGTTCGACAGCCAAAACCCAGAATATGCCTACTACTGGTCCAGAAGACACGCTCACGCTTGCTCTTGTTCTAGGATTATTAGTTGCGAGTAGCACTGCTTACGTTATGTCTAGAAGGCGCGCATAACATCCAGAATAAAGCATATAGGTAAATCTGTTAAATAATATAATAACATCTATGTTCGTAGGTGTTATTATTTTGTTTGGTTGCTTGTGACTATTTTTGCAAGTGTTTAATTTCAAATATTCTATTAATTGTTATTTGGTGATATAATAAATATTATTGATATCTTCAAAATGAAAGATGGTAATCAAAATAGGAGGTAAATGAAAAAAATTATTCAGAAAGCAAGTTTTACGCTCACCATTATGCTGATATGCGCAATGGTTGCTCTGGTTGGGAATGTCTATGCGGACGATGATACAAGTACTGCGAGTGAAAGCCCAGCAAGCATTGCTACTAGTATTAGCATTAGCCCAGTAAGTAAAATTCTGCAGCTCGAAAGCTCTCAGGTTTATGAGGATTCTTTTTCTGTAAGCAATAATGGAAGTGGCGAAATGTTGTTCGAGGTGTATGCTTCACCATATTCGTACACCATGAGCGAAGAAGACGGAGAATATCGTTTGGGCTTTTCCAATGAAAACAATTATACTCAGATTTCACGATGGGTTACTTTCAAAGATGAAAATGGTAATTATGTGAAGAATCCACAGTTTAAGGCTGGTCCAAATGAGGTGGTGACCGTTTATTACCGTATTACAACGCCTGAGAGTATTCCAGCTGGTGGACAATATGCGGTATTATTTGCGCACACGATATCTGGCAATACCAATTCGAGCGGCATCAAGACAGAGGCTAGCCCTGGAATGGTAGTATACGGACGCTCAAATGGTGAGACTATTATTGGGAGCGATATTTCTGGTCTAGAAATTAACCAAACATTAACCAATAATGAGGGCACTAAAAATATTATTAATGCCTCTGCCAAAGTAAAAAACACTGGGAATGTTGATTTTATGGCGGTGGGTACTTTAGAGGTAACTGGATTGTTTGGGCAGGTTTATTATTCGACTCCGTCCACACGTGGTAGAGTGTCGGTTATTCCGGAAACTGAACTTCCAGTTTCTGATACTTGGGAGGAGACTCCATATTTTGGCATTTTTAACGCTAAATGGACAGTAGAAGCGGGTGAAGACAAGACCGAAATCACTAAACTAATAATTCTTTTGCCATTACCGATATTAGTTGCGTTTATTTTGGTATTGACATTTTTAATCATATGGATTATAATCATGGTGAGGAAGCGCAAAGAAAGTCGCTCTCGTTATAGCATGTAGACTAGCGTTAGTGAGTTATTTGCAAAACCAAAACAAATATTAAACATAAACATGAGTGTTGAGTATGAATAAAGCAAAAAAACATGTGTTGGGTTGCCTTGGTCTGCTCGGAGTTGGCGCGATGACCTGTGTGGCAATTATGATGCCAAACACGGAAGCGTCAGCAGCAACAGGTACATCTGACACTATAAAAGTACGCGTGGTTGGTGGCTCACCAAACATAGCAATAAATGGTATCGTTGATGGTGCCAAATTTGTCAACCCGGAGCGATCTTTTGTGGTCTCTCACGAAAACATAAATCATTACACATTGTCGTTGAAGTATACAGATATGGACGGGCATGTAACTTCTGGTTTACTCGACGAGATCGATGTCGGTGAATCTTATGGTGAAGTAAATTACGAGATTAATTTTGTGGAGTAAGAGAAATGAGTAGGATTTTGAATAAATTATCGATGAAGCAATATGTGCCGGCTCTCTTATTCGTTTTGTTTGGATTATTCACTGTTTGGAGATGTGATGCGGCTTCAGCTAAGGTTGTTAATCTTAGCGGTTCGCAATATGGTTATGGTGAATATACTCTTACGGCGCGCGGGACTAGCCAGGATGGTGTGATTAGCGAATCTTCCGTGACTTTCGATTACCTACCGGTCATTGGCGAAATTGTCAATGATGGTGGCGGTGAAGGCGATGGTGATGGAGATGGGATAATTGAGCTGGATTTAGAATATGATTATGATGATGGATCGGAAACTGGGCTGGACGATGTAGTGTTAATAGAGATTATTGTTACTGACGAAGATGGTAACAGAATAGATGATATTCCTCCGATTTATATAACACCGCCGGATACTGACGTACAAATAGATTTGGGACAATACGATCTTGAAGATGGGGTATATCAACTTGTAATAATCACTTACGGTGACGATGAAACAACACCACTCGATTCGCCATTCATAATCAAGTTCGAGTATAAAGATTCTGACGTTATTGTAGTACCGGATACTGGTAGCATCACAAAGACGTTAAGTGGAACCAAATCAGATTATCTAATCACTGGTTTAATGATTTTCGCGATTTTAGCTTTCTCAGGAATCTTTATCATCGTAAGGAATGACAAGAAAGCAACTGCTGCACGTGGTTCAAATAAGAGAATGCGGGTTGTGGCAAGTAGAAAAACTACAAATCGTAAAAAGAAGTAACTCAAATTCATGTTTATTTTGGGTGCCCATAAACTGCGAGGGGCACCCAAAAAAAATAATAGCCTTTTTTAGGGCTATTATTTATTATTATTGCGATTATTTTTCTTCGGCTTTAGATTTTTTCTCTGCTTCTTTAGCGGCTTTCTTAGCCTTGTTTTCAAGAGCACCTTTCATCTTGGCAGCCTTAGCAGCGCGCGCTTTGAAGCGGTCCACGCGGCCTTCTGTATCGATAATCTTTTCTTCGCCAGTAAAGAACGGGTGAGAGGCTGATGAAATTTGCACCTTAACTAGTGGATATTCATTGCCGTCTTTCCATTTAATGGTATCCTCACTCTTGGCAGTAGACTTAGTCAGGAATGAAAACGAAGCCGCTTCATCCATAAACACTACATCGCGATAATCTTTAGGGTGTAATTCTTTTTTACTCATAACTGGATGTATTATATCAGAGATTGTTTTTTTTGTAAAGGATTGACTAGGAACAAATAATGGAATATAATTTTAAACATAAAGGTTATACTACATAAAAAGGATTGCAGCATAATATGAACGAAAAGAAGTTTCGTTTACCAAAATATGTTTCTCGATTGATCGCATCGTTGTTTTTAGTAGTCATCGTTTCTGCAATTGGTGTAGTTGGATATCATATTTCAAAGAGCATCAAACAGGCCAGTGCTAGAGAAGAAGATTTCGTTTTACCGGAATACGTCAATTATGACTCTCCCAGGTTATTCTATCTTGCCAATATGAGACAACAATATAAACATGCTTCTTCGGCAATGGCTAGCTATGCCTATACAACTGACGATAATGATTTTGAGTCATATTACAATTCGCACGATTACTATAATACTTACACGCGTACAAAGGATCAGAAAGATGAGGGGCTGTGTTGGGCATATGGAACTACCACGGCGATGGAATACACTTTAGAAAAACTCTATGATGCGACTAGTCTTTCTCCAAAGCATATTGATTATTTGTTCGTGAACGCGGACGAGGCATACGAAGAATCTGGCAAAACAAATCCAGAATATGACAGAATATCAAATGTGGACGTACGGAACAGGCGAAATCTTGGTGATGGTGGCTACGATTACTATGTGTCTTTGGCCGCAACTAGTCCTTATGGGCTAGTTGCAGAAGATACTTTTACTGATATTATGAAGAAAAAGGATCCCAGGATAAGTAGTATAACTTATTATGAAGACATTTGGGACCTTCCGGATGCGGATAATATAGTTACAAGAAGAGATACTCTGTCTGTTTATACGAAAAAGCAGAACTATGATGACGTTAATAATCTCGATAACACTAAATATATCTTATCAAGCGCTAAATGGATAAGTTATCCGAGGTATGGTAGCAGTAGTGAAAAGGATTTGGTAATAAAGGATATCAAGAACGCGATAAAACAATACGGTGCGACGACGATTACTACCTATTGGGATCAAAGAAGATGTCTTGACTATCGGCAAGAGTCTGATGGTACTTTTGTGGGCATAGTAATTGACCGTAGTGGTTCCGCAACTACATGCGATGCATATAGCGCGCATCTAATGGCTATAATCGGTTGGGATGACAATTTCGAATACTATGATAATGGTACCAGAAAAAATGGAGCCTTTATCTTGCAAAACTCTTGGGGAGAAACATTTGAGATACGAGATGATAGTTTTGTTCCAGCGCGTTACTACATGAGTTATGATTCAGCTTTTGAAGTAATGTATTTCGAAGCATTTGAAAAACTAAGCGACTATGATCACTATTACACTTTGGCGGACTATAAAAACCCAACTATTACATCTGGTGACGAAGAATTTGTTTTTGAGTTTTCTACGGAACAAGATGAAATACTAAGAAAACTAACTTTCTTTCAGACTATGCGTACCAATGAAACTTATGATATTTATCTAAGCACTACAGGCCGAGAAGCAGATTTTCAGAAGATTGGTACAGTTGACCTATACGCAGGATTAGATCCATATGAATTCCCTGAAAATACAACTGCATCTGGTGATTTCGCCATTAAAATTAAGCAGGTATCCCATAACGAACCATTTGATAGTGAGAAATTAGCGCTTGAGAAAGGCTTCAATTTATTAAGTCTATTTACCGATAATGAGCCTGAACCAGAGCCTACACCAGATCCTGAGCCGACACCAGAGCCTACACCAGATCCTGAGCCGACACCAGAGCCTACACCAGATCCTGAGCCGACACCAGAGCCTACACCAGATCCTGAGCCGACACCAGGGCCAGAGCCGA
>JAEEGL011049348.1_pt1 | contig 13567 bp, 10 predicted proteins | sample 9134231 | NCBI WGS metagenome assembly JAEEGL01 (sample SAMN16246548, study PRJNA631951) | gut metagenome | biome: gut microbiome; feature: rumen; material: fiber-attached | host: Bos | place: Iran: Karaj | collected 2018-10
AATAAATAAATGAAAATGAGGAAAAGAAATTGTCACATTTAGATCAGAATAAAATCAGAAATTTTTGTATAATCGCACATATTGATCATGGTAAGTCGACACTTGCCGACAGGATCATTGAGAAGACAGGAACTCTTACATCTCGTGAGATGCAGGAACAGGTCCTTGATAATATGGATATCGAGAGGGAGAGGGGTATCACCATCAAATCCCAGGCCGTCCGCATCATCTACAAGGCAAAGGATGGCCAGGAATATATCTTTAATCTTATCGACACTCCGGGTCACGTTGACTTCAATTACGAGGTGTCGAGAAGTCTTGCTGCCTGCGAGGGGGCAGTTCTTGTTGTCGATGCGGCACAGGGCATAGAGGCCCAGACTTTAGCGAATGTTTATATGGCGATAGATCATGACCTGGAGGTGTTTCCGGTCATAAATAAGATAGACCTTCCGTCTGCTGAGCCTGACAGAGTTAAGGCTGAGATAGAGGATGTCATCGGCATCGAGGCGCACGACGCGCCGCTGATATCTGCAAAGAACGGCATAAATATAGAAGATGTTCTTGAAACTATAGTTGAGAAGATACCTGCACCGACGGGAGATACAGAGGCACCTTTTAAGGCACTTATTTTTGACAGCCTTTATGATCAGTATAAGGGTGTTATCATATTCTGCAGGGTATTTGACGGCTTTATCCACAAAGGATCGAAGATCAGAATGATGGCCACAGGAACCGAGGTTGAAGTTGTTGAGGTTGGTATCTTCGGTGCGGGCAGGTTCATTCCGACTGACGAAATATCTGCAGGCATGGTTGGCTATATCACAGCCAGCCTGAAAAATACATCCGAGACAGAGGTTGGTGATACAGTTACAGATGCAGAGAATCCATGCTCTGAGGCGCTTCCGGGCTACAAGAAGGCGCGTCCGATGGTTTACTGCGGTATGTATCCGGCTGATGGTGCAAAATATCCTGAGCTCAGAGATGCACTTGAGAAGCTGAAGCTTAACGATGCTTCACTTTTCTATGAGCCTGAGACTTCAATCGCACTGGGCTTCGGCTTCAGATGCGGTTTCCTGGGACTGCTTCATCTTGAAGTTATTCAGGAGAGGCTTGAGAGAGAATACAACCTGGATCTTGTTACGACAGCTCCGGGCGTTGTATATAGAGTTTATAAAACAGATGGCGAGATGCTTGAACTGACCAATCCTTCAAATCTTCCGGACCCTTCCGAGATAGATCATATGGAGGAGCCGATAGTCAGTGCGGAGATCATGGTTACCTCCGAATATACAGGTGCGATAATGACACTCTGTCAGGAAAGACGAGGTGTCTATCTTGGTATGGAATACATTGAGACTTCGAGAGTGCTCCTTAAATATGAGCTGCCACTCAATGAGATAATCTACGACTTTTTCGATGCGCTGAAGTCGCGTTCAAGAGGCTACGCTTCCTTTGATTATGAGATTAAGGGCTATCAGACCTCTAAGCTGGTTAAGCTGGATATTCTCATCAATCGTGAAGAGGTAGATGCGCTTTCCTTTATCGTACATGCTGATTCTGCTTACGAGAGAGCGAGAAAGATGTGCGAGAAGCTTAAGGAGGAGATTCCGAGACACCTCTTCGAGATACCTATTCAGGGTGCTGTCGGTGGCAAGATCATCGCACGTGAGACCGTTAAAGCTATGCGTAAGGACGTGCTTGCCAAGTGTTACGGCGGTGATATCACACGTAAGAGAAAGCTTCTCGAGAAGCAGAAGGAAGGCAAGAAGCGTATGCGCCAGATAGGTAACGTGGAAATACCTCAGAAGGCCTTCATGAGCGTGCTGAAGCTGGACGAAGAGTAATTACAGTATTTGTTATCTAAGAAGATTTCGGCGCGATGAGAAAGCGTCCGGGAATGAAAATAGGAAATATTAATGAAGAAAGATATAAGCATATATATACATATCCCTTTCTGCCAGAAAAAATGCGTCTACTGCGATTTCTTGTCTTTTGCAGGCTGTACCTACGCGAAGCAGCTTCAGTATATAGATGCACTCCTGCAGGAGATCAAGCTTTACAAGCCATATGCGGACAGGTATAAGGTCAGGACTATATTTATCGGCGGAGGAACGCCGTCACTTATAGATGAGGTATTTATCGGAAATATTTTATCAACCATCAGAAGCGTGTTCGAGGTGGACAGGTTCCCTGAGATAACCATAGAGGCCAATCCGGGAACACTCAAATACACTAGCCTTCTCGCTTATCAGACTCACGGCATCAACAGGCTATCTATAGGTCTTCAGTCGACTGATGATGAGGCGCTGAAGATGCTGGGAAGGATACACAACTTCGACCAGTTCGTGGCAACCTATAAGTCTGCCAGAAGGGCGGGCTTCAAGAATATAAATATAGATCTGATGAGTGGCATACCGGGGCAGAACGAACACAGCTTTGTTGAAACGCTTATGAAGGTTGTGGAGTTTAATCCTGAGCATATTTCTGTTTATTCACTTCAGGTTGAGGAGGAAACGCCTTTATACAATGATAAGGAGCTCCGTAATCTCATACCTGATGAGGACATGGACAGAAGAATGTATGCCATGAGTAAAAAGGTCCTTGCGGTGAACGGCTATGAGAGATATGAGTTCTCAAACTATTCGAAGCCGGGCTATAACTGCAGGCATAATATCGTTTACTGGACCGGTGGAGAATACATCGGAATAGGACTTGGCGCGGCATCGTATTTTAAAGGGCAGCGCTTCAGCAATATCAGAGACATTGACAGGTATATCGAGATATTCCAGGAGAATCAGTCAGCTATCGCGGCCGGCGAGGACAGGTTCAAGGTTTATGATGATGTGGCCGGCGAGCTGCGTACAGGAACTGAGACGATCTATATCGACAGCAGGATGGAGGAGTTTATGTTCCTCGGACTCAGGATGATAAAGGGTGTCAGCAGAGCGGAGTTTAAGGCAAGGTTTTCAAAGGATATTTATGAGGTTTACGGCCCTGTCATAAACAAATATGTGAGCGAAGGCTTTATGATATCCGAAGGTGATAACGTAAGGCTCAGCGACAGAGGAATAGACGTCAGCAATATCATATTATCGGATTTTATACTCGACAGATGACCGGTGTAAAAATGTGCTCTGAAAACTGTTAAAAAATAACTAAACACAGGTAAAAAATATATAAAATGCCTTGACAATAAGCGGTCAAGGCATTATATTTAGGATAGTGTTTAGCACTCGGTTAGTTTGAGTGCTAACAATTACAAAAGGCGGTGATGAATTGGATATAAATGATACTCTAGATGAGAGAAAAGAAATCATCCTGAAGGCTATCATTTCGAATTACCTTGAAACCGGCGAACCGGTCGGCTCAAGAACCATTTCAAAGTATACCGATCTAAACCTCAGCTCAGCAACCATAAGAAACGAGATGGCGGATCTTGAAGAGCTCGGATATATAGTTCAGCCGCATACATCGGCAGGACGTATTCCGACGGACAAGGGCTACAGATTCTACGTTGACAGGATGATGTCTGAGAAGGAGGAAAGCGAAGCGGCTCAGGGCGCGCTTCTGGAGAGGGTCGACAAACTCGAATCACTCCTGAAGCAGGTTGCCAAGGTGCTTGCATATAATACACAATATGCCACCATGGTAACGTCACCAAGGATGCTCAACAGACAGATCAAATTCATCCAGCTTTCACAGGTGGATGAAACTAAGCTGGTAGCAGTCATAGTTGTCGGGAACAACGTGGCCAGAAACCGGCTTATCGATGTTGACAGACCGCTTGGCAATGAGGAGGTGCTGAAGTTCAACCTGCTCCTTAATACATTTCTTCAGGGAACGCTCGTTAATGAGATCAATCTCGAAATGATGCAGACCATGAAAGAACAGGCAGGGGACTACGCGGACATACTTGAGAAGATATTCGAAGGAATAGTTGACGTGGTGCGTCAGGCGGAAGAGACTGAGATCTATACGAGTGGTGCATCAAATCTTCTTAAGCTTGGAGAGCTCGGGGATGTGAATCGCGCAAGCGCGCTTCTTGAAACATTTGAAGATAAGCAGGAGCTCGGAGAACTTGCTTCAGTTGCTCTTCGCCACGGAGAAGAAAGTGGCGACAATAATATCCAGATATACATCGGCGACGAATCGCCGGTCGAGAACATGAAGGATTATTCAATAGTTACATCGACTTATGAGCTTCCTGAGGGTGCAAAGGGAACTATCGGAATAATAGGCCCGAAGCGAATGGATTACAAGAAGGTCGTAAATACATTGAAGAGTCTTACGGACGAACTTGATACCATATTCCGAAAGGAAGAGAAAAAGGGGTGAATGAAGAATGGCAGGAATGAGTATGGCGGAAATGCTCCAGTCTCTGCAGGATGAAAAGGAAGAAAAGGACGGTGCCGGAACTTCCAAGGGTGCGGAGAAGGTCGTTAATGTAGTTATAGGGCAGCCGATAGACGGAACTATAGTTACGGTTGATGATGAGCAGTACATAGCTGCGGAGGATGCCGATGCAAAGAGACCTAAGCCGATTCCTAAAAAGAACAGGCGGGGCAACAAAGAGCTGATGGCCGAGCTTGACAGAACCAAAGAGCTTGCCGAAGGCAATAAGGAAAAATACCAGCGACTGATGGCCGAGTTTGATAATGCAAGAGCCAGAAGTGAGAAGGAAAATTCCAAGATGTTTGATTACGGTGCCAAGGATACACTTGAGAAGCTTCTCCCTATAGTGGACGACTTCGAAAGAGCTTTGGAGAATATCCCTGAGAATGAAAAGGGTGCCTTCTCAGACGGAATTGAGATGATCTACAAGAAGATGATGGATACGCTTAAGGGAATCGGTGTTGAGCCGATGAACGCAGCAGACAAACCATTTGATCCTAATTTCCACAATGCGGTAATACATGTTGAGGATGAGAATTATCCTGAAAATACTGTTGTCGAAGAGATGCAGAAGGGTTACATGTATAAAGATCAGGTGCTCCGTCACAGCATGGTAAAGGTTGCCAATTAATATATATTTTAAATGAAATTAAAGGATAAAGATTTATCTTAGGAGGATTTATAAAATGGGTAAGATTATAGGTATTGACTTAGGTACAACAAATTCATGTGTAGCTGTTATGGAAGGTGGTAAGCCAATCGTTATCACCAATGCAGAAGGTTCAAGAACAACACCTTCAGTTGTAGGTTTCCTTAAATCAGGCGAAAGAGTTGTCGGTGATGCAGCTAAGCGTCAGGCAGTTACAAACGCAGATAAGACAATCGCATCAATCAAGAGACATATGGGCTCTGATTATAAAGTAACAATCGATGACAAGAAGTACTCTCCGGAAGAGATTTCGGCAATGGTTCTTCAGAAGCTGAAGGCTGACGCAGAGGCTTATCTCGGTGAGAAGGTAACAGAGGCTGTTATCACAGTTCCTGCTTACTTCACAGACTCACAGAGACAGGCAACAAAGAACGCAGGTAAGATCGCAGGTCTTGATGTTAAGCGTATCATCAACGAGCCTACAGCAGCAGCTCTTTCATACGGTCTTGATAACGAGAAAGAGCAGAAGATCATGGTATATGACCTTGGTGGTGGTACATTCGATGTATCTATCATTGAGATCGGTGAAGGCGTAATCGAAGTTCTTGCAACAGCAGGTAACAATAGACTCGGTGGTGATGACTTCGATAATGCGATCACACAGTACATGCTTGATGACTTCAAGTCAAAGGAAGGTATCGACCTTTCAGGCGACAAGATGGCTATGCAGAGACTTAAGGAAGCTGCAGAGAAGGCTAAGAAAGAGCTTTCTTCACAGACAGTTACAAATATCAACCTTCCATTCATCACAGCTAACCAGGATGGACCTAAGCACTTCGATATGGACCTCACAAGAGCTAAGTTCGATGAACTTACAGCTGATCTTGTAGAAGCAACACGTGGACCTGTTAAGCAGGCTATGGATGATGCAGGACTTTCAGCAGCAGAGATCGACAAGGTTCTCCTCGTTGGTGGTTCAACAAGAGTTATAGCAGTTAAGGAAGCGGTTAAGACTATTACAGGCAAGGAGCCATTCCAGGGCATCAACCCTGATGAGTGCGTAGCTATCGGAGCTTGTATCCAGGGTGGTAAGCTTGCAGGTGATGCAGGTGCCGGTGATATCCTCCTCCTTGACGTTACACCACTTACACTTTCAATCGAGACAATGGGTGGTATCGCTACTCACCTTATTGAGAGAAATACAACAATTCCTACAAAGAAGAGCCAGATATTCTCAACAGCTCAGGATAATCAGGATGCCGTTGATATCAATATCGTTCAGGGTGAGCGTGAGTTCGCAAAGGACAACAAGTCACTCGGTAGATTCAGACTTGATGGTATCGCTCCTGCAAGAAGAGGTGTTCCACAGATCGAAGTTACATTCGATATCGATGCAAACGGTATCGTAAACGTATCTGCTAAAGACCTTGGTACAGGACGTGAGCAGCACATCACGATCACATCAGGAACATCACTTTCAGATGAAGATATCGAGAGAGCAGTTAAGGAAGCTGCAGCTTACGAAGCAGCTGATAAGAAGCGTAAGGAAGCGATCGAAGTTAGAAACGATGCAGACGCTATGGCATTCCAGACAGAGAAGGCACTCAACGAAGTTGGCGACAAGCTTCCTGAGGCTGACAAGAAGAAGGTTGAGGATGACCTCAAGGCACTCAAGTCAATCATCGAGTCAACAGATATTGATAACCTTTCAGACTTCGATGTTGAGAAACTTAAGTCAGGTAGAGAGAAGCTCATGACTTCAGCTCAGAACCTCTTCTCTAAGCTCTATGAGCAGAACGGCCCTGGAGCAAATGCAGGAACCGGTACAGGAACACCAAACTTTGGTGATGATGTAGTTGACGGTGACTTCAAAGAAGTGTAAAATATAATACGGTAAATTAAATTTCAGCATGGATTCGTATCTGCAGGTGTATTTCCCACAGGTGCGAATCCATTGTGAGTATAAGGAAAGAGTAAAAGGGGATATTTATGGCGGAAGCAATTGACAAGAGAGACGCGTATGAGGTACTTGGGGTTTCACGAAACGCGAACGATAATGATTTGAAGAAGGCATACAGAGTCCTTGCCAAGAAATATCATCCGGATGCCAATCCGGGGGATTTGGAGGCTGAGGAGAAGTTCAAGGAAGCTTCAGAGGCTTACGCTATCCTCAGTGATGCTGAAAACAGGAAGAAATACGATCAGTACGGATGGGCTGCATTTGATCCTAACGGACAGGGCGGCGATTCGGGCTTTGATTTCGCAGATATGGGCGATATCTTCGGAGATATCTTCGGTGATATGTTCGGAGGCGGAAATAAGAAGACACAGACAAGCGGACCTGTTAAGGGTGCTGATATCAAGACGACTATCAGATGTACCTTTGAAGAGGCTGCATTCGGAACTCAGACAGAGGTTGAACTTCCTCTGAAGGATGAGTGTCCTGTTTGTCAGGGAAGCGGTGCTCAACCTGGACATCCGGCAGAGACCTGCGGCAAGTGTGGCGGTAAGGGTCAGGTTGCTCTTACACAGCAGTCACTTTTCGGTATGACAAGAACTATCCAGACCTGTCCTGATTGCCAGGGCAGTGGAAAGATAATCAAGTTCAAGTGTAGTAACTGTGCAGGTTCGGGCTTTGTTAAGAGCAAGAAGATCATCCAGATCAAGGTTCCTGCAGGTATCGATAACGGACAGAGCATCAGACTTCGTGAGATGGGCGAGCCGGGTATTAACGGCGGAGCAAGAGGTGACCTTATCGTTACTATCCTTGTTGATAAGCATGCAATATTCCAGAGACAGGAGTATGATCTGTATTCAACCGAGCAGGTTGCATTTACTCAGGCTGCTCTCGGTGGCAAGATAACGATAAATACCATCGACGGACCTTATGAATATGATCTTGCACCTGGTACACAGACCAATACAAAGATCACTCTTAAGGGCAAGGGTATCCCTACTCTGAGAAATAAAAACGTCAGAGGTAACCACTATGTAACTCTTATGGTTGAGGTTCCTGAGAACCTTACCGAGGAACAGAAGCAGGTTCTTAAACAGCAGGCAGATCCATATGCTGTTGAAGTTAGAGCTGCTACGGATTCACTTGGTGGCTTCTCCTTCGTCGGACATAAGAAAAAGAAAAAAGGAATAAAGAAAGTATGATATGGAAGAAGTTAACGATCGATACGAGTGTTGAAGCAGTTGATCTTATCAGTGAATTTCTCAGTGAACTTGGAGTAGAGGGCGTTATGATTGAAGATAATGTTCCTATTTCCGAGGAGGACCTGGAAATGATGTTTGTGGATATACCTGCTACACTCGGAGAAGACGATGGCACAGCCAAAGTTTCCTGCTTCGTTGACGATTCATTTGATATTAATTCTCTTAAGGCGGATATAGCGGCAGAGCTTGTCCGCCTTGAAGAGTTTATAGACGTAGGCAGTAAGGATATTATTGTCAGCGATACAAGTGATGACTCGACCTGGCAGAATAACTGGAAACAGTATTTTAAGCCATTCAGATTATATGATAATATTGTGATCCTTCCGACCTGGGAGGAGTATGAGAACATCAGACCGAATGATATCGTTGTAAGGATTGAGTCGGTGATGGCCTTCGGTACAGGCACACACGAGACGACGAAGCTCTGTATCGGCCAGTTGAAGAAATACCTTAAGGACGGACAGTCTGTATTTGATATTGGAAGTGGCAGTGGTATCCTTTCGATAATCAGTGTATATCTTGGGGCCGGCTATGTTCACGGTATGGATATCGATCCTGATGCGGTTAAGGCAAGCCTTGAGAATGCAGAGGCTAACGGCTTCGATAAGGATAGGATTGACTTTACCTGCGGCAACCTGCTTGACAGTAATTATATCGCCGGAGTTTCGAGAAGGAAGGGCGATTTCGATAAGAAGCAGGCTGAGGACATGAGTGCTGCCGGTAATATCGAGAGTGACGGCGCTGCAAAATCGGCTGAAGACAGTAAGACAGCAGCTGTGGACAGGCAGTATGATATCGTTGTTGCAAATATACTTGCAGACGTTATCATGCCTCTTTCTGCTGTTGTAAGACCTTATATGAAGGAGGATGGACTCTTCATTACTTCAGGTATCATCGATACCAAGGAGGAAGAGGTTAAAGCAGAACTCTTGAAGAACGGCTTTGATATCATCGATGTCATTCATATGGGCGAGTGGGTATCGATAGTCTGCAAGTAACTATAGAGAGGTGTTAAATGCTTCTAAGCGATGCAAGAGAGTATTATATTAAATATCTGGGCGACGGGCATAAGATGTATCTTGATGACATCAAACGCTACGAAGAGTTTAAGGCCATGAACATCCCTGAACGGACTAAGGCTGAGTGGGATGATGAAATAGTTGCGATGTATTTTAAAACTCTTCATGATGATCCGGATGAGGTCTGGGCAAAGCATGACCGTATCATCGGTATTCTCAAAAAAAAGCGATGTGATTACCTAAAATGGGGCAAGCTGCTTCTTGATGAGTTGGAAGGCTTTGAGTATCTGAATAAAAAGAATAAGATACTTATTATTGAAAATATGGCCGGAAGAGACCGGTATCATAAGGGTGGAGCTTATATCATCATCACGAAGACGCCTTATGCTGAGCGGCTTGATCAGATCATGCAGGAATTCATGGATTTCTATGTGACTGAGGATGATAACCTGAATCAGCTGGGTTGGCGCGATATCAGAGACAGATATAACAGAGCAGTAATAGAATATAACAGAGCCTACAGAAAGTGGACAGAACGCCCGGGTGATGAGGCTTACAGTAGCGAAGAGTAATATTGCCGAGTGATCGGTATTACAGGACAAGGAATAATGAGTCTGTTGATTGGAGCAGAATAGTTAAACATATCTGTGGTGTATTTGTAGACAAGGAAAAATATAAATAATGAGTTTGTACAGATTCTACGTTGAAGGCTGCAGCAATGCATCCGATAAAATATACATATCCGGCAAGGATTATAATCATATAAAGAATGTGCTCAGACTGCGCGTTGGTGAAGAGATAATCGTAAGCGACGGTACTTCGAGAGATTATCACTGCAGGATAGCCGGTTACCGTGATGCGGGAGATGCTTCTTCTGACAGCTCAGCTAAAGGTAGAGGCGGTCATATTGATGAATCAAGCGGCGAGGTCGAAGCGGAGATAATTGATATTACGGATAATTCGACTGAACTTCCTGCTGACATCATTCTCTTTCAGGGCATGCCTAAGGCTGATAAGTTTGAGCATATCATTCAGAAAACTATCGAGCTTGGCGTTCATGAGATATATCCTGTCATGATGAAGAGATGCGTCGTAAAACTTGAAGGCGGAAACGGAAATGCAGATAAGAACGGTTTCCTTACCGTCAGTTCCAAGGAAGCAAAGAAGGTGCAGAGATACAACAGCATAGCTGAAGCGGCTGCAAAACAGTCGCAGAGAGGCATCATCCCGGAGGTTAAGAGCTATATATCCTTTAAGCAGGCGGCTGATCTGGCGTCTGAGATGGATATGGTGCTTGTGCCTTATGAATCGGCTGAGGGGATGGACCATTCCAGAAGCGTGATCGCAGAAGTGAAGAAGCTCTGTGAAACAATGCCTAAAAAACCGACTGTAGCTGTATTTATCGGGCCGGAGGGCGGCTTTGCACAGGAGGAGATAGACCTGCTTACAGACAAGGGGGGCAGGATCATTTCACTTGGAAGAAGGATACTTCGCACGGAAACAGCAGGCCCTGCAGTAATGTCTATTCTGGGATTTGCACTGGATGATTGAAGTTAATAAATAGACAATGTAATGGATAATAGATAACGATATTGATTATGGCGTTAGCAGATGTGTTGTTGACGATTAATTGATGAGTTGTTATTAATGGATTTGATATTAAAAAAATTGGTTGGAAAGAATAATGGAAATATATTTTGACAATTCGGCAACTACAAAGGTATATCCTGCGGTTAAGGATATCATGATCAAAGTGATGGAGGAGGATTATGGCAATCCTTCTTCACTTCATATGAAGGGCGTAGAGGCTGAGAGATATATAAAGAAAGCGGCTGATACTGTTGCGAAGACGCTTCGCTGTAAGCCGGAAGAGTTGATATTTACAAGTGGTGGAACAGAGAGTAATAATCTTGCTCTGATCGGTACGGCGCTTGCGAAAAACAGACTCGGAAAGCATATCATATCGACAACGATTGAGCACGCATCGGTACATGCAACACTTGATTTCCTGAAGAGTCAGGGCTTTGAGATAACTCTTATCGGAACGGATGAGCACGGTGTGGTTGATCCTGCTGAGGTTGCTAAGGCTGTCAGAGAGGATACAATACTTGTTTCCTGCATGATGGTAAATAATGAGGTTGGCGCGATCGAGCCGGTTGCTGAGATTTCGGGTGCTGTTAAAAAGATCAATCCTGACATTTATATGCATGTTGATGCGATTCAGGCTTACGGAAAGCTTCCTGTTTATCCTTCAAAGCTTGGTGCAGACCTTGTTTCAATAAGCGGGCATAAAATACACGGACCGAAGGGATCAGGGGCTCTCTATGTTAAAAAAGGCATCCTGATAAGACCTATCATTTACGGTGGCGGACAAGGTAACGGTATGCGTTCGGGAACCGAAAATGTTCCGGCTATCGCAGGCTTTGGAGTGGCTGCAGAAGAGTCCTTCAGAGATTTTGATAAGAAGATAGAGCATATCAAAAAGGTTAAGGAGTATCTTATAGAGAAGCTTACCTCTCTTCCGGAGGTCTACAACAATTCCGGTGATGCGCCGCATATTGCAAGCTTTAGCTTTGTAGGTGTAAGAAGTGAGGTTATGCTTCACAGTCTTGAGGATAGAGGTATCTATACTTCATCGGGTTCCGCATGTTCTTCGCATAAAAGGGCGGCAAGTAATGTCCTTACATCCATGGGGCTGACCAAGGACAGACTTGAATCGACGCTGCGCTTTAGTATCGGAGAGGACAACACAAAAGAGCAGGTTGATACTGTATTTGAGGTTATAAGCGGGCTGCTTCCGATGCTCAGACAGTTTACGAGAAAATAAAACATTATATGCCTTGTTAATGATTTTGGCTGAATAGTTAGTGGCGTGTATTTTATATTTCAAAAACAAGCTGGATTAAAGTTGAAGTGTGTAGACTTAATAATATTAAGTTTACACACTGTTTTTTATACTAAAATGATGTATCTAATTTATGATTATATGGTATAATGCTATTTGTTTTTATGAAATGAGTGTCAGATGTATATAAATATGATTGACAGATTGCATAAGGACATTGAAATATTTATGTATCTTAGTTAACTATCTTTGTTGAACTTGGATGATATAGGAGGAAAGAACGATGGAAAAGGTAAGGAGTATTCCGGATTTTTACGGATGCCTGGTGTTTAATGACAGAGTTATGAAGGAGAGACTTCCGAAGGATGTTTACAAAGCAGTGCAGAGCACGGCTAAGCAGGGTGTTCATCTTCAGCTTGAGGTCGCAAATACAGTTGCCACAGTTATGAAGAACTGGGCTCTGGAGAACGGCGCGACACATTATACACATTGGTTCCAGCCGATGACAGGTCTTACCGCAGAGAAGCACGACAGCTTTATCACACCTCTTGATGACGGTACAGTTATCATGGAGTTTTCCGGCAAGGAGCTTATCAAGGGTGAGCCTGATGCTTCAAGCTTTCCTTCAGGGGGAATCAGATCAACTTACGAGGCCAGAGGATATACAGCATGGGATCCTTCTTCGCCTGCTTTTATAAAGGATGGCACACTTTATATACCGACAGCATTCTGTTCATACAGAGGACAGGCTCTTGATAAGAAGACGCCGCTCCTTCGTTCGATGGATGCTATTTCGAATTCAGCAGTAAGAGTTCTTCACCTTCTTGGCAAGACTGATATTAATAGAGTAAATGTAACGGTCGGCGCTGAGCAGGAGTATTTTCTTATCGATAAGGAACTCTATAAGGACAGGAAGGATCTCGTGATGTGTGGCCGTACACTTCTCGGTGCTCCGGCTCCAAAGGGACAGGAGATGGAGGATCATTACTTTGGCGTGCTTAAGCCGAAGGTTGCCGAGTTCATGAAGGAACTTGACAACGAGCTTTGGAAGCTTGGTGTTCCTTCGAAGACAAAGCATAACGAGGTTGCACCGGCTCAGCACGAGCTTGCACCTGTATTTGAGACTGCAAATGTGGCTGTTGATCACAACCAGCTTACAATGGAAATGATGAAGAAGGTGGCTGATAAGTTCGGCTATGCCTGCCTGCTTCACGAGAAGCCTTTCGCGGGTGTTAATGGTTCCGGCAAGCATAATAACTGGTCAATCTCGACGGATGCAGGAGAGAACCTCCTGAACCCTGGTAAGACACCTGGCGAAAATACATCCTTCCTTGTATTTCTTATGGCAGTAATCGCCGCTGTTGATGATTATGCTGATTTCCTGAGACTTTCTGTTGCCACACCGGGAAATGATCACAGACTTGGAGCTAACGAGGCTCCACC
>JAEEGL011499456.1_pt1 | contig 13567 bp, 10 predicted proteins | sample 9134231 | NCBI WGS metagenome assembly JAEEGL01 (sample SAMN16246548, study PRJNA631951) | gut metagenome | biome: gut microbiome; feature: rumen; material: fiber-attached | host: Bos | place: Iran: Karaj | collected 2018-10
CCCAAGCCGTCTCGCGGGAGGACCCCCTTAATCCTTCCGGACTGCAAAAAGGAAAGAGGCCGGGAACGCGGTCTCTTTTCTCCCTTTTAAACGCGAATTTGCGAAGGCTCCCGGAGTAGGGAGCTTTTTTTGATGATGTGGGATGTGAGATGTGAGATGTTAGATGAAGGGGCCTGCGGCCGGCATTTTATAATGGGGTACGGGGCAAAGCCCCGTCCTTCATCCAACATCCAACATCCAACATCCAACATCTCACATCTTTTTCGCGTTTGCCTTCCATTGAAGGTTTTTTTGCTTTAACTATGGAAAAAGCCGGTTGTGTATGTTATACTGAAAAAAAACGGATGAGAGGCGAATCAAATGGCAAACGCGAAAAAGGTGGGGCAGCTGATCCGCGAGGCGCGCACGAACGCGGGCCTTACGCAGGAGCAGCTCGCCCGCAAGGTCAAAAACTGTTCCGCCGCCGACGTGAGCAAGGCGGAGCGCGGCGAAAAGGAGCTCACGACCGACCAATTAAAACAGATCGCCAAGGCGACCGGCGTGACGCAGAAATCGCTGCTTGACGCCGCGAAGGGCACGTCGTCTTCGTCTTCGTCGCCGAAGCCCTCGTCGGGGGCGCTGACCGTGTCGATGAAGGTCACCGCCACCGAGAAGAAGCTCGTGGAGGCCTACCGCAAGGCGGACAGCCAGGCGAAGAAGGACGCGATGAAGGTGCTCAAGGGCGAGGGCGCCGAGGCGCTGGCGCAGAACGTGATCGGCAACGTGATCGACGCGATCACCGGCAAGAAATGAGCCGGAGAAGGGAGAAACCATGGAACTGACGAAGGAACAACAGGCATTGCTCGACGGCGAGCGCGGCGAGACCATGGCCAAGGTGATGGAAACGCTCGTCCGCTACGGCGAGATCTTCGGCGCCGAAAAGATGGCGCCGGTCACGAACGAATACGGCCACCTCGTGCTGTCGTTCGGGCTCTCGTTTCTCGGCCCGGTGTTCGACCTCTATCAGAAGCTGATCGACGACGGGTGCGTGGCGGGGCAGAAATTCACCTGCGACCCGCGGCCCTATGACCCCGCCGTGCCGCAGAACCCGCTGCAAAAGCTCGTTGCGAAGGCCGTGTTCGGCAAGCAGAAGCGCTACGAGGGGCAGCTAAAGGAGCTCGGCATCCTCAACGACGACGCCTACACCTGCACCTGCTATCTCGACGAGCTCGGCAACACGCCGAAAAAGGGCGACGTGCTCTCGTGGGCCGAATCCTCGGCCGTGGTGTACGCCAACTCCGTGCTCGGCGCGCGGTGCAACCGCAATTCGGGCATCATCGAGCTGTTCGGCTCGGTGGCGGGCTATGTGCCGGTGTTCGGCCTGCTCACCGACGAAGGCAGAAAAGCGGACTGGATCGTGGAGCTCAGAACCGAAACGCTGCCCGACGCCCAGCTGCTCGGCTCGGCGGTGGGCATGAAGGCGATGGAGGACGTGCCCTATATCCGCGGGCTCGACAAATTCCTCGGCACCGAGCTAAATGACGACGCGAAGACCTATCTCAAGGACTTCGGCGCCGCCACCGCCTCGAACGGCGCGGTGGGGCTCTATCACATCGAGAACCTCACGCCCGAGGCCAAAGAGCAGGGCGAGGGCCTCATCCGCGAGAACGCGAAGGTCTACGTCATCGATGAGGCGGAACTCCAAAGGGTGAAGGATTCGTATCCCTGCATCTGGAAGAACCCGAACGCCAAGCCGCAGCTCTGCTTCCTCGGCTGCCCGCACATGACGTTAAGGCAGCTCGAGGACTGGACCGACAAGGTCGAACAGGGCCTCAAAGAAGCCGGCAACGAAAAAGTGCTCATCCCCACCGTGTTCACGGCCTCGATGCCCGTGATCAAGGCGTTCAACGCCACGCCCTACGCCGGGCGGCTCAGAAAGACCGGCGTGGTGCTGAGCTTCATCTGCCCGCTCATGTATATGGATAACCCGCTTTGCAAGACCATGAACGTTATAACCTCGTCGAACAAGCTCAGGACCTATACCTCCGCGCGCTATTACTCGAACGAGGAGATCCTCGAAAAGATCACGAAGGAGGGCAAATAAGATGCTTAAAACCTTTCAGGGCCGCGTGATCGCCGCGGGCGACGTGACCGCCGAGGCGGTCGTGACCAAAAACGGCTTCAATACGCTCGCGTCGATGCAGATGATGTTCATCCAGCCGAAGACCAAGTGCGTGGACCAGTCGAACCCCGACCTCTACAATAAGATCCTCGGCGGGCGGGCGCTGTGCCTGCCCCAGACCATCGGCTCCACCACCGGCGGCATGTTCCTGTTTTCGGCGGTCGAGAGCGGCAAGGCCCCCGCGTGCCTGCTGTTTTCAAAGGATATCGACTCGCTGGCCGCCGCCGGCGCGGTGCTCTCGGACGTGTTCAGCAAAAACAAAATGCCGGTCATCGACCGGCTCGGCGACGAGTTTCTCGACTTCGTGCGGGACGGCGACCGGATCACGGTCAAGTCCGACGGCACGGTGCAGGTGCTTCGCTGACGCACAGAATAAGATAAGGGCTGCCCGCGGGCAGCCCTCTTTTGATGATACGGGTCGGATCAGAATACGCCGAGAAGCTTCGTCCTGTTGCCGGTGGGCATGAAGATCCCGAGATAGGTATAGGGGTCGCCGTAGTCGGCGCCCCAGCCGCTGCCCCAGCACACGTCGCAGTTGAGATCCGCGCCGGAATCGATACGGTAGGAGCAGCTGTAATAGTCGTTTAAGTCTTCCACGGCGATGAGGTTCACGACGACGTTCTCTTTGCCGAGCACTTCTTCGAGGTTCTTCTTATACTGCTTCGCCCGGTCCTCCTGCACACGGGTCCCCGCGTAGTACACGGCGTCGATCTGCACGGGCCACGCGACCGCGGTGCCGAGCTCGTCCTTCGCGGCTTCGATATAGGCTCTGGCGTTTTCGGGGTCATACCAGCCGTTCACGCCGTCGTGCACGTCGATCTCGAGATTCAGGCGTTCGCAGTAGTGCGCCACGAGCTCGCCGTAGGACGTGCCCGCCGGGAAGGTATGGCCGTACGCGTCGGTGGCGTCCTCGGCAAGATAGAACAGGTCGGGGGCGCTGAGCATGTTGCGCAGGTTGTTTTCGGCGGTCTCCTCACCGGCGGTCACGGCGTTGAACGCTTTTTTGTCGAAGGCGAACGTGAGGGCCTTGCGGAAGTTCTTGTTGTTGACGGCGGCGGCGTAGCTGCGCTTTGCCACGTCGCTCTTGGGGCTGGCGGCGGCGCCGTTTTCAAGCGCGAAGGCGCCGCGGTTGAGGTTGAGGGTATTAAAGTAGGTCACCGAGTCGATCTCGCCGATAAAGACGCACTGCTTGACAATCTCGTCTTTGCTGACGAACTCCTCCAGCGGTCCGGTGACGGACACGCCGGTCAGACTGCCGTTTTTGAGCATGGTCCAGATCTCTTCGGGGGAACTCAGCGCGGTCTGCGTGAACGCGACCGTATCGAGCATCACGTTCGCGCGGTCGTAGTAATAGGCGTTCTTCGTCATGGAAACGCCGTTTCCGTCGAGCGCCGTGGGCAGGAACGCGCCGCAGTAGACCTGACTTTCGAGGTCGTTTGCAAAGCCGTAGGCGTAGCGGCCGGCGTCGATCGCCTCGGCGAGGGCCTCTTTGCCGTAAGCGCCGCCCTTCGCTCTGTAAAAGCTGTCGCACATCGGCAGGAACAGGCTGTAGCTGAACATGGTGAGGAAATAGGGGGTGGGTTTTTCGAGGGTGTAAACGACGGTATAGTCGTCCGGCGCCTTTACGCCGACGTTGTCGAAGCTCCCGCCCAGAAAATAGTCGTCCACGCCCTTCACGACGCTCGCGACGAGCCCCTCAAGGCCGCTCTCGGCGTCGAGCATATGCCGAAAGCCCGCCACGAAATCCTTTGCGGTGAGGCCGGCGTAGACCTTGCCGCCCGCGGTGACCCACTTCACGTCCCTGCGGAGGCGGAAGGTATAGGTCAGGCCGTCTTCGGAGACCTCCCAGCTTTCGGCGACGGCGGGCGAGATCCGCCCGAAGTTGTCATAGCGCACGAGGCCGTCCGCGAGGTTGACGAGCACGTCGATGTTATGGGCGTAGGCGGAGCCGAGCCAGTCGAGCGTATCGGGCGCTTTGCTCATGCCTGCGCCGTAGTTCGCGGTAAACGCGTAGCCCTTGTCGCGCAGATACGCGACGGGGTCGTAGGTCCCCTCGCCCGCGTGGGCTTTCTCCCACAGGGCGTTCAGCGCTTCGCGGTCGGAGGCCTTGATCAGCTCGCGCGTGACCACGAGCGACGACAGGCGGCAGGCGTCGCTGCCCCAGAGGCAGGCGGCTGCGGTATGGGGCGCCACGCGGCTGACGGTCTTTCCGCCGCCCGAGACGGTGACGGGCTGCACGACGGCGGCGTCGAGTAAATACGCCTCGGCCTCGGCGAACAGGGTGTAGCGCTTGCCGGGGTCAAGCTCGTTGTTGGCCTGCTCGGTGAGCTTCACGTAGCGGCTCAGCGCCGCGTTGTAAACGTCTTGATCGTCCTCGCGGCCGTACGTTTCGCCGTTGGGGCCGGACCCGGCGGAAAAGTTGAGGTCGTTTTTCGGGCTGGGCAGCACCTCGGGCAGGGTGTCGAGGGCCACGGCGGCGCGCAGGGCGCTGCGGGCGTCCTCGGCGGTGAGTTTGCCGTCGCCGTTGGTGTCGGCGGCGATGAATTCCACCGAGTCGGGGTCGAAGGTCTCAAGGCCCACGGCGGCGCGCAGGGTCAGGCGGGCGTCGGCGGCGGTGCGTTTGCCGTCGCGGTCCACGTCGCCGACTCCCAGGGCTGCGACGGACGCCGTCGCCGTGAGCGCGAGCGTGAGGGCGATGCAGACGCATAACAGTTTTTTAAACATTTCGGTTGCCTCCTGTACGGATTTTTGCAATTTCAATATAACACAGCCGCCCGAAGACTGTCAATAGAAGGGCGCGGATATTGCAAAACAAAAAAAGCGCGCAACCGCGTTTTCTTCGCTTGCAATTGACGGCGCGGCGTGCTATAATCGCCGTAAACGGCTTATTTTTATACAAATCAGATTCAGATACAGAGGCGTTCCCATGGTCTTAGGCAAGCACATCAACCGGTATTATCTGCGCTTCTCGTGGCGGCTGCTCATCGGCATCGCCACGCTGTTCGCCGTGGACTATCTGCAGCTCGTGATCCCGAACCTCTATCAGATGCTCATCAACGGCGTCAACGACGGCTTCGTGGAGACGGGCGGCGAACGCGTGCCCTTCACCGCCGACTTCCTGCTCGATAAGATCTGCCTGCCCATGGTGGCGGTGATCTTATCCATCGTGGTCGGGCGGTTTTTGTGGCGCGTGATGTTCTTCGGCACCGGCATCGCGGTGGAAAAGGACCTTCGCGACCGCATGTTCGACAACGCGCGCTTTCTGTCGCGCGAATACTATCAGGTGCACAAGGTCGGCGACCTCATGAGCCTGTTCACCAACGACCTCGACACGGTGCAGGAATGCTTCGCGTGGGGGTTCATGATGTTCTTCGACGCCCTGCTGCTCGGCGGGCTGTCGATCGGCAAGATGTTCCGCATGAACGCGGGGCTGACGCTCCTGTCGCTGATCCCGATGGGGCTGTTATTGTGCTGCGCCACGGTGCTCGGCAAATACATGATGAAGAAATGGGACGTACGCCAGGCGGCGTTCTCGAAGCTCTCGGACTTCGCGCAGGAGTCGTTTTCGGGCGTGGCGGTGATCAAGGCCTTCGTGAAAGAGAGCCGCGAGCTTATGGCGTTCGGCAAGTTAAACCGCGAGAACGAAAAGGCCAACGTCGCCCACACGCGGGCAAGCGTTTTGATGCGCGTGTTCGTCACCCTGTTCGTCGAGAGCGTGATCTGCATCATCCTCGGCTACGGCGGGTACCTCGTGTATAAAAAGGTGTTCAACGCCGGCCTTCTTATGGAGTTTATCGGCTATTTCAGCGCCACGGTGTGGCCGATCATGGCCGTGTCGGAGCTCATCGACATGACCTCGCGCGGCAAGGCCTCGCTCAACCGCATCGGCAGGCTCCTCGACGCCGAAACCGCGGTGAAGGACCGCGACGGCGCCGCGCCCATCGAACAGGCGAAGGGCGAGATCGAGTTCAGAAATCTCACGTTCACCTATCCCGACGGCGAGCTGCCCGCGCTGACGGACGTCTCGTTTAAGATCGAAGCCGGGCAGAGCGTGGGCGTCGTGGGGCGTACGGGCTGCGGCAAAACGACCCTCGCGCAGCTCATTTTACGCTGCTACAACGTGCCCGACGGCACGCTGTTTGTGGACGGGAAAGACGTGAACGAGATCACGATCAAATCCTTGCGCGACAACTGCGCCTACGTGCCGCAGGATAACTTTTTGTTCTCAGACACCATCGAAAACAACATCGCCTTCGGCGTGGAAGACTTCACGCGCGAAGACGTGGAAAAAGCCGCCGCTCTTTCGGACGTGGACAAGAACATCAGTGAGTTCACGAAGACCTACGACACCGTGCTCGGCGAGCGCGGCGTGACCGTTTCGGGCGGGCAGAAGCAGCGCATCTCGATCGCCCGCGCCCTCATGAAGGACACGCCCATCCTCATCCTCGACGACGCGGTCTCGGCCGTGGACACCGACACCGAGAAGCGCATCCTCGAAAACCTTGAAAAAACGCGCGAAGGGCGCACCACCGTTCTCATCGCGCACCGCATCTCCACGGTGCGGCCCCTCGACCGCATCCTCTATCTCGACGACGGGCGCGTGGCCGGCTTCGGCGACTACGATACTCTCTACGCCGAAAACGACGGCTTCCGCCGCATGGTTGACCTGCAGAAGCTTGAGGAAGGGGGCGAGATGAATGCGTGATTACCTTCCCATCCTGATCGTCGGCGCGATCATCGGCGTGTTCACCGTCGCGTTCCTCACGCTCTATATCGTGGAAAAACGCAGAAAGCGCCTCGACGCCAAAGAACGGCAGATGTCCGACCGCGAGCTTCTGCGCCGTCTGCTCGCCTACGCAAAGCCCTATAAGGGGCGGTTCGCGCTCGCGTTTCTCGTGATGCTCGCCTCGGTCGCCTACGACGTTGTGTCGCCGCTGATGGTGGGCAGGATCGAAGACATGGTCAAGGAAGAGAGCTTTGAACTCCGGCGTCTCTTCGCGTCGGTCGCCGTGTACGCCGGCATCCTCGTCGTGAGCATGGCGTGCACCTATCTGCAGGCGATCATCCTGCAGAAGACGGGGCAGAAGATCCTGACCTCGCTCAGAAAAGACGTGTTCACGCACATCGAATCTTTAAGCCACGAGCAGCTCAATTCCTTCCCGGTCGGCAAGCTCGTGACGCGCGTGTCGAACGACCCGAACGCCATCTCGTTTTTGTTCACGAACATCCTCGTCACGATGCTCAAAAACATCATGGTCATCTTCGGCGTGCTCGGCATGATGCTCACGCTCAACTATGAACTGACGCTCATGGTATTGTGCTTCGTGCCGTTCGTGGCGTTCTTCACCGTGGTGTTCCGCAAATTTTCGCGCAAGGCCAACGACCGCGTCAACGACGCGACCACCGACCTCAACACCTATCTGTCCGAAAACCTCTCGGGCATCGGCGTGACGCAGATCTTCAACCGCGAGGACCGCAAGATGCGCGACTTCGTCACCCGCAGCACCGCGATCAAAAAGGCCAAAAACGCCCGCATGATGGTGTTCGGCGTGTTCCGCCCGATGGTGTATATGCTCTATATCTCGTCGGTGATGGTGCTGTTCTGGCTCGGCGGCAAGGGCCACCTCGACGGCGCCACCGTGTTCGGCCAGCAGATCGGCAGCGCCGTGATCGTGTCGTTCTATCTCTATATCAGCAAGTTCTTCAATCCCATCCAGAACATGGCCGAGCAGTTCGACCAGCTCCAGCGCTCGTTCACCGCCGCCGAAAAGATCTTCCGCGTGATGGATATCGAGCCCGGCATCGTCGACGACCCCGACGCGATCGAGATTGAAACCGTGCGCGGCGAGATCGAATTCAAAGACGTGTGGTTCGCCTACAAGCCCGGCGAATGGGTGCTCAAAGGGGTATCTTTCCACATCGAGCCCGGCCAGAGCGTGGCGTTCGTGGGGCCGACCGGCAGCGGAAAAACGACGATCCTCTCGCTCATCGTGCGCAACTATGACATCCAGAAGGGGCAGATCCTCGTGGACGGGATCGACGTGCGCAAGATCAAGCTCTCGTCGCTTCGCCGCCACTTCGGCCAGATGCTGCAGGACGTGTTCCTGTTCTCGGGCGACATCCGCTCGAACATCGTATTGCGGGACGAGGAGCTGACCGACGACGAGGTGATGGCGGCGTGCCGCTACGTGAACGCGGACGCGTTCATCGGTCGCCTCGAAAAGGGGCTCGACGAGACCGTGCGCGAGCGCGGCAACAACTTCAGCGCCGGGCAGCGGCAGCTGTTGTCCTTCGCCCGCACCATCATCCACAAGCCCTCGGTCATCATCCTGGACGAAGCCACCGCCAACATCGACACCGAGACCGAGCTCCTTATTCAGGAGTCGCTCACGCGCATCAAGAACATCGGCACCATGCTCGTGGTGGCGCACAGGCTCTCCACCATCCAGCACAGCGACCAGATCATCGTGCTCTCGCACGGCGAGATCGCCGAGCAGGGCACGCATCAGGAGCTTCTCGCCCTCGGCGGGCGGTACCACAAGCTCTATATGCTGCAATACGAAAAGCAGCGCCTGACGCAGAAAGACTAAACGCAATAAAGAACGAAGGCCGTCTCCGGGGGAGGCGGCCTTCGTTACGGTGGGAAAGGAAAAATAGGGGGAAAAAGCAGAAAGGAGTAAAAAACCACAAAAGAGAGGAAAAAATGAAAACACCACCGTCGGGAGAGGGGAGAGGTAGGCCCCTTTCCCGTTTGCATCTTCAGTTTAGCGCGTTCAGCGTCCCATGAAGCGGACTTTGCCGCGAAAATGCATAAAAAACCATTTTCGGTTTAGCCGTTGCATTCCGCGGCGGAATCTGCTACAATGTGAATAATTCCAATAAACGGAGGAAGAGAAAATGAAAAAGACCTTACGTTCCCTGCTTGCGCTCGCGCTCGCTTCGCTCATGGCGCTCACGTTCCTTTCGACCGCGCTCGCCCTCGCCGGCGACGTGGACCTTGACGGCAAGGTCACCGCGTCCGACGCGCGTCTCGCGTTGCGCAGGGCCGTGAACCTCGAAACCTACGAGGCCGGCAGCGCCGAATTCGTCGCCGCCGACGTCGACTACGACGGCAAGGTCACCGCGTCCGACGCCCGCCTTATCCTGCGCGCCGCCGTGGAACTTGAGACGCTTTCGGAGCCGACGGGCGAAACCGAATACGACATCCTGCGCACCGGTACGTTCAGCCTCGTTGCCACGATGGAAGACGAAACGGGCACCCGTCCCATGAACATGGCCGTGGGCAAGAACGGCGACGTGTATATGGAAACCGAGATGGACGGCGTGCGCATCGGCATCCTGATCCGCAAAGAGACCGTGCTGTTCATTTCGAGCACCAAGATGTATATGCTCAACATCGGTAAAAAGACCTACGCCGACGCGTCGCTCATCACCACCGTCGTGCCCGATCTCGATCTGGAATCCATCACCGACGAGGTCAGGAACAACGGCTTCACGCAGATGCCGCCGCTCAGCGCGGCCTCGTCGCACGCTGCCGGCGAGTTCGAGGGCACGGCCTGCGAAGTGTATACCTTCGAAAGCGAAGAGACCGGCAAAAAGACCAACGTGTATCTCGCCGGGAGCAAGCTCATCGCCATCGAGCAGTTCGACGGCACGGGCGCGCTCGTGTCGCGCATGCGCGTCGAATCCGTGACCGCCGGCTTCCCGGCCTTCCCGCCCGAGGGCTATACGAAGCAGGACATCCTGACCTTCATCACCGACATCGAAGGCACCGTCGAACCGTAACATTGCGCCAAGGCGCTTCCCCGTCCGGGGGAAGCGCCTCTTTTTTTGGAAAGGAGAACCGTATGAAACGTTCCGTAAAAAATCTCGTCTGTCTGCTCATTGCTCTCTGTCTGTTCTGCCTGTCCGCGCTGCCGGCGGGGGCGGTGTCGATCGACGAGGGCGAGGGCGCGCTGCGCGCCCAATGGAAACGCGGCGCCGGGCCGACCGTGTCCGGCTACAGCCTTGATTACAGCTATTTTGAGCCCGCCGCGGCCGCGCACGCGAAGCTGCCGCTGTTCGTGTTCATGGCGGGCGTGGGCGAAGGGACGTCCCCCGGCGAGGAGCTCACCGCAAACTCGTTCTGCCGCTGGTCGAGCGACGAATACCAGAGCCGCGTCACGAACGCGCCGGGGGCGTATCTGCTGATCCTGCGCGCGCCCGAGCCCGTGTATTTCGACACCTGCCCCACCGACAGCGTGCACGCGGCCGTGGCCGATTTCGCGGCGAGCCATAACGTGGACGAGACCCGCATCTACGTGTTCGGCTGGTGCGTGGGCGGCAACGGCGCGGTGCGCCTCGTGCTCGAGCACACCGATTTTTACGCCGGCGTCGCGGCGTTTTCGATGCGCCGCTCGATCTCGGAGGGCGAGGCCGCGAAGCTTAAAAACACCGCGGTGTGGATCCTCGGCTGCACCAACGACTCGTATTCCATTTATTCGCTCTACGCCTCGCCCGCGTGGAGCAGCGTAAAGGCCGCGGCCGCGGACAAGTCGAAGGTCCGCTTCACGTCCTGCACGTCCGCGCCCGACGCGGGGCTTTTATACAACCACCACCTGTGGCTGCTCGGCGAGCGGGACTATACGGACGCCGCATCCTATTACGGCGGGCTCAAAACCGTGGACGGCGCGGGGAACGTCGTGGAGGACCCGACGTTCATCTCGTGGTTCACGCGCTTTTCGCGCACCGCTTCGGGCACGACGCCGTCCGACCCCGGACCCGCCGCCTGCACCTGCGACTGCCATTCGTCGAACACGTTCACGAAGATCGTGTGGTTCATCAAGACGCTGATCTGGCGCGTCACCGGCAACACGGCGAAGCGCACCTGCGCGTGCGGGAAACGGCATTGGTAAAATAGCCGCCTGCGGCGGCGGGTGCACGGGTGCACGGGCACGCGGCGCAGCCGCGTAGCATCTTCCCGGCAGCGCGGCAGCCCTCTGCCGCAGCGGGGGAAGGATTCGCGGCAACCATTTACCCGGTCGGCCGGCATTATAATAATGGGGTACGGGGCGGAGCTCCGTCCTTCATCTCACATCCCACATCTCACATCTCACATTTTCAAAAAAAGGAGATAGTTATGAAAAAGCCGAGAGTTATATTGTCTGTTCTGCTGGCCGCCGTGCTGGCGGTTGCCGTCTGTCTGCCAGCCCTCGCCGCTTCGCCCTTCGGGCAGGGCGAGCGTGTGACCGTTCTCACGGGGTCCGATTTTCAGGATACGTGGGTCAAGGCCTACGACCGCTTTTCGTCTGTGCTGTCCGGCATGAAGGCCGACGGCATGGCCACGCCCCATTCGATGCTCGTGGGTGGCGACTACACGAAAATTCTGTTTGACGACGCCGCGCCCGGCATCGAGCTCATCCGGCAGAATCTCGTGGCCGTCTATCCGGACGCCGACCCCGACAAGGTCGTGTGCATTCAGGGCAACCACGACAACCCCTCGCCCGGCTTCACGAAGACCGGTTTTTACGACATGGGCGCCTATGCGCTTTACTGCATCAACGAGGATGATTTTCCGTGGCTGCAGACCGTGCGCCTCGGCCTTCGGGTGCAGAAGATCGCCGCGGACATCAGATCGAACCTCGATTCGATGATCGAGAGCGGCGACCGCCGCCCCGTGATCGTGCTCACGCACCTGCCGCTGCACCACACGTCCCGCGCGCTGTACGGTGACAACCGCTTCGCCTCTTACATTTTCGACGTGCTTGAGGACGCCGGGACCACCCTCGACGTGATCTTTCTGTTCGGCCACCAGCACTCGGGCGACTACGACGACTACATCGGCGGGTCGGTCAACTTCATGCGCCCCGGCGACGTCATCCGCGTGCCGAATCCGACCCTGCCCGGCGAAAACGCCTACACCGAGCGCACGCTGACCTTCACCTACACCAACTGCGGGTATATCGGCTATTCCGACAACAGCGAGGGCAACGGCTCCACCAACGCCCTCACCCTCGGCGCCGTCCTGTTCGGGGACGAAACGTTCACCTTCGTCAAATACGGCGAAAACGGCCTTCTGCGCGCCGACACGGTCGAACGCAAAAACGCCGGGACCGACGCGGGCGAGGCGGGGACGCCCTCGCGCCTGAGCGAGAAGCTCTGGAACGCCCAGCGCAAGCTCATCCTCCGGTTCATGGAGATGGTGCGCAAGCTGCTTGCATTGTTCGGGAAATAAAAAGCACTGACGTAAAAATGTGAAATGTGGGATGTGAGATGTGAGATGGAGGAAGGGGCTTCGCCCCTTACCCCATTATAAAAATGCGAGCCGCAGGCTCCTTCATCTTACATCCAACATCTCACATCCAACATCTGTCGCCGTCGCAGACGGCAACAAAAAAAAGTCCGCTTTCGCGGACTTTTTTGCTATGGGATCGCTTATTTCACGGCATTTTTCAGCGTGGCGCCCGCCTTGAACGCGGGGACCTTCGCGGCCTTCAGCTTCAGGGTCTCACCCGTTCTGGGATTGCGCGCCTCTCTGGCAGCCCTTTTGCGCACCTCGAAGGTGCCGAAGCCGGTCAGCTGGACCTTCTCGCCCTTCTTGAGCGCAGCAATGATCGTTTCGGTCGCGGCTTTCACAGCGGCGTCAGCGGCCTTCTGGCTCAGGCCCGCCTTTTCGGAGACAGCCTTCACGAGTTCAGCTTTATTCATCATTTTCCCTCCTTTTCTGTTCGTTTATTCAAAAGCGTTATCGCTTAAGTGCTTTTTTCGCGGGGTCATTCCCGCGTTTTTGCTTCGTTCCAGTAGCCGTCGAGCGTTTCGAGCGGGAGCTCGTCCATCGGCGTTCCGCTTTCGGCGGCCTTTTGTTCCACGTAAGAGAACCGGTCGGTGAATTTATCGGACGTGTGGGTGAGCGCCTCTTCGGCGTCCACGTGCGCGAAGCGGCACACGTTGACCACCGAAAACAACAGGTCGCCGAGCTCGTCCAGCGCTTTTTTTTCGTCGCCGGACGCGATCGCCGCGCGGACCTCTTCGGTCTCTTCGCCGATCTTGTCGAGCGCGCCCGAAACGTCGGGCCAGTCGAAGCCGACCTTCGCCGCCTTTTTCTGGATCTTCTGCGCCCGCATCAGGGCGGGGAACTGGCGCGGTACGCTCAGAATGCTCTCGGTGACGGACTTCTGCTTTTTTTCGTCCATCTTGATGGCGTCCCAGTTTTTGAGCACCTCGGCGCTCGTTTCGGCCTTCACGTCGCCGAACACGTGCGGATGGCGCACGATCAGCTTTTTGCAGATCTCGTCGCAGACGTCGTCGAAGGTGAAAACGCCTTTTTCCCGTTCCATCTCGCAGTGCAGCGCCACCTGCAGCAGCACGTCGCCCAGCTCCTCGCGCAGCAGAACGGGGTCCTCTTTGTTGATGGCCTCAATGACCTCG
>JAEEGL012929562.1_pt1 | contig 13567 bp, 10 predicted proteins | sample 9134231 | NCBI WGS metagenome assembly JAEEGL01 (sample SAMN16246548, study PRJNA631951) | gut metagenome | biome: gut microbiome; feature: rumen; material: fiber-attached | host: Bos | place: Iran: Karaj | collected 2018-10
GATATAAATCAGGACCATATAGATATAGACGACATGGATTATGCGGTGTGGTTTATGGACTGCATGGACAATCCGAAAAAATATGACGGCAAGACGGTATCATTCAGAGCTCTCATCTACAATCCCAAGGAGGGCAGCGGCAAATTAAAATCCGGCACCATAGTTCCCGGACGCTTTGCCATGACCTGCTGTGTGGAGGACATACAGTTTCTCGGGATGAAGTGCAAGACCCCTGATGCCAAAAATATAGAACACAAGTCATGGGTGGATTTTACCGGCAAGATCAAATATGAATTTGCCAGGGAGTACAAGGGCAAGGGCCCGGTGCTTTATCCGGAATCCATCACTCCGGCCGAAAAACCTGAGGACGAACTTGTGTATTTTAATTGATGTAGATATACCTTACGGTATATCTTGAAGTTGTCATGCTTCGCAAGCCAACAACCAAAAGGAGGAAAGAAATGTATAGTATCACTCGAAAAGAAGCACTTGCGGACAACATCTTTTTGATGGATGTCGAGGCGCCCAGATGCGCTGCAAGCTGCCTGCCGGGACAGTTTGTCATCGTCAGGATCGATGATGACGGAGAGAGGATACCCCTTACCATCTGCGATTATGATCGTAAGAAGGGTACCATTACCATCGTTGTTCAGACCATAGGTGCATCAACAAAACGCATGGACGAGCTTAAAGAGGGAGATGCATTTTTAGACTTTGTGGGTCCCCTTGGACTGCCCTCAGATCTTTGCCTTGAGGAGAATTTAGAGGAGATCAAAAATAAGGAGATCGTCTTTATCGCCGGAGGACTGGGCACAGCCCCTGTTTACCCCCAGGTAAAATGGCTCCATGAGCATGGGGTAGATGCCACCGTTATCATGGGTAGTCGCACAAAGAATCTGCTTTTTTACATCGATGAGATGAAGGCTGTTGCAAAGGAAGTCTATGTCACCACCGATGACGGTACCTTCGGTTTCCACGGCATGGGCACGGATCAGCTTCAGGCTCTTTATGACGAGGGCAAGCATTATGACCACTGCGTGGCCATCGGTCCCATGATCATGATGAAGTTTGTATGTAAGCTTACCGAAAAGCTGGGCATCCATACCATCGTTTCCATGAACCCCATTATGGTGGACGGAACCGGAATGTGCGGTGCCTGCCGTCTCATAGTTGACGGACAGGTGAAATTTGCATGTGTTGACGGACCTGAGTTTGACGGCCACAAGGTTGACTTTGATCTGGCCATGGCCCGTATGAAGCAGTATGCCACTGAAGAGGGCAGAAAAAAGCTGGCCTATGAGGAGGGTGATACCCACCATGGCGGCTGCGGAAATTGTGGAGGTGACAAGTAATGGGTGATATGAATGTCAGAGTACCTATAGCGGAGCAGGACGCAAAGGTCCGTGCCGCCAATTTTGACGAGGTTTGCCTCGGATATACGGAAGAGGAAGCAGTAGCTGAGGCAGAGCGCTGCCTTAATTGTAAGAATCCCAAATGCGTGGGCGGATGCCCTGTATCCATAAACATCCCTGCCTTTATTGAGCAGGTTAAAAACAGGGACTTTAAAAAGGCCTATGAGATAATCAGTGAGTCGTCGGCCCTTCCCGCAGTATGCGGCCGTGTTTGCCCCCAGGAGAGCCAGTGTGAGGGCGTCTGTGTACGAGGTATAAAGGGTGAGGCTGTGGCAATTGGAAAGCTGGAGAGATTTGTAGCAGACTGGGCCAGGAAAAACGGCATCAAACCCTCATCTGATGTTCCCTCAAACGGACATAAGGTGGCTGTTATCGGTTCGGGCCCTGCAGGACTTACCTGTGCCGGAGATCTTGCCCGTGCAGGCTATGATGTGACCATTTTTGAGGCGCTCCACAAGACAGGCGGCGTGCTGGTATACGGCATACCGGAGTTTCGTCTTCCCAAGGAAGAGGTTGTGGCAGCCGAGGTGGAAAATGTTAAAAATCTCGGCGTAAAGATAGAGACCAATGTTATAATAGGAAAGTCAACCACCATTGACGAGCTTATGGAAAAAGAGGGCTTTGAGGCGGTGTTTATCGGTTCCGGAGCGGGACTTCCCAAGTTCATGGGCATTCCCGGTGAGCAGGCTTTGGGAGTTTTCTCCGCAAATGAGTATCTTACCAGAAATAACCTGATGAAGGCCTTTAAGGATCAGGATACACCCATCTACCACGGCAAAAAGGTGGTGGTTGTAGGCGGCGGTAATGTGGCAATGGATGCGGCCCGTACAGCACTTCGTCTTGGTGCGGAGGTGCATATCGTTTACCGCAGATCAGAGGCTGAGCTTCCCGCCCGTGCTGAGGAGGTTCATCACGCCAAGGAAGAGGGAGTTATCTTTGATCTTTTACAGAATCCCGTTGAGATCTTATCCGATGAAAACGGCTGGGTCAAGGGGATCAAGATAATAAAGATGGAGTTAGGTGAGCCGGATGAATCCGGACGCCGCAGACCCGTAGAGATACCCGGCAGTGAGTACGAGATAGAGTGCGACTCGGTGATCATGTCCTTAGGTACTTCTCCCAATCCTCTTATCTCATCCACCACAGAGGGCCTGGATGTAAACAAGAGAGGATGCATTATCGCAAAGGAGGAGGATGGATCCACTTCGAAAAAGGCGGTTTACGCCGGCGGTGATGCAGTGACCGGAGCTGCCACCGTTATCCTTGCCATGGGAGCAGGAAAAGCTGCCGCCAAGGGCATCCGTGAGTTTTTCGGAGAAGCAGTTTAGGTCGTCCCTGACAATAATTGGAGGACTTGAAAATGAATGACAACAATGGGACTGGAAAGGTAGTTATCATCAGTGCTACTGACAGCTTTTTGGCAAAAAGCCTTCTTACCAAGTTGGAATCTGCCAATGTCAGACCTGCTTTTGCGCACGCGGACATAGAGGAGATAAAGTCGTATTCTGAGGTTATGGAGCTTGTGATCCTCTTTATGAGCGAGGAGCTTTTTGATACTCCGGAGACTTTGGTATATCTTAAGGATACCATTCAGGAAAAGGAGTTAGGCCTCATCCTTATCGGCGACGCAGAGCAGTATGATATCATAAAAAAGACCATACACGAGCAGGAGGTCACAGAGTTTTTCGAGAGGCCTCTTGATATAGAAAAGCTCATGAGGTCCGTGAATAACTATCTTGACGAGAACACCGGTGAGAAGAGGAAAAAATCCGTGCTCATCGTGGATGATGACATTACATACATGAGGACGGTGTATGAATGGCTCAAGGGCACTTATCATGTGGGCATGGCGTCAAACGGGGTACAGGCCATAAGCTATCTTGCCAAAAACAAGGCGGATCTGGTGCTTTTGGACTACGAGATGCCCATAGCCAACGGACCACAGGTTTTATCCATGCTAAAAAACGATACGGAGACTGGGCAGATACCGGTTATGTTTCTCACTGGACATGGTGACAAGGAAAGCGTTTTATCCGTTATCGACCTAAAGCCCGTAGACTATCTGCTTAAAACCATAGACAGGGAGACGCTGCTTGAAAAGCTGAATGTATTTTTTAAGAAGAAGATGATATAATTTAATAAAGCTTTTTGTCCATTAAATCATATATATAGGGGGAGATCACATGGCTGACAAACAAAAAGAGTTGTTGGGAAAGCTGAAGGACCGTTTTTTGGAGGGGAGCGGGATTGGTGAGACATCGGTTTTTACCGCGGCGGAGCTGGATGCGCCCATGGACATTCTAAGGGCTGAGATCACTGAGTTCGGGCCCGATTTTGAAAGCGTGTTAGGGGAGTTCTTTTTCCTCCCCATCGAATTGGAAGAGAATACCCGGTATTTCACATCTGTTATCACCATTTCATCTATGGTGCCAAAAGAGTCCGCTTCCGATATCGCCGGTGTTATCGCACGGCTTAACTATGTTTTGCCCTGCGGCTGCTTCGCCCTTGGTGATGAGGATAAAAACCTGGTGTTTAAATATACGGCAGCTGTTTTTGCTGATGATGACGAGGAAAGTCGGTTACGCACAATGTATAATGCTGCAAACCTTGCCATGACTACGGCAGAGGGATTTGTTGGGGAGCTTATCCTTGTCATGAGAAATGAGCTGACATTAGAGGAATTGATGGCAAATTATAAATAGTATTTTTATGAGGGTCAAAAGTCCTGAAATCGGACTTTTGACCTTCTTGTTTTCATTTGAGGTGCAGTTTGAAGATTACACAGATAACAAAGGAAAATGAAATATATTTTGAACCTTTTTTTCCGGATAGTGTGAAAGCTTTTCCGGAAAATGTCATCAGGATCGGCGTTGTAGATACCTTCGATAATGTGGCCGGGGCGCTTTGTGCGAGGGTATATGACGGATTTACGGATATTTTGTCAATTTACATTTTAAAAAAATACAGACGCCGCAGCTTTGGGAGTGCGCTTATAAATCGGCTTTATGAAATGGTAAATGGAACGGGTAATGAGACTTTCATTTCAGAGTTTTTGGACGATCCTGACATGGTGATCTTTTTTAAGACCATGGGATTTGAGCTTTTCCCGGGCAGAGTACAGTACATGGTATATTTAAGGGAGTTTTTGAGGTCTCCCATGTATAAAAAACACATAGCTGATAAAGATCACAAAAAGGTAAAAACCGTTTCGGAGATGGGGGAGGGTGCCGGGCAGGCTATAGCAAGCCATTTTGGCCCCATTGATTATGACGTAAATTGGAGTACGGTAAATATATCCGATGGGATATTAAAAAGCTGTATGCTCTCAACACATGATAAGAATAATATCAGTATCAAATATCTGTATTCCGTAAGCGGTGATCCGGCGGAGGTCTTTTCCCACATCAGGTTTTTGGTGGCAAGGACCCTTTCGGTATACAGTGAAGATGATGCGGTCATCAGAATGGTTTTTGAACAGGATAAACACAGGGATTTCTTTATGCGTCTGTTGGGTGGAAGCGTATATCTGCACCCGGAGGGACGTTATATGCGGGCAGTTAAGATAGTTTGATTAAGGGAGTTTTTTCGTAAGGCGGACCATAGCTTAGTCGGAGAGGTTTCCGCCGCCAGTTGGGAGAGCATAGAAAGAGGGGTTTTACTATGTCTGACGTTTCTAAAAAAGAAGTGGCTCTTAGAAAGATCAATATTATGACGGAAAAGCCGGTTTCCGTGTCCATGGGCATTAATTCATCATTCGGGATGTTACAGGATATCAACACCCAGTCCCAGGCGTTGCATTTAGATACACATGTTTCTTCTCCTATTTCGGCCACAATGCCCAAGGAGGGTGATTTTGTCATGCCTTCTGCACAGATAGGTGATAAGGAGATGGAAAAAGCCTATGCCGCAGTGGGTATCAAGCTTTCTTCCAACAAAGCAAAACATGCTGAGAAGGTAAAAGACTCACTGATAAAGAGAAATAAACAAATAGATCTTGTTGGAATGCACAGACAATTAGTACATGATCTTGATGCCCGGGATCAGGACTGGGACCAGTATCAACAGCAGCATTCCATTTTGGAACATCAGCTTGCTGCGGCCAACGGTATCCATCAGACTACCATAACACAGAGTGCCTTGGTTGCTCTGGAGAAGCCCCAGCTTGCCAGACAGGACAGGGCATTTAATCTGTATAAGAAGATAGGTATTGCAGATTTAGATGGCTATTATTTAAAAAAAGATGAGAATGAGACTGTTTTTGATCTGCTGTTCAGACAATATGACATTGTAAAGAACATGGCATTGACTCTTCCCGACTATGAAAGAGCGATAGAAAGAAAGCTTAATGATCCTGCAATTACACAGCAAACAAAAGATGAGCTGTATGTGGAGAAGGCTAAGCTTATGACGTTGCAGGATATCTCTGCTCATTTTGCAGTGGTTGAAAAGATCATGTCAAATAAATATTATTCTTTTCTTCCCGTGGAGGAGCTGTGGGAGCTTTCATACAGTGAGATGATGAAGAGACTGAAGGATCTCTATAAAGTCCCTGCAAATAATCAGCCTCCCCAGCCGGTGCGCGATAATGAACTTATTGATTTTTACCAGAACATCATAAGATTAAAGCAGATCGGGTTTGAAAGTGGAGATACCGCCTCCGAAAGATATAACTCATACCATAAAGCCATTGTTGAAGGAGAGGAGATCAGGCAGAAGAGGCTCAATCCGGCTCCGGCTCCACAACCACCCGCACAGCCGCCGGCGCCATACACAGATGAGGAAAAAAAGACCATGGTCGAGCAGATGACGCATATGGGCGAAGCGCTTGATGCACTTGATGAATATAACCGAACAACTCTCGTGGACGTTAATACCAATTTTACTCTGTTTTTCAAGGCAAATAGTAAAATGATGGACGAGTTTCAAACCAGATACCCTGCCGCTGAGTTTCAGGATCTGCCGCTTGTGATAAGAAAACTGTACCCTTTCAGGACACAATTTTTGGCCGGGCTTAATCCACCCGGAACAATTACTGCATTTCCTGCGGATGCTATGCAGACAGAAATATGGAAGAATAAAACAGATAAGGATGATCCTATCACTCCCCAGTTTGGATCAGATGCCGGCATATCTGTTTCTGAAGAGCAGCTGGGATGGCTTGATGAATTAGACGGCATAGTTTTAAACCAGGCACTCAGAGAAAACATAGGACAGCAGGCCTTTGCACTCGGTTTGCTTAAGGCAAGACCTGAGCAGAGACTTTTGGTGTACTATTTGTTTGAAAACAAAATTCAGGACAAACCCATCGGTGCGGATTTCTTTACGGCCATACACAATTATAAGCCAAATATTGATTATTTCAGAGGACGTTTGAGATACGATGCTAATAAATGGGGTGATATTTCCCGGGCCACCAGGGCATCAATGGCTATTGATCCCGAGCTGAAGCAATATGCTTCTCTTTGCACTGATATCGACGCGTGTAACGCAACCATCGCAAATGAAAGCACCCCGGTGGTTGCAGCATCCATAACTCCTGTGCAAAAGATAAAAAACAGGCTGGATGCCATTGTTAAAAGGGGATCATTGATGAAGATGCTCTATCGTAATGCTGAAATGAGTGAGGAGATGCCCCCTGATATGACTGCTGATCCGGTGCTTCGGGCAAGGCTTTTTGAAGAGTATAGAAGTATTTTCGCCCTTTTGCAGGAGATCCATGTCATTTTATCAGATATGCCCGGCGGAGGATCAATGCAAAATCAAAATCCTGCAAATTATGATGACACCGGAGCGGCTGCCGCCGGCATGCAGCTTGGAGCGGAAAACCAGTCACAGCATATTGAAAAAACGGCGCCGGAGGACGGCGGAATGATGTGGGTGGCCCGGAAGCTGGATGAAATCTTTTTTAAGGATACTATCGGGCTTATTACAAAAGCTGTTTCATCCGGTGGCAGTGCATTCGAATTCTCCGGAAACATATTTTACGGATCCTTTGCAGGTGTGGCTCTGGGAACAGGAGCTGTTTTTGGATCAATGCTTGTTGTTTCCGATATAGTAAATCTTGCCAAAGGATATGAAGGCATGACAAAGGCCGATGTTGCCACGCAGATCATAAATATGCCCGGTGATCTTTTGGGAGCCGCCAGTGGGGCTTCACTGGCTGTTGCTTCACTTTCCAAGTCTATTGCAGCTTCTGATGCTTTTATTGAAAGTATAAAAGCAGGCAAAACCGTTGCAGATGCAGCACCCTATATAGACATGACTCATCTTTTCGATTTCTCTACGACAGCAGGCGCGGCGGTTTCTGTTGCCGGTGCATTGGGAGTTGCTGCCGGAGCGATAAAGACTACTGCCTCCATAGTACAGGCTGCTAAGGTGCATTCTCAAAAAAAGGATGCTGAAAGTGCGGCAAATATTTTAGGGCAAAAAAACAATATGGCCCTTTCTAAAAATGAGAAAGTTGTAAAAAGGTTTTTGAGCCATGAAAAGAAGGAGCTTAACAGAAACGGTGCAAGTGCAGCTGTGGGTATTGTTTCGGGTATCGTAACCATGATTTCGGGAGCTCTTGTTATGACCGGAGCCCTTGCTCCCATAGGAGCGATAGTTGGTGGACTGAACCTGGTGGGCAACATTGCGTTTAAGCTTGCTTATGATCGAAGAAAGAAGAAGAAAAACAGGTTACAGGCGGTGGATGAGTACCTTTATCTGGATGATAAGATATCAGATATAAGGCGTGATGCCACTCTGAATCAGCAGCTGGCAAATTATAGTGATGAACAGATCAGGGAAGCAGTACGTAAAGAAGCATTGGCATCTTTGGGGTTTTCACATCCCGAGGAATGCTTTAGGCATATATGCATGCAGTTTGCCGAGGTAATCTATCATGGTGCATTTTTTGATCAGGGATTATCTCAAAATGATCAGAAAATGTATGAAGACGCCATTAAATCCACAGGGCTGCAGGTAAATGATGTTAACCAGGTGAGGGCAGGAAATCTTGAGCCCAAGCCTTCTGTGGAGGCAATATATTTAAAATTGATAAGGTAGCAGCGTGTAACTAAAAAGAAAAGCCCGCCGGATCCGGCGGACTTTTATATGAAGATCATTTATTTGCCAGCTTTTCAACTTCATCCACCCGCATGGGCTTGTAGAAGTAGTAGCCCTGCATCTCGTTGCAGCCAAGGCCTAAAAGGAAATCGGCCTGCTCTTTGGTCTCCACGCCCTCTGCGATAAGCTCCATACCTAAGGCATGTATCATCTTTACAATGTGGCTTACGACGATCTCACCCTTTTCATCATTTGAGCCGGACAGGAAGTTAAGGTCTAATTTGATACGGTCAACATTGACCTCCTTTAGCATATGAAGGGATGAGAGACCGCTGCCGAAGTCATCCATTTCCACCTGAAAACCGAACTCCCGCAGGTTTTCGGTTTCGTTGATCAAAAGCTCGGGGCTTTCAGCGTATGCAGTCTCCGTGATCTCTATGTGAAGCTGATCAGGAGTCAGGCCATAGGTTTGCATCAGATTGAAGAAATGTCCGGGGATGTTGCGATCCTCGCTGATGTCTCCCCGGGACAGATTTACCGAAACGGTGCGGTGGTGTCCCTCTTCATTCCACCTCTTAAGATCCCTGCATACCTGTTCCCATACAAAGCAGTCCATTTCGTATATGAGCCCTGCCTCCTCTAAAATGGGTATGTATTCTCCGGGAGAGACGGGACCCAGCTTTTTGCTGATCCATCGGCATAGCGCCTCTGCACCAATTATCTGTCCGGTCTTGTAATCCATCTGGGGCTGATACCATACCTGAAGCTCGCCGTTTTTAACAGCGGTGGGGAAGTGGCCGCAGATCTCAACACTTCGTTTGCCCTTCTGCCACTGTTCCGGATTGTAGAACGCATATCCGTCTTTTCTGGTACTGCTTTGCTTCTTTTCAGCCACTCTTGCAAAGTCTATGATGCGATAAACATTGATATTCTCATAATCCTCAGGGGTGAGAACATAGATGCCGCTGCAGATCTGCACACGGGTGTCATGACCCCGGTTGATAAAGAAATCCCTGGCCGGATCAACTACTGCCTTTTCAGCCTCCCGGACCAGATCCTCGCTGACAAGCTTGCGCAGTGCCACAAAGTGATCTGCCTCTATGCGGCCCACAGCCTCATCCTCATCTGAAAGAAGCTCAGAGATATTTTCGGCCAGCAGACGAAGCAGCTCGTCGCCTGCTTCCATACCGTATTTTGCGTTGATAAATTTAAAATCTATGATGTTGCCGTAGGTAAGCAGATATGGAGTGTCGGGATTTTCGCTCAGGATCTCTTCCACACGCTTTCTGAAGCCGTTCATGCTGAGCACTCCCGTAAGGGGATCCCGGTCGATAAGCTGTCGTATCTGCTGCTCGTTCTCCCGACGGAAAGTGCGCTGCTGCTGGATGAACAGAAAGATGAGAAGCACCATGATCACGACTCCTAATATCAGGGTGATCCTGTATTCATAGAGATAGTCAGACAGATTTTTTTTATACAAACGACGGGATGTATAATCCAAAATGATGGCCTGACGCTTTGTGTCGCTCATGGCATTAATGCCGCGGTTTATGCGCCGAATGATGGTCTGGCCATTAGGGGTATTTATGGTGCCTGCGCGGAAACTCATGGAAAACATGGTAGAGGGCTGCACCATAAGATCAGAATATGCAGGTTTCTGAAGGATATAGCTCCAAACATAGGAATTATGCAAAAGTGCATCCACTTCGCCGGAGCGGAGGGCAGCAACGCAGTCATCCATGGTATCGTAAAGAGTGATCTGTATGCCGGGAAAGGTCCGCTCAACAGTCTCAGCAACGGCTGTAAGAGATTTTAGCATGCCCACCCGAAGGTTGTTAAGGGGCGGCAATTTTTCATTTGTATAGGTAACAAGGGTAAAGGGAGTCTGCATCAGATCCTCTGAGACAATGGTGGACTCCCCGGATGCACTGGCAACAGCACTGCCGAAGGGAAGTATAACATCATAATCAGGATTATCCAAAGCAGATTTAAGGGTATCCTCGGTCACGGCGCGAAAAGAGATATCATAACCCACCTCGTCGCCCACAGCGCGCATCAGATCCACGCCTATGCCGGAGATATCGCCTGTGGCATCATCAATATAGAAAATAGGGCAGCGGTCTGTAGGTACACCTACAACCAAAACATCTCCGCCTTCTGCTGCTGATACGGGCAAAAATGGAATGGCGCAGCACAACAGAAAAACTGCACATAAAAGAAACGACAGAAATCGTGTAAAAGCTTTGCTTTTTATCATATGAAAGCCTTCCTTTCCACAGATCAAACAGGGTAAAACCAAAAGTCGAACCCGGCGCTTAATTTGTAAATCTGTAATCGGAACCGCTTTGTGTCCCCCTCCAAGAGATATAACATACCTCAATAATAGGCTATTATTTTTTTGGTGTAATGTCAACCTTTATTTATGCTGAATAAAACGATATAATGACAGTATAACAGTTTTATTTGTTTTGGAGAGCTATTATGAAAAAGACATCTCAAATGACGGAGCAGGAGCTTTTGGCGGAGCTGGTGGAGCAGGGCCGGCAGGAGGCTTTTTGGAGAAATATAGGGCTTGTAATGAAGGGCGTTATTTTACTGGCCATTATAATCGTGGCTACCATCATCGTTCCAAAGGTTATTGAGATATATAACCGGATCGATGCCGTGTCAACTCAGATAGAGTCAATGGCCAACCAGGTGGAGAGCACTGCGGGTGATATTCAAAAGACCATTGAAGAGATGAAGGGCACTGTGGATAATGTCAGGCAGTCAAGCGATGAGATGGTCACTGAGCTTCAGGATAGTGTCGATAAGTTTTCAAAAGCGGTGGATTCATTTAATCCGCTAAATCTGTTAAAATGATCAGATGGGCCTGTTTCCGGGACCTGAACCGGTCATTAAAGAACGGTCATTAAAGAGAAAAGGAGGAAATTATGTTTTTAGACAATTCAACTGAAAATGCACCGGAGTATTTCACTTCAACTGCGAAGCTTCCGGAGTTTAAATGGTACAAACCCATAATCACTGCACTGCTTTTTATGGTGTTTCTTGTGATCTTTGAGGTTATAGTATTCGGTATCTATTTTGTATTAATGATGCGCTCCGGAGTGGATTCTCATAGTATTACGGATCTTCTGACGGGAGGCTATGATACCATGGATGCCTTTACGGCTCCCGGGGTCATAATGTTTTTGGGTAATGTGGCAGCTTTTATTCCGGCACTGATCATTGCCCTTAAGATTTCAAAGGAAAGACCCGTTGATACAGTCATCACGTCTCGTGTCGGTGAAAAATGGGATAATATGCTATTTAGAAACGGCCTGATATTGGCCCTTTTGATAAACGGCCTTCCCCAGCTTATTATCGCCGCAGCCCAGGGCGGATTTTCCCACATTGATATTAAGTATACTCTGCCGGGGTTCATTCTGTTTCTCATCTTTTTGCCACTGCAGTGTATCAGTGAGGAGTTTTTGTTAAGAGGCTTTTTGGGACAGACCATCGGCGGCTGGGTAAAAATACCGGTAGTGGCTCTCATTGTTCAGGCAATCGGATTTATGGTACTCCACGGGTACAATGGGATAGGACAGTTTTCTATCCTTATCTCCGGTCTGACATTCGGTATCATAGCATGGAAAACCAAGGGCCTGGAAGTCGGCTGCGCGCTTCATATAGTTAATAACTGGTTTTCATTCTTTTTGACGGGGATCGGTGCCGCAAGTATTACTTCGGAGATATCTGCGTTAGATGTTGGGACAAGCATTGTGATCAACATTGTTTTTCTGGCACTGATGTTTTATCTGGATAAAAAGAATAATATGTTTACGGCATAAAAAATCGTATTAAAAAAGAGGGGTGTACTTCAATTGCCACCCCTCTTTTATAATGGGTACAGATCATTTACTGTTCTGGACATCCCTGATCAGGTCGTAATTGGAATCTTTTCCTTCGACAAAACCTGTAACAGGGGTATTGAGTCCGTTGAAGTCGTTGAACTCCACAAAGGCCTTTCCGATCTTTTCGAGAAGCTCAGGCGAAAGCCTTTTGGAAAAAGCAATGGCATCCTTCTGGATGTTTCCGGTCTTTGATATTATCTTAAGCTTTCTGGTATCTACGCCATTTTTTTCAGCTTTTTCAAAAGCTTCGTTGTATGTGGCGCCCGCATCAAAATCACCTGCAAGAACACCTTTTATAACATTATCGTGGCTGCCTGCAAAGGCGATGCTGCCAAGATCCCTTTCAGGTTTGAGGCCTGCCTGCTTTATGCTATAGTCGGCATAAAGATAGCCGGATGCACTGGCTTTGTCCACATAACCAAAGCTTTTGCCCCGAAGATCCGAGATATCATCAATACCGGAATCTTCCCAAATCCAAACATTCAATCCCTCCCCCAAAATGTGTGACTATAGTCACGTAAATCTTCGCAGACAGATGTGTAAAGAATCTGCCAACATTTTTGATGTTACCATAATATAGGAAGATATTCAATGATTAGACGGGTTTAATATTTGCCGCCTTTACCGATCCTGATAATAGTTATATTTTCTTAATAAATATTAAGAAATGAATTGATTATGATATAAATTCTTAATAATTATAAACTGGACTTTTCAATTCTCAGAATGTAAAATCTAATCAGTTCCACCGGTCGGGGGAACCCATAAGACACTGATCAGTCTTATGATGGCGAGTCGCCAGGGAATTCCATTTTTATAAGAGCTCTTGAAACTTGACAAGTGAAAATGCATGAACCGTAGAAAAACTCCGCGGGGTTTTTCTGCGAGTGCCATGCAACTAAGGGAGGGTTCTGAGTCTCCAATCGAGACAGGCTTCGACACTCGAAGAGCGGTGACGAAGAACCGAAGACAAAGGAGGATAGAGTATATGCAGGATATATTAAAGGAATATGGTCCGGCCCTTATTACGGTGGTGGCCATTATAACTCTTATCGCGCTTATCACATTTCTTATCGGAAAAAATGACAACAGTATTGTAGGCGCAGCATTTTCGCAGCTTATAAACAATTTCTTCTCATCTGCAAATTCTGCTGCAGGACTGGGTGCGGGTTCAGCCGGCTCTATAAGCCAGGCGGCTTCCGGCGGACTGGGACA
>JAEEGL012990083.1_pt1 | contig 13567 bp, 8 predicted proteins | sample 9134231 | NCBI WGS metagenome assembly JAEEGL01 (sample SAMN16246548, study PRJNA631951) | gut metagenome | biome: gut microbiome; feature: rumen; material: fiber-attached | host: Bos | place: Iran: Karaj | collected 2018-10
AGATTTCCGTTTCCTCCGTCGAGCCCGCCGCTGCGGACTTCCACGCCCGATTCGACGCGAAACAGCGCGAATACACCTATTACCTGCATCGCAGCAAGGACCCGTTCCTGGCGTCCCGTTCCTATCTCTGCTGCTATCCCGTGCTGGATTTCGATGCGATGAACAGGGCTGCGGAGCACATCCTCGGAACCCACGATTTCTCCTGTTTCGAGAAGACGGGAGGAGACAACAAGACCAGCATCTGCACCGTGACCGCCGCGAAGTGGGAGCGTTACGAACCGGAAATCGCCACCGGCACCGAGTGCTGGCGCTTCACCGTTTCGGCGGACAGGTTCCTGCGCAACATGGTGCGCGCCATAGTCGGCACGCTGCTCGAGGTGGGGCGCGGGCGCCGCACTCCCGAATCGGTCGCCGGACTCGTCGCGGACGGTGACAGGTGCGCTGCCGGAGAGTCGGTTCCGGGACACGCTTTGTTCCTCTCAGGTATCAGATACGAGTAGACTTTACTGATGTACTTGACAGCCTGCGGAACTTTACAGCCAACCCGTTTCAAGGGCCTGCAACTGCAATTTTACCTTTACAGCCGTTTTTATGCGCGCGCGGGCGCCTCGCGGGCATAGAATTTGCGGCGTAATTGCGCGCACTGTTAAAAAGGTGATAATTCAAATTCAGATATGGAAAGTGTAAACATCAAGGAACTCAACGACCGCATCCAGAAGGAAAGCGGATTCGTGGATCTGCTTCAGCTCGAGATGGGCAAGGTCATAGTCGGCCAGAAGCACCTCGTGGAGAATCTGATGATCGCGCTCCTGGCCAACGGCCACATCCTCCTCGAGGGTGTGCCCGGACTTGCCAAGACCCTGGCCATCAGTACATTGGCAAAGGCTGTGAACGCCAAGTTCAGCCGCATCCAGTTCACCCCCGACCTGCTTCCTGCCGATGTCACCGGCACCCTCATCTATTCCCAGAAGAAAGAGCAGTTCGAAGTCCACAAGGGTCCCGTCTTTGCCAATTTCGTGCTTGCGGACGAGATCAACCGTGCTCCCGCCAAAGTGCAGTCGGCCCTTCTCGAGGCCATGCAGGAGCGTCAGGTGACCCTCGGAGATTCCACATACAAGCTCCCCGAGCCGTTCCTCGTGATGGCCACGCAGAACCCCATCGAGCAGGAAGGCACCTACCCTCTCCCCGAGGCCCAGGTGGACCGTTTCATGCTCAAGGTCGTCGTGAGCTATCCTAAGAAGGAAGAGGAGAGGCTCATCATCAGGATGAACAATTCCGGTGAATTCCCGCAGCCGAACGCCGTGGTGAGCCCCGAAGACATCGTCCGTGCCCGAGAAATCGTCCGTGAAGTCTATATGGACGAGAAGATCGAGCGCTACATCGTGGACATCGTCTATGCGACCCGCACCCCGGAGGACTACAACCTCCCCGACCTCAAGAACCTCATCTCCTTCGGCGCATCGCCCCGTGCCAGCATCTCGCTCAGCATGGCCGCGAAGGCCTACGCCTTCATCAAGCGCCGCGGATACGTGATTCCGGAGGACGTGCGCGCCGTGTGCCCGGAGGTCCTGCGCCATCGTATCGGCCTTACCTATGAGGCTGAGGCAGAGAACGTTACGCCGGAAGAAATCATCAACCAGGTCATCAATGCGGTCATAGTTCCGTAATCCGTGATGGCAAGGCAGACGAGCAATCAGTCGGCAACGGACCTTCTGCGCAAGGTCCGCAAGATAGAGATCCGGACCAAGGCCCTGTCCCACCAGATCTTCGCCGGGGAATACCATTCTGCGTTCAAGGGACGCGGTATGGCGTTCAGCGAGGTGCGTGAGTACCATTGGGGCGACGACGTCCGTTCCATGGACTGGAACGTCACGGCGCGCCTCCGCTCCCCGTACGTGAAGGTGTTCGAGGAGGAGAGGGAACTGACGGTCGTGCTCCTTGTCGACGTGAGCCGTTCGGGACTCTTCGGAACCGCCGTGCAGACCAAGCGCGACCTGCTTGCCGAGATTGCCGCAGTGCTGAGTTTCAGCGCGATACTCAACAACGACAAGGTCGGAGCCCTGTTCTTCAGCGACAAGGTGGAGAAATTCATCCCGCCGAAGAAGGGCCGCAGCCATCTCCTGCACATCATACGCGAGATGCTCGAACTTCAGCCGACTTCCGACGGCACCGACCTCGGAATGGCGCTGGAGTACCTTACCAACGCCATCAAGAAGAGGTGCACCGCGTTCCTGCTGAGCGACATGCTCGATGTGGACGCCGACGGCAACCCGCGCTACGAGGATGCCCTCAAGGTGGCGGCCGGCCGCCACGACCTCAGCGTCATCCGGGTCCATGACCCGCGCGAGCGCACCATCCCGGATGTCGGACTCGTCCACGTGAAGGACGGGGAATCCGGCGAAGCCTCCTGGATCAACACTTCTTCCAAACGCGTAAGGCGTTCATACTCAGCATGGTTCTCCACCGTAGCCGACAAGCAGCAGAAACTCTTCAACAGATATCATATAGACAACGTCGACATTGCCACCTCCGATGACTACGTCAAGGGGCTGATGGCACTGTTTGCAAAACGATGAATATACTGACTCTCATACTGGCCGCACTCCTGGGCGTCACGCCTGCAGGCAAGGCTTTCCTCGAGCCCCTGCATCCGCGCGACAGCATCCTCATCGCGGACCAGCTCCGATATGGCCTGCAGCTGGACGACGTTGCCCCGGGCACCGGACTGGCGCTCGCGGACCTGTCGCCTTTTTCCAACGACACCCTCACCTTCCTCGGAGGATGGCAGGCCGATACCCTCATCGACGGCAAGCACGCTTCCCGCAAGGCCATAGCAAAGGCCCTGAAGGAAGGCAAGCCGCTGAGCATCAAGACCTGGATCACCGTCGCCCCCTTCGAGGAGGGCAGGTACATACTGCCTGACCTCCCTGTGGTGAAGGTCACCGGAGGCAAGGCCGACACCCTTCTTTTCGAAGGATTGGAGATGGAGGTGAAAACCATGCCGGTGGACACCAATACCTTCGTAATCAACGACATAAAAGGCCAGACCGAGTACCCGCTGACCATGGCGGAACTCGCTCCGTGGATCGCCGGGCTCGCCCTGCTGTCCGCTGCCCTGGTGCTCGGCACCCTGCTGATCATCAGCCTTTCCAGGCGCCGCAAGGAGAAGGAATCCGGCTACGTGGAGCCCGACTACATCATTGCCCTCCGCGCCCTGGACAGGTACCGTTCCGACAAATATTGGGCTCCGGACAAGCAGAAACAGTTCTATTCCGGCATCACGGACACCCTCAGGGCCTATATGGACTCCCGCTTCGGCGTGGATGCGCCCGAGATGACCACGGCTGAGATCTTCGATGCGCTCAAGAACGACCCCGACCTGACCCCGGAACTGTACACGGAGGCCAAGGAACTCTTCGAGCTCGCCGATTTCGTCAAGTTCGCCAAGCACACGGCTTCAGACGAGGACAATGCCAAGGCGCTGCCCGCGGCCGTAAGGTTCGTAACCGGCACCTATCGGATTGATACTGTGGAAGATAGCGGAGAGGAGGCCGCGGAGAAGTAATGTTCTTCGAATATCCCGCACTCCTGTGGCTTCTGGCCGTCCCGGTCCTGCTCATAGCGCATTATCTGTGGCAGGAACTCTCCGGGCGCAAGCCGCATCTGCGCGTGTCCACCATCATCCCGTGGAAGAAGGAGGGGATGTCGGTACTGGCGGTGCTGAGGCACCTGCCTTTCGTCTTGCGGATTGCTGCCATCAGTCTGATTATCATAGCGATAGCCCGCCCGCGCTCGTCCAGCGACGTGGAGAAGGTCAACACCGAAGGCATCGACATCGTGCTTGCGATGGACGTCAGTACCAGTATGCTCGCGCGCGATTTCAAGCCGGACCGCATCAGCGCCGCCAAGGACATAGCGGTGGAATTCATAGCCCAGAGGCCTACCGACCGTATGGGAATAGTGGTATTCGCCGGTGAAAGCTACACCCAGTGCCCCCTGACCACGGACCGCGCCACCCTCATCAACCTTATGAAGGAGGTCCAGACCGGCCTCATCGAGGACGGCACCGCCATAGGCAACGGCCTTGCGACCGCAGTGGCCAGGATGATGGATTCCGATGCCCCCAGCCGCGTGGTGATACTCCTCACCGACGGCGTGAACAACAGGGGGGCGGTTGCCCCGCTCACCGCCGCGGAGATTGCCAAATCCTACGGCATACGCGTCTATACCATAGGTGTGGGCGCCAACGGAATGGCCCCGTATCCGGTGATGACGCAGTGGGGCGTGGAGGTGCAGAACATGCAGGTGGAGATAGACGAGGACCTGCTGAAACAGATCGCAGAGAACACCGGGGGCCGGTATTTCCGTGCTACGGACAACACCAAACTCTCCGAGATCTATTCCGAGATCAACAAGATGGAGAAGGCTCGCACCACCGTGGACAGCTTCCCCGTCTATAAGGAGCTGTTCGGCAAATATGCGCTCGCCGCGCTCATCTGCCTGCTGCTCGAACTTGCAGTGAGACTTTTATTGAGGAGGATGCCGTAATGCTGATATTCGCTTCACCTGTCTATCTGTGGCTCCTGCTCCTCGTGCCCGTCATTCCGGCGGTGTACGGCATTTTCAGGGCGCTCCGCCGCCACCGCATCCGCAAATTCGGCGACGAGGCCCTCGTGAACGCGCTGATGCCGTCCTGGTCCGGTGCCAAGGGCTGGGTGCGCATAGTGCTCTTCACCCTCGCTTTCCTCTGCTTCGTGCTCGGCCTGGCCCGCCCCCAGATAGGTGCCAAGCTCAAGGAACGCGAAACCAGGGGTGCGGAGATAATGATCTGCCTCGACGTTTCCAACTCCATGCTTGCCGAGGACTACTCCCCGAACCGCCTGGAGCGCGCCAAACTGGCGATTTCCCGCATCGTGGACAAGCTCGAGGGCGACCGCATCGGCCTCATAGTCTTCGCCGGCAGTTCCTTCGTGCAGCTGCCCATCACCACGGACTACATCTCTGCGAAGATGTTCATGGGCAGCATCAGCACCGAATCCGTGCCCGTCCAGGGCACTGCCATCGGGGACGCCATCCTCACGGCTGCGAAGAGCTTCAGCGCCCAGAGCGAGAAGAGCCGCGCCATCATCGTGATCACCGACGGCGAGAACCACGAAGACGATGCCGTGGATGCCGCAAAACAAGCCCACGAGGGCGCCGGTGCCAAGGTCTATACCATTGGCGTGGGCAGCCTCCGGGGCGAACCCATCCCCATGGACGGCGGCCTGATGAAGGATTCGGAGGGCAACATCGTGGTCACCAGGCTCGACGAGGAAAGCCTCAGGCAGGTGGCCGGTGCCGGCGGCGGTGCCTATGTGCACGCTGCCAATGACGAATTCGGCCTCAATCCCATCATAGACGACATCCGCCGCATGGAGGATGAGCGCTTCAATTCCGTCGTGTTCGAGGAATACGACGAGCAGTATATGTATTTCTTCGGCGCAGCCCTGCTGCTTCTCGTGCTCGAGATGCTCGTGGGGGAACGCCGGCTTCGCAGGAGGATTTTCGAATGAAAAGATATGTAGCGGCATCGTTGCTCGCGTTCGTGTGCATCTGCGCCTCGGGACAGACCGACCGGCGCTGCGTGCGCGACGGCAACCGCGATTTCGCAAAGGACGATTTCCGCTCTGCTGCAGTGGATTACGGCAAGGCGGTCGCGATGGACACCACCTCCTTCGCCGCCCAGTACAACCTGGCCTCGTGCCTCTACAGGATGGGGGACTACCAGGGCGCGGGGCAGGCCTTGGACGCCGTAAAGGCATCCGTGCCCCAGGCCGGCACCAGGGCTGCCGCGAGGAAGGATCCGGCCCGCGAGGGCTTCGTGCGCAATTCGGTGGCCGACTGGCACTTCAACCGCGGCGACATAGCCCTGCAGACCAAGGACTACGCCTCCGCAGTGCAGGAGTTCAGGACATCCCTGCTGATGAACCCCGATGACCTCGAGGCCAAGGAGAATTACATCTACGCCAAGAAGATGCTCCAGAATCAGCAGGGCGGAGGCGGCCAGAACCAGCAGGACCAGCAGAACCAGCAGGACCAGAACCAGCAGAACCAGCAGAATCAGCAAAATCAGCAGGACCAGCAGGATCAGGACCAGCCGCAGCCTTCCGAAAGCAAGATTTCTCCCCAGCAGGCCCAGCAGATGCTGAGGGCCATGCAGGCCGAGGAGAAGAAGACACAGGACAAGGTCAACAAGGAAAAGGCGGAGATGATGCAGTCCCGCCAGAAGGAGAAGAATTGGTAGTATGAGAAGACTTCTGACAGCAATACTGATCGCGGCGACGGCGCTGACCGCCTCCGCGCAGTCCTCCATCAAGGTTTCCGCGCCCAACCTGGTGGCGCTCGACGAGCAGTTCAGCGTGACCTTCACCATTTCCGGAGAGGCCCCGTCGGACTTCCAGTGGGAAGCTCCTTCGGATTTCCGCCTCGTCTGGGGGCCGCAGAAGGGCAGCTCCACCAGCATCAGCATAGTGAACGGGAAGCACACCCGCTCTTCGCAGACCACTTATTCATACGTGCTGCTCCCCAAGAGCACCGGCAAGTTCACCCTGCCTCAGGCATTTGCCACCGTGAAGGGCGACAGGGTGGCCTCCAAGGCCCATTCCATAGAGGTAGTGAGCAACGGCGCGAAGCCTGCCGACCCGAACCAGGGCGGCACCGCCCCCAACGTGCAGTCCCGCGGCCAGGCGGCCGATCCCCAGTCCAATGCCGCCAGGACGGGCACCGTTGGCGGGGACGACCTGTTCCTGCGCCTGTCCCTGAGCAAGACCAGCGCCGTGGTGGGCGAGACCCTCACGGCGACCCTCAAACTCTACCAGCGCGTGAACATCTCCGGCTTCGAGGACATCAAGTTCCCGGCCTTCAACGGTTTCTGGAGCCAGGAGCTCCAGTCTCCCACCAGCATCGAATTCCGCCGCGAGAGCGTCGGGGACATCATCTACAACGCGGCCGTGCTGCGCTCGTGGACCCTTATCCCGCAGCAGTCCGGTGACATCAAGATCGATCCGGCCGAAATGGTTTGCCTGGTGAACGTCAGGACCGGAAAGCAGTCCGGCAGCATCTTCGACAGCTTTTTCCAGGAAGACTACCAGACCATACGCAAACGCCTTTCCACCCCTGCGCAGACCGTCCACGTGAGGCCGGTTCCTGCCGGCGCCCCGGCGTCTTTCGCTGGCGGAGTGGGCAGTTTCCGCATGTCCGCCGGCCTCACCCGGGATTCGCTCCAGACACACGACGCCGCCTCGCTGAAGGTCACGGTCACCGGAAAAGGCAACCTTTCCCTTCTTTCCGCACCCGACATCGTCTTCCCGCCGGATTTCGAAGTCTATGACGTGAAGACCACGGACACCCGCGACAGCAGGATCTTCGAATACCCGTTCATCCCCCGCAGCAGCGGTGAATTCACGATAGGCCCCGTAGAATACAGCTATTATGACATCGCCAAGGGCAGTTATGTGACCCTCCGCAGCCCCGAGATGCCCATCAAGGTCAGCAGGAGCCCCGGGGATGCCGTTGCGCCCGCCGGTTCCGGCCAGCTCATCCAGCCTTCCAACCGCAAGGACGTCAAGGACTTGGGCAGCGACATCAGGTTCATCTCCACCGGTGCCCCGAAGCTTTCCCGCACCGGCAGTTTCTTCGTCGCATCGCCCGGATTCCTGGCCGCCACCATCCTGCTTCTCCTGCTCGCCGCAGCCCTCTATTTCGCATTCAGGAGCATAGCGGCGCGCCGTGCCGACGTGGTGGGCAGCAAGAACCGCGCTGCCACCAAGATGGCACGCAAGCGCCTCTCCGCCGCCAAGGACTTCCTCGGGCGCGACCTCTACACCGCGTTCTACGAGGAATTGCACAAGGCCCTCCTCGGATTCGTTTCCGACAAGTTCAACCTGGATGCCGCCGAAATGTCCAGGGAGAACATCGCAGCCCGCCTGTCCGAAGCCGGAGTGCGGGAGGAGTCCGTCAGCGCCTTCATAGGCCTGCTGGAGGCCTGCGAATTCGCCAGGTATGCCCCAGATTCGGGCCACGAGGCGATGAATGCCCATTATGAGAGCGCCCTGAGCGTCATCTCTTCCATCGATGACAATATGAAAAGGAAAACCAGGATACCCGGAGCCGGTGCCGCAATTTTGGCGCTGCTGCTGACGCTCCCGTTCACCTCCGGCGCCGCCGACCGCGCGGACTCACTCTGGACCGCCGGCGTCGCGGCCTACACCGAGGGCCGCTGGGATGCCGCGCAGGAAGCGTGGGAATCGATTCTCGCCACGGGGGAGTCCTCCGCCGTACTATATTATAATATAGGTAATGCCTGCTTCAAGCGGTCCAACCTGTCACACGCCATCCTCAATTACGAGAAGGCCTTGAAGCTTGACCCGTCCTACGCCGACGCCCGCTATAACCTGGAGTTTGCGAACTCGATGATCCAGGACAGGATTGAGAACGTGCCCGAATTCTTCCTCAAAACTTGGATCCGGAACGCGTCCAGAACCCTTTCTTCGGGCGCGTGGGCGGTATTATTCCTTATTTTTCTGGCCGGAACGCTCGCCCTGCTGCTGTTTTTCCTGCTGTCCTCGCGTACCGCCCTGCGCAAGGCCGGCTTCTTCGGAGGCATAGCCTGTGCGCTTCTGGCGGCCCTGTGCCTGGGTTTCTCGCTGGGCCAGCGCCGGGACTGCCTGACCATGGACAAGGCCATAGTCACGGCATCCGTCTCACCGGTGAAAAGTGCCCCTGGAGGCGGCTCTGTGACCGATTTGTTCGTCCTTCATGAAGGTACGAAAGTCTCCGTGCTGAGCGAAGTCGGGGAGTGGTGCAACATAGAACTCTCCGACGGACGGCAGGGATGGATACGGCATACCGACATAGAAATCTTCTGATTCAAGCGTTTCAAGGGCCCCGGCAGTTTTTGTCGGGGCCTTTGCTTGGCGCCGTTCAAACGATGATTTTTTTCAAAAAAACTTGGAATTACGAAGATTAGTTCATAATTTTGCAGAGTGCGTATAGTGTGGAATAGGCTCTAGACGCGCGCTTTTGGCTAGAAAAAAGAAAAAATAAACATAGTTTATCGATATGAATTTCAAAAGGATTTTCTTGGTCCTCACCGTTGCTCTCATGAGCGCGGGGATCGCGTCTGCGCAGCAAAGCAAGTCAGACAAGACACTTGAGTTCAACCCTCACTGGTACATCCAGGCGCAGGGCGGTGTCGGATACACCGTCGGCGAGGGCAATGACTTCACCAAGCTTCTTTCTCCTGCTGCCTACCTCAACGTAGGTTACAACTTCACTCCGGTAGCCGGACTCCGTTTCGGTGTCGGCGGATGGCAGGGCAAGGGTTTCCATGTTTTCGAGAACACGGACTATGCCTTCAAGTTCGCGCATGCCTACGGGGATGTCATGTTCAACATCAGCAACCTCATCGGTGGCTACAAGCATGACAGGGTTGTCTCCTTCATCCCGTACATCGGTCTCGGCGCTTTCGTCGGACTCGAGAACGCCAAGGCTCAGACCCTCCGTTCCACCAACAACGAGCAGATGACTCTCCTCTGGCAGCCGGTAAGGCCTTTCTTCCTTGCCCGCGGTGGTATGCAGGTTGACTTCCGTCTCACCGACAATCTTTCCCTCAACCTCGAGGGTGCCGTGAACGGAACCGACGACCACTTCAACTCCAAGGATGGTGACAACATCGACTGGCAGATCGACGCTCTTCTCGGTCTGACCTACCGCTTCGGCGCCACTACCCGTGCTTCCGAGGCTTATGCCGCCGAGAAGGCCCTTGCTGACGCAATGGCAGCAGCCGCTGCAGCTGAGGCAGCCGCAAAGAAGGCTCAGGATGACGCCCTCAAGGCAGCCGCAGAGGCGAAGAAGGCCGCTGAGGATGCAGCCAAGAAGGCCGCAGCCGAGGCTGAGGAGGCCATCAAGGCCGCCCAGGCCGCTGCAGTTCCCGCAAAGCCGTCCTGCAACGTCTTCTTCAAGCTTGACAGCTCCGTCATCCAGGAGGAGGAGAAGTACAAGATCGACAATGTCTGCGGTTATATGCTCTCCAACCCGGATGCAGTGGTCGAGCTCGTCGGTTATGCTGACGTCCAGACCGGTAACCCGACCTACAACCAGGGAATCTCCGACCGCCGTGCAAAGGCAGTCGCAAAATATATCAAGGCGAAGGGCATTGCTGCCAATCGCATCGTAACCGACCACAAGGGTGATACCGTCCAGCCGTTCGCTGTGAACGAGGAGAACCGTGTGGTTATCTGTACTCTTGAATAATCTCTAATCTATTTATTTATCTACTACAATCATTATGAAAATTAATTTTTCAAAGATCGCAGCATTACTCTTCGCAGGAGTAATCTGCCTCGCACCTGGTTGTACAGATTACCAGTCCGACATCAACGACATCTATGCAAAGATCGAGAAGTTGGCGGACAAGGAATCTGTTGCTAATCTGAAGCAGCAGGTGGCTGGTCTTGAGGCTACCCTCAACGCTCTCGTTGAGACTGCCAAGACCCATGCTACCAAGGCTGAACTTTTGGCTGCCAAGACCGATCTTGAGAATGCCGACGCGGCAATCAACAAGAGGATCGACGACCTCAACACCTCTCTTGGTGGAAGGATCGACAAAGTCGCTGGCGACCTTTCCACTCTGAGGAATGAGTTCAACACCCTTTCTACGCAGTTCGCTGAGTTCAAGGGTACTGTTACCACGACTCTCCAGAAGCTTGGTGAAGAGGACGTAAGGCTCAACACCAAGATTGACGACACGGCAAGGGAACTCGGCAACAGGATCGACGGTATTGCCCAGCAGCTCGCTACCGAGACCAGCAACCGTGAGGCTGCTGACGTAGTTCTCGGCCAGAGGATCGATGCCGCCGTTGCAAAGGCTGAGTCTGACCTCACTGCTGCAAAGGCTGAGCTCTATGCTGCCATTGGCACTGAGGCCAAGACCCGCAAGACTGCTGACTCCCTCCTCCAGGTCGCTGTTGACGCTGAGGCTGCCGCCCGCGTCGCTGCTGACGATGCTCTTGATCTCGCCATCAAGGCTGAGAAGGAGCGCGCTGAGGGCGCCGAGAAGCTTCTCAATGATGCTATCGTTGCTGAGGCTGCCGCCCGCGCTGCCGCTGACTCCGTAATCCGCGTTCTCGCTGATAACGAGACTGCTGCCCGCAAGCTCGCTGACTCCCTCCTCAATGAGGCTATCAAGGCTGAGACCGAGCGTGCAACGAACGCCGAGGATCTCCTCGACAAGGCCGTCAAGGCTGAGGCTGTCGCCCGCGCAACCGCTGACTCTCTCTTCAATGTTGAGCTCGCCGGCGTGAAGGAAGATCTCCAGAATCTCTCCGACGACTATTTCGCTTTCAAGGCCGCTACCAACAAGACGCTCAAGAACCATGAAGATCGCATTGCCGCCGCTGAGCTTGCAATCAAGGACATCAACGAGGTCCAGATCCCTGCTATCAACGCTCAGATCAAGGCCCTCAAGGAGACTGATTCCCTCCTCGCCAAGGGTATCTCTGATGTAGCTGACTCTCTCGCTGCATACAAGGCTGTAACCAATGCAACCATCAAAGTTATGCAGGACGCTATCGACGACATCGTCGTTGTGAACAAGCAGCAGTCCGACTCTCTCAAGGAAGCCTTCAAGAAGTTCGACGACTATGTCCTCAAGACTGTCTTCGAGACCTATAAGGCAGAAGTCCAGGAGAAGCTCGATGCAAAGGCTGACACCGCTGCCCTCAATGCAGTTTATGATGAGCTCAACCTCCGTCTCCTCCCTCTCGAGGCCTATAAGGTCAAGCTCGAGACCGAGATCATCCCTGAACTCCAGGCTATCGACGAGGAACTCCGTCACGACGTAGATTCTCTCTGCAAGGAAGTTGACGGCCTCAAGGTCCGCATGGACGCTGCCGAGGACGCTATCGCCGCTATCAAGGACTCCCTCGTTGAGCACCAGCTCCGCATCGCCGCCCTCGAAGGACGCATGACCGCCGCTGAAGGCCGTCTCGATGTTCTCGAGGAGCAGGTCAACGAACTCCTCAACCGCATCCAGAGCGTTGAGTTCGTTCCTGACTATGACGATTGCAAGGCTACCATCAACTACCTCCAGATCGGCCGCAGGTACTATCCTGCTACCTCTACCTTCACTTACAAGGTTTACCCGGCTGAGATTGCAGAGCGTCTCGCAACTGCAATGGAGAAGGCTCTCACCTCCGATGAGGAAGGCCTCGCTGAGGTTTACTTCGACGTTGTTCCTGTGAAGACCCGCTTCCCTCTGAGGGACGAAGAGGCTTCCATCGATCTCCAGATCGACTCCGTCGCTGTTTCCGATCGCACCAAGGGTGCCATCACCTTCTATGTCAAGGCTGTCAACGCCGATGACTTCTATATTCCTGAGGAGAAGATCGCAGGCTACAGCACTGCCAGCGGTTTCCCTGTTGTCACTCCTGGCACCTGGGCTGGTTGGATGAATCAGTTCGCTAGCGCTTGGCCGGAGGACGACGACTATATGAACGGTCCTGGATTCCCGGTTCTCCCCGGCGGTCCGCTCGTTCCCGTCGTTCTTGAGCCTGGTGATGGTTACATCATCGGCAGGGCTGACGCAGACGTTCCTGAGACTGAGTTCCCTAAGGGCCAGGGCAGCGTTGACACCGGTCTTACCGGCGAATTCCTTGGCTATTACTTCGGTCTCCCTCTTAACACTCCTGGTATCGCCCTCCCGTTCTATCTCGAGGAGATGCTTGCTGAGGAACTCGACGTTTACGAAGAGGAAGAGGATGCAGTTCACCAGGACTACGCTTCCTGCCTCGTGATCGAGAAGAACTTCGAAGGCAATGTAATCACTTCCGAGTACAATGTCTGGGCTCAGAACCCGACCGTTGCTGTTCCTGGTGGTTTCGCTCGTAAGCAGACTGAGGGTCAGTACGATCCTGAGGGAACTTATCACTACATCGTTGCAACCGAAGACTGGATCGAGTACACTTCCGACAAGAAGTCCGTCCTCGCCGAGGGTATCGTTCCTGCATTCACCGTCAACGGCCAGATCATGACCGTCGAGGATCTTGCTAAGCTTACCGGCGTCGATCTTCCTGTTTCCTTCGCTTGCACCACCGCTGTCTTCGACAACAACGCTGAGGACGCTCTCCGCATCTTCGGTCACGCTATTGCTCCTGCAACTGACGAGCAGAAGGCTCCTTACGTGATCGCTCCTGCTGGATATGGTCTCCCTGACATCCAGGCTCTCATCGACAAGCTTGGCGAGGATGATCCGGACATCGCTGTCGAGGACATCCTTGGCAACGCTGCTGACGAGATCACCTATGTCAACGTCAACCTCGAAGGTGAGCCTGCAGCTCGCAAGGCTGCTGTCGGCACCTACACCGCTGCTATCTACGCTGCATACGTGGGCGGCTACCTCATGCTCGCTTACGGTGACGTCCACATCGTCAAGGTACAGGCTTACGCCAAGGGTACCGCCGAGATCGTCTGGACCTACAGCAAGGATGTCGCTACCGACGCCGCTCTCTGGGCTGATGCAGATGCAGAC
>JAEEGL013068685.1_pt1 | contig 13567 bp, 22 predicted proteins | sample 9134231 | NCBI WGS metagenome assembly JAEEGL01 (sample SAMN16246548, study PRJNA631951) | gut metagenome | biome: gut microbiome; feature: rumen; material: fiber-attached | host: Bos | place: Iran: Karaj | collected 2018-10
ACAAAGCTCGGAGGACCCGGCTGGCGTGGCTACTGCAGCGAGCATTGTACGTATTGAGAATGCCATAGGTGCCGTAGAAATACCACGCGTGCGCGGCGCTCGACTGGTCTTCATCCATCTCTTCAGTCCAATACAATTTGAAGCCGATAGGATCACCGCCGATTTTATTGAGGACGTCATTTAGGCCAGCGGTATGAACAGCATTATATAGGGTGATCCACTCGATGCGGTTGCCGGTTCGACCACCTTCTGTGAAGGCGGCGGCTGCGGCCAGCTGGTCTTTGTAGCTGGCATTGGCGAGCTCTTTCTTATGGAGCAAAAACTTGAATCCGTAGATGATGTTTTCAATCACGACCCACTCGATATTCTTACGGGCATCAGGGCCGATGTTGTCGAGGATGTTTTCCTTTCCGTCCGGCGTAAGGACGGTCACATTTGTGAAATTTCGATTTTCCATGAGTGTTATTGTTTATGAATGTTTCTTGACTGTTTCCATGCTTTGACCGTCCGGGCTCAGGCGCTCGATGTCGCCGAAGCTGCTGACAAAATATCCGTCAGGGCGCCAATGGCCAAGTATCTCGCACTTACCTTCCCTAGTAAGGGAGCAGATGATCCTGACCTCCTTCTTTGGCTCCCTGGTGGCCAGCTCATGACCGCGCTGCCGGATGTACCGCATCGTACCCCAGCTGGCTTCCAGGATATGGCCACCGCTCCAGAAGATACAGTAATATGAATCCATGTTACTTGCCATAGACCTTACGGAAGTAGAATGCACCTGCCGCCAGAACGGACAGGCAGATGAGTTCGGTAATGATGATGGTTTTCCAGCTGGTTCCGGGCATCGGGTCGCCGGAGCCGATGAAGAGCGCTGCCAGCATGGCGATTCCAACAATGAGGCTGATCATCTTTTTCATATTATGCAATTCGTTTAAGGTATTCCTTTGGTTCGACCGGCTTGATGAACTTTTCAAGTACGCGCGGATCGTACATCTTCCGGCCGTTGCTGGGATCAATCGAGAATCGGATCAATCCCGCATTGACTTTCCGGCGGAGCCATTCATCGCTCCTTCCGACATATTTCGCGGCCTGCTGGCCGCTGAGCCAGCGCGTACATGTCTGCGATATCATGGCTATGCTACTCTGGTTACAATGAACTTCCTGTTCTCGCGGTCAGTGCGGCCGCTGAATTTCTTGTTCCACTGGAGAGCGAACGTGGACATCGTAGTCTTTACGCTGGAACGTTTCTCGACGTCGAAGATGAGTTCTTCCCCGACTTCCATTTCTCTGAGCTGTGCAAGTACCGGTTTTTCCATAAAGATTTGAAGGAGATAAGAAAATGTATTATAAAGCTCGGAGGACCCGGCTGGCGCCGCTATAGTAGCGAGCACTGCCCGTATAGAGAAAGCCACCCGCGCCGCTGAAATACCACGCGCTCGTGGCGTTCGACTGGACCTTCTCTTCCGTCCAGAACCAATCGTACATGAAGTCATCGCCACCGATAGCGCGAAGGAGATTGTCGAGGTCCGTTTCAAAGTTCTCGCGGGCATACTGGATGAACAGATATTCCAGGCGGGTTCCGCATCGGCCTTCCGGATGGACCTTCTTCGCGGCCAGCTGCTGCTTGGCCCAGGTGTCTGCAGGAAGTTTCTTTTTATGCAAGAGGAACTGATAACCGAGGTCGGTTTCAATGGATATCCATTCGGCGGTGGTGCGGACATCTTCGGGCTGTTTCATCCATTCTGCAGCATTAACAGATGAGTTGTCGGCCGGGTTGATGACGCGGAATGTCACGCGCGGGACATGGGAAATGGGTTTCTGTGTTTCCATGGGTATTATGATTATTGGTTTGTTTTCTCTGATATGGGGAGGAATGTCATATTACATTGAGTTAAGTTTTTCGATTAATACATCAAATGCAGCGTTAGCACCATAGCGGATGTCGTCCTTAATTGCTGCCGCATCTTCACATTTCAGTTGCTTTTTACCTTCTTTCGCCCACTCCAGCAGAGCATCCTTGCGGATGTATTCAACACTGGTGTGAAAAGGCTTTGTTTGCGCCTCATATCCAATGGAAACATAGACTTTATCTGGTGCGTTCATTTGTTTTCATCCTTTTGTTATAGTTTATCGTATTCTTCTATTAAGTTTCTTTGTTTTTCCTTACAATGGTCATAGATTAGTTTAGCAAGTTCTTTGTCATCACTTACATCACCTGGACCGATCGCACCCGTGAATTTTAGGCAATTAGTAGAAGCGTACCTTATAACAATTTCATAACGTTCTATATCGCGCTGAAGTTTATTGGCTTTGTCTATTATTTCTTGTGTCATATCTATTCCCCCTTTCCTGCTTTGCCAAGTTCGTAGAAGTGGTGGGCGGGTGGGGGCGGTTGCCCGCCCGTATGCTCTAATATCGATTGATGAACTCGATGTAGTTTCCTACGAAATACTGACCTTTGTGCCGTCCTTCCTTTTGGCGGTAAACGCCGTCAACGGAGATGGAGTTCTTGCGCTGCTCATAGGCGGCGAGGGCTTCCTTCTTAGAGGTGAACCATTCTTTACGGGGGTTAATTGCTTTCATTGGGGTGTATTGAGTTTAACTATACGTTCTTTTTAACCCATCTGCGACCTTTATCGTCTATGGCATATTGCTCAAAGCCGAGCCTCTCATACCAGGGCTGGACCCATTGTTCGGCGTCTGGTGCTACAAATAAAATGGCGTATCTGCACCCGTTTCGCGTCGCATACTCGAGCGCTTTTCGCATTAATTTTCGTCCATACCCACTACGCTGATGGGTGGGGGTAACGAATAGATCATGGAGAATGCATGTGTTCGGATCCTCTCTTCGAATCTCGGCACATATAATACCTTTCCCGTATTGTTCAGTGATGTATGCCTCGCGATGCGGGCCCCAGTTATGCTCGATTATCATGGGTGTATAGAGTTTGTGTTTATATTTCTTGCAAGAGGGGCATCGGACTGCTTATGTCAATACCCCCCCGTCTTTCTGAATGGCGTAGAATTCCTTGCGGATATTATTTCAATTCAATTCGAATCGATTCTAGGTGACGGATGAGCCTGCATATTCGGACGCTGTCGTCCATAACCATACTCAACATCCAGCCAGGGGCATGTTTAATGGCTTTATTAATTTGCGATTCGGCTGATTTCAGCGCAGCAATCACTGTTGTTAATTGCTCTTCGGATAGTTCGATTTTCATGTGCTGCAATTTTGTTTGTTCGATTGTTTTTACTAACTTTCAAATGCAAAGTAAATCAAAAAGATTTATATCTGCAAGAAAAATTAAACCTTTTTGAGTTATGGTTAAGATTGCTGAGTTAAAACGCACATGGTGGCTGGCACAAATTAGGTATCTGACGGATGATTTGGGCTTATCTAAAACAGAGATTTCCAATAAGTTGGGAATTCAGATACAGGCGCTTAATACTTTGGAACGCGGGGATCGAGGTTTAAGCGACAAGTTTTTAGATAAATTTATTGAGGTTTTCAAAATAAACCAATTTGATTTATTCAATGCGACGGATAATGGCGCAAGAACCGTAACTGGGCACCACAATGTTGTGTCAGTAAATGGTAATACAAATATCGGCGATTCGATGGCCGATAAGGAAAGGATATCCTACCTCGAAAGAATTCTCGCAGAAAAGGAACGGACAATCCAGATTTTATTGAATAATAAAGAATAGAGTATGGCCATTCTAATAATACTTGCTATCCTGATTATCGGATATTTTGCCGGAAAGATTGTCCATGACCATTACGCGCATAAGATGCCGGAAATAGTTGATCCTGGCGATGGAGCTTGGGATTGGTATGATGATTACATTTCCCTGGCGATTCGCGGCATGCAATACTACCATCCTGCTGATTATACCGAAGAAGGGTATATCGTCGCTGAGCTGGATAACCAATATGATCAGCATGCGATAGCTGTCTACACCAGGAAACTTGAGATCATAGGACACCTTCCAGCCGGCAATTGGCAATTACATCGATTCCTCATCGAGCATGGTCGTTACATTCCAGCCAGAATTGCGGTGTCATCGACAGAGGGGCTTGAAGGTGATGAGCGTATGTATGGTTCCGTTTACCTGGATAGCGGAAAGTATCGAGAGCTACATGGAATCGAAATAGACACAGGCTATTAAGCCTCTTGCAAATCCCTTGCAAATCAACTAACAAAATAATTCTTTGAAAAAACTGATTTTAAACACCTTGGGTGTTTTTTTGGCGCTTCTTGACAGGCAGGAGGTCAGCAGTTCAAATCTGCTAAGGGCCACCACAAGAAAAGCCCCTATTGGCTATCAGTCGATTACGATAGGGGCTTTCTTCTTAAAAGAAGCCTTCCGGCGTCAAAAAAAACTCCAATTGTTCCAACTATTTCCACACTATTCCAACTGAATAGTTGCAAATCTGTTGAAAATGGAGTCCACCCCGCCAAACATCACAACCATGGGAAAGGTGAATCTTATTCTTGATACCCGCCGCGCCAAGGAAGGTGGCCGGTATCCCCTCAAATTCGGTGTATCGTTCGCCGGGCAATATGCCTACATACCGACCGGCATTGATCTCGACCAGAAGCAATGGAACGGCCGGGAAATCGTTAAATGCGAGCAGAAGTCCATCTACAGCCAGCTCGTCAACTATAAGCGTCTGGAATTGGAGAAAGCTATCGTCGGCCTTGAGTGCCGGGGAATCAACCAGGCGAAGTCGTCAGCGCACCTGAAGGAACTTATAGAGCGCCAGACATCCGGCCACTACAAATCGGCCACCTACCCCGTGCGTGATGCCTTCGATGAGAAAATCAAAGCGCTGGATAAAGAGTCTACCAGGGCCATGTACCGCCTCACCATTGACCGGATCGGGGAATATGCAGACCTAGATTCCCTGAAGATGGCGGATATCGACTACCGGTGGCTGTGCGGCTTTGAACAGCATCTAAGGGATCGAGGAAATAAAGTCAACTCCATAGGGATACACATGCGGAATACCAGGGCTGTGTTCAACCACCTGATCGACCTGGGCGATATCGAGCAGGAAAGCTACCCGTTCAGGAAATATAAGGTCAGGCACGAAGAGACCGCAAAGCGATCCCTTTTCATAGAGCAACTGCGTGCCGTCCGGGATACGCCGGAAGGGCCGATGAAGCGATATGCCGATATCTTTCTTCTGATATTCTACCTTCTCGGCATTAACCTCATCGACCTTTGCAATCTCAAGGAGATTACGCCTGACGGCCGTATCGAATACCGGCGCAGCAAGACCGGCCGCGTCTTCTCTGTGAAGGTAGAGCCGGAGGCCCTGGCGATTATTAACCGCTACCGTGGCAAAGGTCACCTGCTAGATATCCTTGACAGGCGCAAGGAGAAGGCAGCCCACAAGTCCTTCACCAGCCGGATGAACAGATATCTCAAACGGCTGGTACCTGGTATCTCTTCTCATTGGGCCAAGCACAGCTGGGCCACCATTGCTGCAGAATTGGAAATACCCATCGAAACAATTTCAACGGCACTCGGCCACAAGATAGGCAGCGGAACCACTGCCATCTACATCAAATTTAATCAGCGGAAGGTGGACGATGCTAACCGAAAGGTCATCGACTACCTGAATAAGTAAAAAACATCCCTGGCGATTCCGGCGCCAGGGATGAGGAATGGCAAGCTCTTGCAGGGCGATGGTGCGGGCGAAAGTCCATCATACTTACCATTGTATCAGAGGGTACTATCGAATAGTCTCTGAGACCTTTCTGGTCTGTATCCAACCAACCGAAGGAACGTACTGGAAAACATCCCCATTGGATTCATACAGCTCTAGTGAGTTAATTTTAATGCATCTCTTTCCATCCGCAATGGAACTTGCCAGCTCAACTATGCTTTGGAGACTCATATCCTCTCCGATTTCCCTAGAAAGAGTGGCATCGAGCATCGTAGAATCATCATTCTGATATAGGAGGCGGATAGTAATTTCGCGAGGACGCTCATTGGAACAATGTTGGGATTCAGAGTTATCATTAATGAATACTCTCGGGGAGTAATGCTTGCAAACCTTGCAGGGATAAGGCACAAATCTTCCTCGTGTTTCCGGGCAATCGTTGTCATAGAATTCGCAACTCCTGCAACTGACAATAAGGGCGGGCATCGTCTTATTATTTTTGAATTTGTGCAAACATATAATAAAAAACCGTGAGTTCAAAAAAATCCCACCCTATTCACCATGTAATGAAGTTGTAGGATACTACGATGCTTATGTTCGGAGCGGGCCTTATTTTACCGTCAACTAAGGATAATCCATACCCAGCCGCAAACCCTATTCCCCACCGTTTAGACGGAGGTTTGTATGTCTCGGTGACGACCGTTTCCTTGAAGTCAGCTTCCCAGCGGTCCAGCCTCGGCTCATAGCCGGAAACCCACAGCCTAAGATGGCCGTCCGCCTCTTCGTAATACTTTTGCTCGCGAGGCAAGTAGACATACTGCGTGGTGGTATCGTGGACTGCATACGGAACGAGTCGGTCGACAGAATCAGCAAGAAACAAGTATTTCGGGACCGCAATAGAGCCCATCTGAACCGTCTTTGTCGGTTGTGGAAAGTCTTTCCACATGGGTACATACTTCGTAACCGTATCAACGGTTTTCTCCCCATCCGCAATGGATTTCGGGGCCGTAGCCCGGCCGATGATGAATGAGCACACAAGGAGCGACAGTGCTATGCATCCGATGGCGATATAGTCCTTTACTCTCATCTCTTCGCGGTGCAATACGATATCGGAAACTCTGCCTGGACATCGAAGCAGGGACAATCCTTTATCCATTCGTTGGGTGTAATCTTCCCGTCTCCGTTGAGGTCCGGCGATGTATCGCGATGACCAATGACGCGGATGATGGACGGGTATGCATCAAGCAAATTCTCCACGAGGTCGTGCAGAGCTTTCTTCTGCGCCATTGTGCGAGTGTCTTTTGGAATCGGTTTCCCTTTCTCATCGAGCTTAGCTACGATCTGCCCTTTCTTATCAATCGCAGCCTCTATGCCTCCGATGTAGCAGATGCCAATGGAGCGGTCGTTCCATCCCTTACAGTGAGCGCCATTCATGGTCGTAGGGCGACCAACCTCGACAGTGCCATCTATATCGACCACGTAATTATAGCCAATACACGCGAATCCCTTCTCCTTATGCATGAGGTCGATATCGGCAGCGTGAAATTCTTTTCCTTCCGGCGTAGCAGAGCAGTGGATGATAATGGTGTCAATTGTTTTCATCTGTTGCCTCCTTTTCGCTGTTATATCCGCAACGGTCACAGCGCTTTTTCAGGCGCTCATCATTGGCGACGTCGACGGGACAAACGATATTCGGATCCTTGTACTTATGCTGACAGAAATGGCTCTGCATGATGACGGAAGACTTTTCTGCTGAATCCAGCTTTTCGCGCTCATACTCGGCGTTGCGCTCCGCATAGTGCTTCTTCATCTCCCGGAGCAGCTCCATGAACATATCGTATGGGGTCTTCCTTTTATCTATGGCGGCCTTCAGGACTATCCAGATACCCTCCAGGGTTGTAATGGTGGCCAGTATGATTTTCGTCCAATCCACTTCCATAATATCAAGCTCCAGGTATTAATTCAACGATATGAGCGGTTGCAAATAAGGCACATTCAAGCCATAGAACGGCACTGGTAACAATCGTCCTGCTCGGGAATGCATAGAAGAAAAAGAAGTAGGCGATCACGGCCGGTGTCAACCACCATAGATGTAATCCAGCTGCCACATATACGATGAAGCCGGATGCACAGAGAGCGGTGAAGATATAATGCCAAATCTTCTGCCGGCGATCTTCTTGGTAGTTCGAAGTCAGCGCTACGGCTACCAGGTAGCACGGCACCAGGAATGCCACGAATTGAATCATGCTCCCTTCCAGGGATGTGATCATCGGAATCAATTGCAGGAACGCAACCACAATCGTGACTATGCTCCATAGGTTCATGTTCTTGATCGGGTATTTCTCCTTCCAACGCGCGGCGTATGAGGAATACGATTTCAGCAAACCGAACAGCCGAACGCTGATCACGATGAAGCCACCCAGGATGATGAGGCTAGCTATTGTCAGGTACATCATGGCTTATTCCTCCCTTTCATCGAAATTCGGCACTCTCGGATATCCGGCCGTGATGTCGTATGCTTCGACCTCTTCGGCCGTTTCCAGGGCGTCGATGGCGGCGGCATGCGCCTCGGTCCGTTCAGCGCAAAGCGCCGCGTACTTCTCGATAGCAGTCAGCGCCATGGATGCTTCTGTAATCGGCAGGGTGATGCCTTTGAACGGGACAGTTGTCTCGCCCGCAGCAGCCAGCGCATCGATGGCATCCCGGCGGTTGCTACGGTCATGCTTGTTAATCCATTCGCGCTGACCGCCGATGATAAATGCGTTCACCTCGGTGGAGTTATCACGGATAAGCAACTGCAGTTTTTTGTGTAGCTTCAGGAGTTCCAGCGGCAACGGTTCTTCATCCCCGCCTTCCGCATCAGAGGTCTCGTAACCTTCGACCACCAGGTCGATGTATCTCTGTTCCTCCCCATGGGAGAGCAGCCCCTTGTTGTTTACAAGGTCGAGGTCAAGCTGCCTGATCAGTTCTATTCGATTCATCGAGCAGATATTTTTTGAGTTGTTTGTTTTTCCACTTGAGATATGCGCGACGGGTGTACGCCTTCCGTACCGCGATATATTCATAGTCGCCGCGCACTTCAAGCACATCCGACCAGGGTGAAGCCATGATGCGCTCGATATATTTCTTCCTTAAGTTATAGGCGTCGGCATGCCTCAGGTGTCCCATGTATGAGTTCAGGCGATTCACGAACTGCTCTTTATGGCGAAGCCTGTAAAGCCTGTCTTCCGCTGGTTCGAGATAATACAGCAGGCTCTGTTCGATATTGTTGACGACCCTCCTGGTCGGATACACCAGAACGGGCGCCAGGATGACACCGCGATCCTTCATGGCCTTTGTCATGCGAACCGGCTTGATGAAATATCCGAAGGCTTGCACGCCGTGGCGGTCCGGCTGTATGGATGTTTTCTTTTCGTTCAGTTCCAGATGGAATTCCGCCTCACATTTTCGAGGCTCCGGCATGAAATGTCGGAGAAACCCTTCCAGCCGATCCGCTCTCAGCGGTATTTTCACATCATCCGTGTAATGTACAAAACGTGTATATCCATGTTCCCTGAGTATGGCCAGGTAGCTGATGGCCGATACCAGGGCGCCGGCAAGCTGCACCGGAAGCCGTCCGATGCTCATCCCTTGATCCGGCGGAAGATTTTTCTGTTGTTTGTGGGGTGGGATGTCATTCCATTCATGGATTCCGCATTGCCGGACCGCATGTTCAATCGGTACGCCTTCCAGGATGATCCGCGAGAGATAGAACATCATGTTTTTTCTTGGCCCGTCAGTGAGATATCGGTCGATTATCCAGTCGAATATATCGTGTACCAGCGGCTTCCATAGATGGAAGAAGAATGATTTCTGGTCGAGGCTGATCCACACGCACGGGATCCGTCCGTTGTCGGATTCCTGCCTCCAATACCAGATCAGCTGCTCCACTGCGGCCAGCGATCCTTTGCCGACTCGGCAAGCGAAGCTGTTGGGGTCCATCAGCTGCTCTACGGCCGGCCGGATTGTCTCGCAATACATGGTCTCATTGGGTCGGTCCCGGAACACTGGGGCCGAACATTCCCTTAGCACCGGCCAGTGCAGAATGAAGAGAATGCCTGGCCAGGGTATGTATTCCAGATCTTCCAGCTCCCGTAAGATCTCTGGAAGCAGAATGGCGTGCCAGATTTCGAATTCCGCTTGCGACGGGCTGGCACGTTTGCCCTTTCGGGCGATATCATACCATCGGTATAACTCTTCTCTTGTCAAAGGCGGCAGATCACGCTTTCCTTTCACCTTTTCACAAAAATCTCGGAGGACCCGGCTGGCGTTGCTATTGTAGCGAGCATTGTTCGTATTGAGATTGCCATTCGTGCCGTTGAAATTCCACGCGTTCGTGGCGTTCGACTGGAAAGCGCTGTGTGTGCTCATAATTATCTATCCTCTAAATGAGAGGGAGCATCCTTTTTGTTTGAGGTCACTCCACCGGGGCAACCGGCGGACTCCGCCTCGCTGCTTTGAAGGCCCAATCTGGCCTGCAGTGAGTTTAGGAAAAGCGTGACCTGCCGCCTGACATTATTATCCTGTTCATCCCATACCGCCTTTCCGTCGGTAGTGATAACTTCTGCTTCCATCATCACCTCAATAGTGTATCGTAGATCGTCGAGGCTGTTATTCGCCTTCAGCAAGTTTTCAACCTTCTTTTTGAGGTTGTACGTCCGGCAGGCTCTATTGATCGACAGGCCCGCATCATGGGATTCGCTCAGGGCTTTTTCCATGAACGGATACCGTTCCCACTTCGATATTTTGCGGCACAGGGCTACCGTCTCTTTTACCAGCCGCCGACCTTGAAGGTCGACGGGCTGGAAAGAAGCGGAGGGCTTGCTTGATTTTCCTCGCGATGGCATGGGAGAAAAGAAGAATTAAAAGATTAGAAGAATTAGTTTTACAAAGCTCGGAGGACCCGGCTGGCGTAGCTAACGCAGCGAGCAAGGCCCGCACTGAGAATGCCACTCGTGCCGCCGAAACACCACGCGCCCGTGGCGCCCGACTGGAAAGCGCAACGGTATGTTGTGCCGTTATCGACCTTCGTCACGCCGATGGCGCCGAGAGTCTGATTAAGGATATCGGTCTTGTCGGTTTTTACGCCTTCCATGATCATCTTCATCTCCGCCAGGCCGGCAACATATTCGTCGCCAATTTCGAACCCGGTGATATAGCCCTCGCAGGTAACACCGGCAGTCGTGAGCGCGGCGTGATGAATCGGAAAGTCGTATATCTCGGTTCCGTCGAAACGTGTGTGATGTACGTTGCCGAGCAGTTTCGTTTCCTCATAGCCGGATGCCAGGTTGAAGAGGTCTCCACGGTTGATCGGATATGCCGCCTTGTACTGCTCATACTTCGCAGCCACATAGGCTTCATACGAACCGCCGAACATGGCATATAACTCCGGATTATCTGTGGCGTTGAAGCGTGACTTCTTCACCGTAGCATCCGCGATTGTCTGGTTCGTAGTATCAGCGCCATTATTAGTGGAATAGATAGTATATCTCTCAACATTGATATAGGCGCTAGACGTTCCGGTACCGTTCGCTCGATAGATATTCGTACCGTATTTTGCTCCAGGATAATACCGGTATTGGTAGCCCTGGTATGTCCGCACCACCGTCGCCGTGCCGGATACCAGGCTGACACCCTGGTTCGCATTATATCCGTCGACCACTACGCCAAAGGATTCCGAGTCGATGGCGATAGCCTTGCAATACGACTTGATGCCCGTCGCCGCGTTGATTGCTGCAACGAACGCTTCCACGGATCCCTCACCGGCCTCCCAGGAATATATCAGATCCTTCGTATTATTCGCAGATGCATCGAGATATTTGAATTCGAGAGTGATGCTTCCGGCAGCAGAGAAGTCCAGCTCGGATATCGTCCATTCGTCGCCGGTCGCAAACTGACGCGCCGAGAGCTGCGTGCCTAGCGCGAATTCGCGGCCGTAAGTCTTCCCGATATAGGCATGCTTGCAATTGAAGTACCGGCTCTCGTCGAGCTTTGATAAATTAATCGTACCGGCCTTGATGACAACATTTTCCTGCTTGAGCTTGTCAAAGAAGATGGCATCTGCGAAAGACCGGTCCGCCCATGGGCGAATGATGTTCGCACCAACGAATTCAGGGCGTTGTTGAACTATTCCGGCGAAACTTTCGCCTATTGGTCTGTTCGATGCGTCGGCGGCAAACTCCGCCGGGTTGTTGTATTGTTCGATATGTTTCATGATGCGAAATAATTACGAGAGATTCATCTTTCTCCACTGCGATACTGCCGTAGTGCCTGTAGCCATATACCAGTCATCGTGCGTTTCGTCCTTGTGGTGCCATTTCTGTTCAACAAAGTCCGCCATAACATCCGGTGCGTGATCGCTCTCAATGACCTTATTTCCGCTATTGTCAAAACGGTCTAAACGGTTGATTACGCGAAGGTCGTACACGGTGAGTGAGCGAAGGCCACTATCGAGTGACTTGCGAATCGTATTAACACGGGCATCCAAGTCGCAGAGCAGATGCGCTATTACCGCCATCGCATTCTCAAACCCTCCGCCAACCAGGGCGGCCAAGGAATCAGGTATCCCCTGGGAATACTGCCATGTTACCATAGCGGCCCCTGCAGATGATACAAGGATGTCAATGCCCCAATCATGGAGAGAATTAACGATTGTGCTCACAGCCTTCGACGCGGTGGTAGGAGCGGCGAGCTCATACCGGAGAGCACCTTCCAGGGCGTTCTCGTTCGCATCCCGGTAGCTGACCGTCGTTCCGTCAACCGTCAAAATCTGCGTCTGACCCTCTATAGCAGCAGCGCCACCGGCTTTAATACCGGACACCGTAATCACATGGAGGTAGGTTTGTGTTTCCCCCTCCGCCACTTCATCTGCGGTATTCGTCCAGACTGGAGAGGATACACGACCGACCTTCGTGGTTAGCAACATGTGGGTGTCATCAGTCCTATCAGCCCGATCCTGAACGTCGTTCCCGATACAACGCAATGTTCCGAGGGAAGTCAGGTTGATGATTGTTCCGGCATCCGAAACACTTTCCGGAGAGATGAATGCGTTGTAGAGGCGGCTCCATGCCATGTGTGCACAAGTGTTCGCCCAGGTGATTCCACTGACGATGATCCATCCGATGGAGGGCGGAAGATAGAAGCGGAGTCCATGTTCGGAATCATCGTGATAATAGCTGATATTGGCATTCATGTCAACTCCATCGGTTACGGCTTCCGGGGCCGCCGTTCCGGCTAGGAAGCGAACAGTCGGACGTCCCGTGCTGGAGTAGCCAAGATTCGCATTGTTATTGTCGGTAAACAGGATTCCGTTATTTTGCTTAGCTGAACCGTACTCTCCGAACTGACATGCCGGAACGGGGAATGCCCAGCCGGTCCCGACGGCGATGGCCGGTCCGTTGTTACTCCGGAGTCGCAATTGGTTGAATCCTGATATAATAAGTTTTTCCGGTGTCAAATCAGATGTCGGTACAATGCTCATCAGTTTCGCACCGCTGGCGGCGTTGATGCTCTCATCACCGGCGGTCGTGCGAACCGCATCGTCCTGGACGGAAATGACGAGGATATTGTCTCGTTCATCAAAAGACCGGAGATTTTCAGCGAACTTCGGAACCAACGAGCCATCCAGCAGATCGGACTTATCGACCTTATTTGCAATGCTCTGATGGTCTTCCTCGGCGCGAGCATGGTCACTCTCAGCACGGGAATGATCGCTACCAGCCCGTTCGTGGTCCGAACCGGCCTGCGCATGGTCTTCTCCAGCGCGGGCGTTGTCACTCTCGGCACGGGAATGATCGCTACCAGCCCGTTCGTGGTCCGAACCGGCCTGCGCATGGTCTTCTCCAGCGCGGGCGT
>JAEEGL014296077.1_pt1 | contig 13567 bp, 10 predicted proteins | sample 9134231 | NCBI WGS metagenome assembly JAEEGL01 (sample SAMN16246548, study PRJNA631951) | gut metagenome | biome: gut microbiome; feature: rumen; material: fiber-attached | host: Bos | place: Iran: Karaj | collected 2018-10
GAAATCTCCTTGAAAAACGATTTTACCTATTCCGTTAGAAATCGTATTTGAGATAATAGTGCCTGAAAAAGCATCGTGTGGCTGAACAACATTCCCTGTTTTTGATGTGTACCATATTTCGTTATTAGGAACCGACCCAATTATTTCCACTTCAATTGCAGATATTCTCAGTACTCCATTCCTCTTGATTGTCAAGTCTTTGTCCGTGTTTTTGACAAAGGTACCACCATTAGCATCGGTCACCGTTAGTTTGAATCCTTTCTCAAACTCGGTAGGAGGCACGACAAGCCAGAAAGTAGTAGCTTCTTCCTTCGTTGCGCCAAGTTCCACGGGTTCTTTGCATGTGAGTGTAATAGATGTCGCTGCTTCCGAATCCATCGTTAGGGTAGGTACTCCTCCTACTTCCTGTGAAATGGACACTTTTCCGGACAATAGTTCTCCGTTGTTACCTTCTAGTTTAATAGATGATACCGATACTCCTTCGCCATAGAACTTCAACACTAGATAACCGCCTATATTCTTGAACTTTAGTTGGTTATCATCTGTCACAGATGTCATTACATTTGATCCAAGACCAAATGAGCCCATCGCATAGGGCTGATTTGCCGGGAAGGTTACAGTTAATACCGAATTGTTAGAAATACTAGTGCTCTCGAGATAAGGATACACAGAATAGATATGATCCAGGTCATTCCCCGTCACGAAATCATCGTTCTCCACCTTCCTGAATGATCCTGCATTATCTCCCGTCGCCCCGGTAAAACGATACTCCTGGTTATAAGTGTACTTATTGAAAATTGATATCCTATCATCTTCATTCCAGAGAATCTTCACATTTTCATCCACATACACCTTCGTATCGGCGTCTGAGTACGATTCTAGCTTAGCATAAAAAACTTCATCCGGCATTACGGGTATTTCCGTCTGGTCCAATTCTGAAATGGTGCATGAAACTGCAAGCAGACAAAGCAATGACTGCAGAATAATTGAATTTTTCATATCTTTTTTCGTTAAATATCTATCTCCTCTCCCGGATCGTCAGGTTCTTCGATATTACCAGACAAGATGTTGGTTTCCTGAACAAGGACGACCACCATCATATCTGGGCGGTCATAAAAAAGATGGTCTTTCTTTGACATACATTTGATTTCCATAGTACACCATACTTGCCCTTAGCTCCGACAGGACTGCCTATACAAAGAAAGTGTGGAGCATTCCGTTTATCTGGGAGAGGCTCTGGGAAGCCCGTATCAAATAAACAATACCCCACACCGAGTATGGTTATGCCCTAAAAGGCACGACGAGCCATACAAGGTGATGAATGGTCTTGCTTATCCTTGATACGGTCGAAATTTCCCAGATTTCTCCCAAGGATAAAAGCGAAAACACTTTCATCTAATATGTAACGCCGGTTTCCCGGTTCGATACAAAGGTAGAAAGATTATTTGTTTCTGCAATCCAGAGAATTGCGACTTTTACAGAATGTACTTCTTCCCAGTTTCCAGAATGTCGGGATTATTTGCTATGTTTGTTATATGTTTCGCTTTGTTTTTGTGGATGGAACCATATACAATGTTTTTGTATAATTGACTATGCCGAAGAAGAAGACCACAGCAGAATTCATAGCCGATGCGCGTAAAGTGCATGGGGATAAGTATGATTATTCGAAGGTTAATTATCAGGGTTCAGCTACGAAAGTTTGTATAGTGTGTCGAGAGCATGGCGATTTCATACAAAAGCCGGATTCTCATTTAAGGGGTCAAGGATGCCCCACTTGTGCCGGACACAAAAAGAGAACAAAAGAGGATTTTATTGCCCAAGCGAGATTGGTTCACGGAGATAAGTACTCATATGATAAAGTCGATTATAAGAACGATTCAACCAAGGTTATTGTTACTTGTCCTATTCATGGAGACTTTTTAATCACCCCGGGAAACCATATTCACTCTAAGCAAGGATGTAAAAAATGCGCCCACGAAAAGATAGGGCTTAATTCACGCTTGAGCCAAGAATCTTTTATTCTGAAAGCCACACAGAGGCATGCCGGTAAATATTTATATGATAAGGTCGTATATAGAGATAGCCATTCCAGAGTAATAATCACCTGCCCGATTCATGGAGACTTTAAGCAGCTTCCTTATCAGCACCTTAATGGTCATGGTTGTAAGAAGTGCGCCACTGAGTTGACAAGAGAGAAAGAGAGTATATCTTTAGATCAGTTTATCGAACGTGCTAGAGCCTGTCACACCATTCAATATGATTACTCAAAGGTAGCTTTTACAGGGGCACATAGTACTGTTCGCATAATCTGCCCGATTCATGGGGAGTTCAAACAGGCCGTGAACACCCACCTTCGCGGGGCAGATTGTCCAAAATGTGCATATGCCCAGAACGCCTTAAGGAGGACAAAACCGCTGGAAAAGTTTGTTGAAGACGCCAAACGGGTTCATGGGGACAAGTACGATTACTCCCAGACTGTCTATCTTGGGGCAAAAAAGAAGGTTGCTATCCGCTGCAAAAAGCATAATATGATTTTTTGGCAGAAGCCAAATGCGCATCTAAATGGGAATGGCTGCCCTATCTGTGCCCAAAGTCGTTTAGAGGCAGATGTGTTAAGGATGCTTAAGTTTCAGAGGATTGTATTTGAGGTGGAAAAGACGTTTGATTGGCTTGTTTATAAGGGCAATTTGTTTTTGGATTTCTTCCTTCCAGAATATAGTGTTGCCATTGAATGTCAGGGAGAGCAACACTTCCATGCGTGCGATTATTATGGTGGAGAATCCGCTTATCGAGTCACAAAGCAGAGAGATGAACATAAAAGGCAGTTATGTGAAGAGCATGGCATTAGAGTACTTTATTACTCGGATCTTGGATTTCGGTATTCACATGAGTTAATAGTGAGTTTAGATATTCTCCTTAAAGCAATTCAGGATAGAGGTATTACTGACAATCGTTCCCAATGGCAGGATCTCGTTTTGTTCCCTAATGAATAGTATATGCAAATGGACAGTAATCATAGAGGATGTTTTCCAGGTGGAATTTGAACACGCGATATCTGACAAGAAGCTGAAACATTAAAGATGATTAATCGTTTGGTACAGTGAAAAAAACACATAAAGAATTTGTTTCAGAAATAGAACGATTAAACCCCACCATTGAGGTTCTGGGCGATTATATTAATGCGCATTCTCCTGTTAAATGTAGGTGTAGGGTCTGTGGGCATATTTGGTCCCCTATAGCTCAGAATATCAGACATAGGCAGAAATGTCCGGCATGTGCTAATAAAAAAAAGGAATCGGGACCGCAGATTAACTCAAGAGAGTTTTGTTAGAAGGGTTAAATTACACAATCCCGAAATCACCGTCTTAGGTGATTATGTAGATGCACATACTAGAGTCCTAGTGAGATGTGAGCATTGTAAAATGGAATGGAGCCCTTTAGCTTGGGATATCATTAGAGGAACCGGATGTCCTAATTGCGCACATACTTCAACATCGTTTCTAGAGCAGTTTATCCTTTTATCTCTTAGGAAAGTATTAGGAGAAAAGCATGTTATTTCTCGTGACAAGGCTGCTATTGGTAAAGAACTGGACATTTATATTCCAGCATTAAATATTGCCATTGAACCTGGCAGTTGGTTTTGGCATAAGAATAAAATAGATGCAGATAAGAAGAAAAGAGATCTATGTTATCAAAAAGGGATCAGATTAATCACCATCTTTGATGGATTTACTGAAGGCGAGCACGTATTTAACAATAATGATGTCATTACTCTCCACGAAGACTTATCTGACCGTGAGGATATTTTTATTAATCTAGTCCCATTAGTAACTCGCCTGTTTAAGAAAATAAAGATTGACTTTAGTTTTAGCAGACAAGATTGGATTAATACAAAGCAGCGGGCTTATATTAAATCAAGGAGGGTAACTACTGACCAGTTCATTTCAGCTTTGAGAGAAGCCAATAATAAAGTAGAAGTCATTGGTGACTATATTGGATATAACCGAAAAATAGAGGTTCGGTGTATTGCTTGTGGTTATGAATGGAGAACCTCCCCTGGACACTTGATGGAAGGGAAAGCATGTCCTAAATGCGCGGGGATTCTTAAGAAAACTAATGAGGAGTTTATTAATGAACTCAGGTTGAGAAATATAAAATTAACACCACTAGATCCATATCATAATAATCGTACACCTATTAAGTTTGAGTGTCAGAATTGTGGCCATATTTGGAAAACTCGCCCTGCGAATATCCTTTCTGGGTTTGGTTGTCCATCATGTGCTAGAAGTCGTATATCTAATGATCGGAGTTTGACTCATAATGAGTTTCTCCAAAGATTGTCTAAAGTCGGGAATAGCGATGTTATAATTCTATCTAATTATTGCGGAAGCAAAAACAACATAAAATGTAAGTGTAAAAAATGCAACTATGAATGGTTCACAACGCCAAATTCTCTTCTCAATGGGAGTGGTTGCATTAAGTGCAAGGGAGGCGTTAGCAAAAAAGTCAAATGCATCACGACCGGCGTTATTTACAATTCTCTTTCTGAGGCAGCGAAGAAGAATAAAATAAGTGCTTCGGCATTGTCGAATTGTTGTAACGGAAAGAGAGAAACCGCAGGAGGAAAAGAATGGACCTTTTGTGATGATTGAGTAATCCGAGAAAGCCAGATTAATAACTACTAGGGCATATTCTCTCTAATGTACAAATTAATACCATCGACAACCGCTTGTGCCTTGGTAGTCTCATGGATGTGCTCAAGTGGATATGTCATTCTTTCTATTTCTTTATTTTTATCGAAGAACGAGATATGAAAGCCTTCTTCTAAAAAATTTTTAAAATTTTCTTCAAGCCCGATAAGATCTCTTGCCGACAACTTCTCATATTTTATATCAAGTTCATGACAATAAAGCAAATATGCAAAATGGGTCTGACGAGAATACATTGACTTTATGCGTTCCTTTTCTTTCTCAATTACATTGCCAGAGTAATTGCCAAATGAAATGCCCTTTGAAGATAAATACTCCTTTGAATATCTCACCAATTGGCTTGTGTATCCACTATCTTTATCTATCTCTTTAGTACCCACCCCGATTAAACTTTTAAGATACATGTCATTTTTGGCGACTGGGCTAGAAAGCGATGCGGTTCGATACACCGTATATGTATCATCATCCCCTATTTTACATCTGTAATGACCATATACATTTACGTTTAAATCGGATAATATATCATCCAGATTAATAAGATCAAGATACCGCTCTATCGCATTTACTAGTTCGATATAGCATTCTATTCTTTCTTCTTCTGACAGCCATTTGTTAACTTGTGAGTAATATGTATATATAGTATGGCAGTAGATAATGGCCTTATATAACATATTCTCCTTTGACTTAATACTGAATAATCTTTGTCCATTATACCATAACGAGGATTCCTTAATGGTATGTTTGAGAGGAATATCAAATTCCAACCCAATACCAGTCAACGAATGCCTACCCCTCAATGGTATGCTGGACAAAAAGGTTAATTCATTAAGTTGACCCAACTTATCCTGCTTATATACGATGGGATAATCCAAAGAGTAATAATTCATGCTTGTATGTCTAGCATCATCAGGCAAAAGAGACCTATCAAAAAGCTTAAATTGAAAATGACTACCATCAAAAACTAATGCAAGACAATTATGATGGAAAGATCTACCTGAAACAATATTAAAAAAATAGCCTATTCGATACTCATTTGGGTCCATATCAATACTTCAGGGATGACCTGTTCTCATCTATAAATAGAACGAAAGTAAACAACGATATGTTTTTTAGAAGTGCAATTCACTCCAAAAGCCGAAGTTAAACATTTGTTTACATTATTCCAACCGCATCCGGTAGCCAAGCTTTATTGTCGGGATTAAAAGATCCCCCGATGTCGTTAGAATCATCCTCATAAGCAGATGTGCAACTAAAAGCATCGGGGGAAATCCTTATCGTCAGCTGATTGATTCGAGTCGTTCCTCTGAGAATGAGTAGAAACTGTCGTCGGCGATGATTATGTGGTCTACGAGGTTTATGTCCATCAGACTGCAGGCGGAGCTCAGTCTGGAAGTGAACCGGCAGTCCGGCTGGCTGGGCGTAGGATTACCTGACGGGTGGTTGTGGATGAGGATGATGCTTGACGCATTGTGGAGGAGAGTCTGCCGGATGATCGTCCTGCAGTCGATAGCAGTCTCCGTCAATGTCCCTTTCGAGAGCATATCGAAGCTGATGACGTTGTTGATGCTGTTGAGGAACAGGCACCATACCTCTTCGTGGTCGAGGCTTCCGAGTTTTCCCGCGTAGATACTTACGACCTGGCCGGGATTCTTCAGTGGGATTTCTTTGTTCATGATGGATTGGTGTTTAGGAAACGGCCCGCATTCCTGCGGACCAGTTTCATTATGGTTTCGTGATGTATTGTTGGTTGGTTGTATTTGCCGTAGCATTGTAGGATATCACCGTCAGTCAGGGACAGTTCGATGGTCTCGACAGGTATTTCCGGAGCTTCCTTCATCCTGGCTGACAGTATCAGGGAATCTTCTTTCCCGTAATAGGCGTTGGTGTAGACGCAGTGGTGCTGTAGCTTCCCTTCCTTCCTGTAATCAGCGATGGAGGACAGTACTATTACCTGGATGTCCTTGTTCCCGAATGTGATTCCGAAATACCTGGACTTCTTCCGGAATACTGCCCTCTTCCTGCGGTTCCTCCGTTCCTCCTCCGCACGGCGTTCAATCTCCTGCTGCCTCCGGATCTCCTCCAACTTCCTCTGCTTCTTCTCGGCATACCTGTCGTGTTCCGCCCGCAGGTTCTCCGGGAAGATGTACTTCGGACTCTTGATGTCTTTCCCGAAATACCGCAGCAGCTCCAGATAGTCGAACCAGATGGGCGGTTCATCGATCCGATAGCCCGCTCTCCTTGCCTGAAGTATCTGGTTCCAGTATCGTTCCACGATGTGTGGGCTCTTTGCATAGTACGATGCGAATCCGAACATCCCGGTTTTCCAAAGGGTTTCGAAATGGCTGTCAGTGAGGAGCAGAGGAATGACGGAGAATGGAGTGATGCCGTGGAAAGATGATTTCAAACCGTTCCGTGCAAGCCGCTCCGTCTTTTGGAATACGGGATAGGTCGGACCGTGTTTGAACCATGCGGCATCGGTCACCTTCCCCTTGATTGACATTTCCGCAGAGAGCGCGAAAGGACAGTACCTGTAATAGTATCCCATCGTAAGGGGTCTGGAGATTTGAAGGATCTCACCCTTGTCTGATATCCAGTGCTGGATCACTTCCCTTACGAAGGAATGCTGCGGCTTGTTCCTCCATACCTTCTTGAAGACATAGAATACACGTATTACCATGAACCTTCCTTTCCGTTGTACGACGTTGAAGTATTCATGGTCCTCGAAGGTACGCTTGAGGTAGTGGTTGGATACGGTAAGCATCCTTCCGCAGTTCGGGCATCGTGTGGGCATATCTGATTTCCACTGATAGCCGCACTCCATGCACACGCATCGGTGCGTCTTCGGATTGTGCAGGCAATGGTGCCGGGGAGCGTTCTCCACTCCCCAGTCCATTTGCCTCTGCGTCACCGGACGGAGGCTCTGGTACAGCGACCAGACCTCCTTCTGAAGTCTTGTTCTCGGTCTCATCAGAATAATGACAGTTGTTCTACATCCTGGGCCTTTGACTGCGTGACCTTTCCGGAAGAACGCAGCCTGCCTGCCTCCTTGGAGAATACCTCCTGACGGGCTTTCTCCTTCATCTCCCGGATTTCCTCCTCGGTCAGCTGCACCTGGTGGTTGACAACGACGTCGCAGGATACCGGACTTCCCACTTCTATGTTGTCCTCAGTATAATAGTGAATCGCCAGCGAATATATCTCATCGTCCGTGAATCCGCTGGCACCGGACTTTTGGACCTGATTGAGGATGTAAGTGATGCAGTCCTCGATTTTCTTCTCCGGATTGCTGAAGCGGACGGCGAACTGCGGGTCCAGGGATGCCCTTCCGGAAAGATACCGGCAGATAGTCTGCCGGAATGCTTGTGTTCCTTTCATTGCTATAGGGTTATTTGGTTGTTGATGAACCGTGAGGGAGACTTCCTGAACGTGTATCCCTTGCGGTTGATTGATCTTGAGTATGTGAGGTACAGGTTGTCCTTAGCCCTCGTGGATGCGACATACATCTTCTTCCATTCGGTGTTGAAGAACTCCTTCTCCTCGTCGGGTGTCCTTGCGTGGCAGAAGTACGGATTCGGGAAGTTCCCCTCGCTCAGTCCCATGATGAAGACATTCTTCCATTCCAGACCCTTGGCCGAATGGATGGTCGAGAGCGTCAGGTATCCGGCTTCCGTAGGAACCGGACATTGGACATAATCCGAATCGTAGAATCGCACGAACAGTTCCCTGTCCGTTGCGAATGCCGCGAGGTATTCCGATATGGTATTGTAATCTTCAGCAAATTCGAGCATCGCCTGGTAATCCCCGATGATGTCCACGGTATCGTCAGGGGACGCGAGGATCTCGGTGATGGCCAGCTGGACGACAGCCTTGAAGGATGACTTGGCATAGACTTCCCTAAGGGACAGGATCTTCTGTCCAAGTAAGGAGAGGAAGAACTTGCTTTTCTTCTTTTTCCCGTTCTCCACGATGTCTATCCCCGCATACTCCGCCACTTTCCGGATGCTGTAGGCGTTGTCGTTCTCCACGATCCGCAGGATATGGTTCAGGAACCGGATATGCCTCTTGAGGATCTTCCTTCCTCCGAATACCTTATATGGTATGCCTCGTTCAATCAGCTGGGCTATGAGTTCGTCGAGATACTTGAGGCTGTTGCATATCACGGCCGATTCGTTCAGGTTCCCGATGCGTATGATCTCGGATATAACGCTTGACGCCTCCTCCCTTTCTGAGAATGCAGTTTGCACACCTATCCTGCCCGTCTCTCCGGAAACGGACCTGAGGCTGGCATTGTCGCAGTCGGTGAACCGGAATCCGTTCACGTAATCAGCGATCGCCTGCCCGCAGCGGTATGTTATCGTAAGCGTCTTCTCCTCATGACGCGGATGCCTGGAGAGGAAGCCGTGCAGGTTCTTGTATGTTCCCCCGTTGAACTCGAATATGTTCTGCCTCGGATCCCCCACGAGGAATATCCTCAGCCCGGGGATGGCTTCAAGCAGCTTGTCGAGTATGATGTAGTTCAATTCGGAGAGGTCCTGCGCCTCATCCACCGCGACGACCGTAACCTGATCCCGTATCCAGTCCCTGAACAGAGGATCTTCCGTCAGCGCGTCAAGGAACAGGGTGAGGATGTCCTGTATCGAAATCACCTGCAGTGCATCCTTTATCCTGCAGACGGTTTCGAAAAGCTGCCTGTCCTTGGGATTCATCTTCAGGCAGTCCATAATGGCCTCCTTGGTGTATCTTCCTTCTATCGACATCCGTATGTCCTCGGCAAGTTCCATCAGTTCCTCATCGTCCAGTATTATCTGGTTGAACTCCTTGTAGAATGTCTTCAGCATACGGTAGCAGAACGAATGGATCGTCCCGTTGTATGCGCTGAACTCATTGCCGATTCCGGATTCCCGGAGTTTGGCGTGGAACCGTTCCCCGAGTTGCCTTGCAGCGGTGTTCGTGTAGGAAAGTGCCACTATCTTCTCCTTGGCGGTGCTTGTGGCTATTACATGGACCAGCTTGCTTGTCAGCATATGCGTCTTTCCCGTTCCCGGGCCAGCGCTTACGAACACTATATCCGCCGGGCAGAGGACGGCATCCCTCTGCTGTTCGTTGAGACCGGCAAGATAGTCTTGGTTTTTCTGTATTTCTTTCATATCTTTACGCTTGGTATTTTGATGTAACGAATGCGCCCCCGGCTCACCTTGCGATAGTGGCCGAGGGCGTATTCTCGTTGGGAATGTATTGTCTATCCGAGGAACCAGGAGTATTCGGGATCTCCGTGAAGGGCCCGAGCGATGCCAGTTGTCACCACCGTCGCGTTGGCGGCCCTGTCGAGGAAGTTGTCGATGTACGATATCTTGTTCGAACCCGTGAACAGGTTGTACACCTTCCAGAGGGAGATGGCGTTGTCGTTCCCGATGCCGAAATGCCCGTCGTCATAGAAGGACTTGGCTACGAGGCCTATCTGCGTATCGGTCATCAGCAGTTCCGGAAGCGCCTTCTTCCTTGAGGAAGGAAGGAACTGATAGAGCCTGCACTTTCCGAGGAACTCGGCGAACTGCGATTCGCTCAGCGCCATGCTCCGGAATGCGGACATCAGCGACAGGTGGAGCATCGGATCGTAGCTGCGGAACAGCTGGACTGCGCTTTTCAGGAGTGCGTTCGTATCCATTACGCGGATGGATGCCTTGTATCCGTCAGTGGATACGCAGAGGTTGCAGCAGACCATGTTCTTGAAGCCGATGAACAGCTTGAACTTCTCGGGGGATTTTCTGGCATAGAGGTTCTGCTCGTTGTATGCACGGACACCCCCTATGGTCAGGTTGAGCCTGCTTCCCTCCACATCTTGGAATATGGTAGGTATCTCGATGCAGAACATCATCCTCTCGTAATAGATTGTCTTGTCGCTTTCGAGGAGCTCGCTCACCGGCTTGTGGATGGCCTCGGGTATCCTTCCCTTGACGACGTGGCTCACTCGTATCGACGGCTCCGTGATTTCCTCATAAGGGAATACTGCACGTGCGGCGTCAAGGACCGTGTCGATGAAGCTCTGGTGCGAGATTGTCACCTCGTTGTCCTTGGAGAAGACCGGGATGATGCAGTCATCCTGCAGATGGGTCATCTCGACGGCCTTGGTGTTGGCCTCGATGAACGGAAGGTTTGCCGGGACTTTCTTCTCTGTCCGGATGATGGGCACAAGAGCGACCCTAGGCTGCTCTTGTCTGACGATTGGCGTGTACATTGCCCCAGGTACACTCGTCGGTTGGAATGCTGTTTCCATAAATGATTTGGTTGTTATTGTTTGTTGTAGGAGCCGCTTCTCCAGGCGGTTCCGGTAGTTCTCGGATAGTAGGACCTAGGCTGTGTCGATTGTTGTGGTACAGGCTGCTGAGGTGCCGTCTGCCTTTCTGCGGCATCCGGAATGTCCTCTCCAGCATAGATGTAGAGTCCGAGGCCGTGTCTTGCGCAGGCTTTCGTCAGGCTTCGCTGTATCGCCTTGTTGACATCGGTGCTTTTGACGGCATCGAACGGAATGGACTGGTTCCTCGCATCCATAACCGGCAGATACTCGATGTGTTCGAGGTTCTGGATCGTGACACCGGTCTTGACCCAGCAGGTCCTGCCGTCAGTGAAGTAGTTCCACCCATCCGGACTTTCGTAGATGGTGTAGGAAGCGTCGGGATAGTAGGCCTTGACAATCTGCCAGGCCCACGCCCAGGAGAGATAGGTAAGGTTGCCCTTCTTCTCCGTGTGCTCGTTGCAGTTCACCGCATTGAGCGTCGAGAAAACCGAATTGTTTTCTTGCATGGTAGAAAATGATTTGATTGTTGAACATATACGACAAAGGCCGCCCTCCGGTATGGAGAACGGCCGTGTCATTCGGTGTGGTGTTTCCTAGGGTTTGTTGTCCAGTTTCAGAGTGTCGTGTGAGACGGCTTTCGGAAAGGACGGTTCCTGCAGGATACCATTATATAATAGGTACCATTTGTCGGTTTGATATATTGATGTCTAGAAACTGAAAAATTTTCCCATCGAGGAATGGGAGGGGGTTGTTTGTAGGGAATCCAAAAACGTATGAAGCACAAATAGTTAGAAGTGGATAGAGATATGTCTGCGTGGAAAATATTTATTCTCAGGTCATTAGAGGCGGTCTGGCGGAACTTCCAAGGTGCCCTTCAAGTACTTTTATGTGAACACAGCCCGCGGCAATCTCGTCTAATAATGAAGCCCCAACTGTCAATTTTGGCCGGGCAATCTCACAATATGGTTAACTATATGGGAATATTACAACATTAGTAAATATTCCAATAAGCATCTGGCTGACCATCAAGAGCGTCCATGAGTGAATCCTGCCTCGAATAGTTCTCAATATATACATCATCTTGCTCATAATACCAATCTGGTATAATCTCTTCCAATTCTTCCCTTTTCTGTTTGGCTAGATTCTCATCAAGTTTTTCAAGTCTGTCAAGTGATTGAATAGCTTTGCCATACCACTCTAGTTTTTTATACTTCTGGACACGTTTAAGTAGGATTTCTATGGACTGTTCTTTGTAGTGCGACTGTCCTTCTTCTGCATACTTGACCACTTGTTCTTCGATAAGTTGTTCGCCACGATCTCCTTGGACAACTTCAGGAATAAATTTTAAAAAGTCCTCTTTCGCTTTCAGATTATTATTCTTGCAAGCTAGAGCCAAATACCATAAAGCTATTACTGGTTTGGACTCCTTTAAGCAGAGATACGCATTCCTTGAAGCATCTTTTCCATCGAATCTGGAAGCACGAATAAACAACTCTGCTGCTTTATTTCTATTCTTCTCCTTCTTGCTTTCGTTATAATAATAGCACCCAAGAGTATTAAAAGCGCTTTTATAGCCCTGAGATACAGACCTTTCTAATAATTGCAGGGATTCTGTGGGATTGCTATCTTTAATCAACCTACTCAACCGATATTGCGCGCGAGGGCAGCACTTTGCAATTACGTCATAATTATCTGCTTCAGCACATTGCTGACAACCATGTTCCAAACAAAGCCTATATAAAGCCTCTGATTGTTCTTTGTCCGATTTCCAAAGGAGAGAAGCCAACTCACATCGTATTCCGCATTTTGTGTCCTCTGGTATATCAAGAAGGAGATATTGTTTACAATACTTGATTCTTTCATTTTTCTCCTTACAACAAAAGCAAAGAAGTTCAAGAATTATTCGTTTGAGTTTCCCATCGTAATTACCTATTATTCCCTTTAAAAGAGACTCTGCCTGCTCATCATCAGGGTTGCATCCAATTCCCCAAATCAGACAAACTATGTAGTTCAGTTTTGCCAACATACTATTTGCCGAAGCTTCTTTAGAGGCTTGAAAACATCCAACAGCAGATATGTCCGCTCCGGCAAATAATGACTCGATTTTTTGTGTATATTCATTATTCTCCGCCTCTTGCCCTTCTTGATAAACATCCGATGGCTTATATAATTGCTTGAAATAGTCTTTTTCTTTGTCGCTATTATTAGATGGAATATCGACCGAGTCAAAATCAATTCTCTCACTTATAGAATAGCCTCCATCAGAATAAAAAGATAGTTCATAAGGCTTTTCGCAACACTGTTTCCCTGTAATTGTGTCACACTTCTCTATAAGTTTTGCAAAAAGGAATCGTCCACCCTCAAAGGCATTTCGGATAACGCTATAACTCAACTTTCTATTGGAGCTGCAAGCTAAATTATACACTATTGCACGCTCAGGCCGTATTTCTTTATTTTCAATAGCACTACCACTTTTGTTAATTGTCTTGACTATAGCTTGTGGAATCATGGACTTAACCAGTAATTCTGCCCGCTCAAGTCTAAAGATGTTCTCTTCAATTAA
>JAEEGL016011200.1_pt1 | contig 13567 bp, 10 predicted proteins | sample 9134231 | NCBI WGS metagenome assembly JAEEGL01 (sample SAMN16246548, study PRJNA631951) | gut metagenome | biome: gut microbiome; feature: rumen; material: fiber-attached | host: Bos | place: Iran: Karaj | collected 2018-10
GGGGACGGAATTGAAATAATCGTGAATATCCGCCTTGTACGCGTACATGCGGTACACGCCGTCCGTCGAGACGATCTTTCTAACGGCGTCCTTCGCGGTCCTTCCCGGTCTGAAGGAATACAGATTCCCCGAAAAGACCCCGTCGTACTTTCTCAGAAGAAGAAACGTAAGGAGCTTGAGAACAGTGTTCTCGTCCTTCGGATACGTATAGACCGTGCGCTTTTTGTCCGTGCCGGTTTTCGATATCACGGTTTTTTTAGGCAGAGGGAACGGCTCCCCCCGCGCGATCCCGCCGCATACCGGGAGATATCTTTTTTCGTCTATGAACGTCCGCAGTTCCGACGTGAACCGCTTGGGGACCGCAAGCGAGAGCTTGTACTGATAAAAGGTTTCCCACGTCTGTTCAAGAGGCAGAAGATCGAGAAGCGACATAAGGCACTCCCTGAAAATAAAATATAAAAAGCAGAAAGAGAAAACGTTAAATTCCATTAATTATGGAATTAGACAGGACCGTACGCGGAAAAACTGCCTGCGAAGTGTTTTCCCGTTCCGCGCCGGGTCCGCCGCAGGCGCTGGGCGTTCTCTTTCTGCTTTTTAACTGTGTTGTTTCAGCCGTTAAGCACCTTCTGCATACGGCTGACTACGTATTTGCGGGTGTTCCACCATCCGTCGTGATCGAAATAGAAACGGAGATAGGGGACCCCTTCCTTCCGACAGCTCTCGCGGAGCTTCCTCGCGTCGCTCTTGTCTGTCATGAGTTCGACGACGAGCGCCTTGCCGCCGTTTTTATAAAACGTGTAGGCGATACGCCTCCCGGGATCGACCTCTTCTTTTCTGAATTCGACGCCGGCGAAATCCGACCTGAAAATATTCTCGAAATACTGCTGATACGTTCCGCCGTAATTGTACTGGTTCTCCTCGTCGGGCATGTCGTCGCCCCATGAGAACCCGGACTCGCCGGCATAGACCGGCCTCTCCTGCTTCGGCTCAGCCGGCGCGTCGGCAGCCGCCCCGGTCTCCGCAGTCTGCTTTTTTTCCTGCTTTTCCTGCGCTCCGCCCATTATGCTCTTGAGCAGATCGAGCGCGGCCTTTTCCTTGTCGGCGTCCCCGCCGAACAGCTTTGAAAGTAAGCCCATCCTGTTTCTCCTTTTATGTTGTCCACACGCCATAGCGCATCATTTAATTGTTGATTCTTTCGTGTTTATCTCGGATTTGTTATAAACACCTGGTTGTAGAAGATGTCATCGTAAATTGAGCCATCTTCTGTTTGGTCTACTACGGTGATTGTAAACAAAGGCCGGGAACTGATTTTTGTCAATCCCTGGTCAACACAGCCAGCCCCCCACGTATACAAATCATAGGGGTACACTGCAACATCTTCCGTTGTGGAACCATTGCTATAATGGAATTGGTAATCTATCCACACTATACCTTTCGTTGGCTCATACTCGTTTTTACCTAACGGTCTGCTGTAATAATCGTTATTCAAAAACTGATATCTCGTGTTGGAGTCGAGTTCGCCATTTAGCCCGGAAAAAATGAGAGCATAATTCTTGTTCAGAGAGTTATAACTACTACTAATGAAAAAACTCCCGCCAACAGCTATTCCAGTTGTTCCTATGTTTATTAGATTTCCGTTTGTAATAGAGCCGACGTTAATACTGGATTGGTTTTCAACTACTATGCATGACAGGTATATATCGGCCCATTCACTACGATTTCCCCGAAATTGCTTCCGGTTAGCTATCATTTCGTCCGTATTCAGGCCAAGAACATCTTCCCATGTGAGACCTTCCGGGAGTTCATATACAACCGTAGTTTTTCCAACAACAAGTTTGATCTCTATAGGTTCCGGCAAAGCGACATCCAATTCTGTCGAATCAGTTTCTGACAGCCAGGAACCGTATCTCTGATACACACCGTCTTCAATACTGCCGCTCACTGACACACCTTCATCGGATGAGCACCTGTCAACGATAAAATTGACTAGCATATTATTGCATATAACTTGACCGATCAAACCTTGATGTCTGGGAAATGGTTTGCCACTAAACCATATTACCCAATCTTGCGCGTTTTTATAACCGTACTCGCCATATTTATAATGACCGTAAAAGTGTTTGTCCTCAATAACCACTTCTACATCAATGGACTCCTGATCGTTTTCTAATCCCAATAAAGAATACCATCTTTGACCATTGGGAACGATACACCACACATTAACATCTGTAGCTAACCAAACTTTAAGTGTTTTTGGATATACAACCAACTCATTGACTTCTGTTTCCGTCTGCTCGGAAATATCAGTCGTGGTTTCAACTTCGCTTTCAGTTTCTTTTGTGGTTGTCTTGGGAGGCTTGGTTTCCTTTGGCTTAGTTGTTACAGGCGGGTCAGTTTCCGTAACCGTATACGTAGTCAACTCAGCCTCGTCTGTGGTCAACTCGGTTTCCGTTGATGTGATTGTCTCAGTAAAACCTTCGCTCTCCATTGTAACTGTTTCAGTTGTAACAGTATCCTCTATATCGGCCATTGCCGTTGTGCCGATTGATGAGATACTTGTTGATTCAACAGGCACTGGATTGTTAGGTTTATAGTTGATAATCATCGGCATAACAATCGCTGCCCCGACCGCAATTGCCAAAAGCGAGATAATTGCAATAACTATTTTGTTCATTTCTTTCTCACACGATTATAGCAGTACTCACATTATGAAATTACATAATCGTGTCAATTATACACTCACAAAGCCCTTTTGTCAATATCTAAGGGCGTCAGTCGATCCCGACGCCTATCGTGAAGACCCCGTACATGAACGTGACGAACATCGCGTGCCCTTTTCCGTCGAGAGCGTTGTACATCATAAAATCATCCGACGTGTCATATTCGCCGTGCTCTGTGAACCCGGCCGCGATCGCCTTCTGAACGTACGTCTCGAAATCTCCGGCGGAAGCGCCAGTTACGGTGACGGTCGCCGCTTCCTCGCTGTTCTCCGTGACGGTGAAGCCGGTCCCGAAACCGGGCTTCGGAAGAAGCGTGAACAGACCGTCGGACGGCCAGTCGTCGGTCCCGTCAGGCATATCCGGGATGACCGATCCCGCGTATTTCAGATCAACGAAGAACTGCGCGTCTTCCCCGACGTTGAGCGAAACGTCTACCTCAAAGTTGTCTTTCGTATAGTAGGTGAAGAAAGCCTCGGAGCCGTCGGCGTTGGTGTAATTCATCTCCGTACCCTTCTGCCAGCCGTTTTCCTCGCAGAGGGACGCGAACACTTTCGCCTCTTCGAGCGTCACGGTGCTCCCGGGCTTTTCAATGGAATAATACAGGCCGTCATGGTCAAGCACGACGAAGCCGTCGGTCACGCCCTCCGAGAGGAAGGCGAACTCATCGGGAAGCTCCGCCTCTGTCCCGGCATCTGAAGGATAGAAGGGATCGATATCGGTATCCTCATCCCCGCCGCCCTTTTTTTCGACCGAAACGACGGCGCTCTGCTGCGACGCCATATACATAATGCTGACGCACAACCCGTCGCCGTTCTCCGCCGAGAAAATGAACGTCCCGGTGTCGGCAAGATCGGTTTTGCTTATGTCTTCGTCAAATCCGGCAGCCCTGACCTTTTCGGCGTATTCCTTCATATCGTCGTATCCGGCGTTTTTGAAGGTGATAACGACGTTTTCGTCGTCCCCGGCGACCGACTGTATCTCAAGCCCCGCCTCGGGTATCGCCCTGCCGAGTTCGCTGTCGGGCCACGTCCCGGCCTTGGAAAAGCCGAAGGGCACGCCTTCGTCGTCGACACCCTCTACCGATCCGTCAATTCCTATCGTGAACCACGAAGAGCCCGCGCCCCTTACCGTGACGTCGCCGTTCTGAGAAAACTCGACGGTCCCGCCCTTGCTCTCGACCGAGCGGCGCAGCTGATCACGTTCCGACGCCGAGAGAACGTGCGGCGTGAACACCGACGTGTCCCCGGTTTCGCAGTACGTCAGAAGGACCTCGAGACTGAGCGGCTGTTCGTTGACTATTCCCTGAGCCCCGCCCCGAGTCGTCTCATCTCCTTCGTCGGTCGTTTTGCCTTCGTCTCTTCTCGTCATCGGGGTATCTGACCCGCCGCCGCCGCAGGACGCGAGGACAGTCACGACGAAAACGAGCGCGATAAACGCCGCAAATACTTTTTTCATTATCTTTTTTCCGTTCCTTTCGGTCTCTTTCGTTTTTTTATTTGTCACGACCCGCGTTTTATCGCGGGCACGCTGATTTTTATCTCCGGCGCGAACTCAAGGGCGTACCATACCGTCCCGAGATCGCGTTTTGTGACGACCATGTCCTGCCCGTCTCCGCTGTACATGACGAGCCCGACCGAATTGCCGTTTGCGTAATGCCTCGCCGCCTCGTTGCCCACCCATGTCACGTGAAGTGTCGAGAGGTCTATGCCGTTCGAGATAAGATGCCACTGCGATACCGGCTTTCCGAGTTCCTTTCCGGTTTTGATATCCTTCTCGACATACTTCCTTTCCTGACCGAAAGTCATCGCGTATCTGAATTCGGTGATATCGGACTCGCTGTTGAACCTCCCGTTCAGCCCCGGTTTGACGGTACCGGTCTTCCACGAAGAAACGTTTACCGTAAAGCGTCCTTCAAGAGTTCTTTTGAGGACGGTCGGCTTGTTGACCGTAAAAATGAACTTGTCGAGGTTCTCTTTTCTGGCGTTTGGCACCCCCTCGAACTTGAACAATATCTGACACCAGTCGTTTATTCTCTGTCCGTACGTCCAGATGTCGCTTTTGTCGGCGAACACGGCGTCGAAATCGTTTGCCAGATCGAGCCCCTCGGCAGTCAGGGTGAGGGTGCCCTCGTACGTCCCGGAATTGTCGTTCGGATCATAATCCGCCTCGGAGTATATTTTTCTTTCAAGATCCCCGTTCAGCGTGTATTTCATTCTGACTCCGTCGACCCCGAGGAAGACGCAGCTCGTCTCGGAAACTGCGTTTTCGAACCTGATAAGACAGCGGCCGGTGTTTTTGGCCTCGACCTTGTCGTTCATTTTTTGACTGCATATCGCGTAAAAGGCGCCGATCTTTGAGAACTGCTCCTCCATTTTCCGGCAGAACTCGTCAAACTGCGTGGTGTCGGCGAGCTCTATTCCGGCCTCTACCGAGCTGAGGGCGAAGCCGACGAGTCCCACCCGGACCGCGGCGTGCTTAGGCACGGTTCCCGCCCTGATGTGCGCGAGGGCGATCTGTTTCCGGCTGTCCTTCGCCATCTTTTCGATGCTGTCCTTCGCTATCGAAACGGCGACGTCCTGTTTTGCGTCAGTCTCGGTCGCGTTGCCGTACAGGAGCTGCTTCGCGACGGTTCCCGCGCCGGGTCCCGGGATGGGAACGTACGCGGAAAGGGCGAGGGCAAACTTTTTGCCCATTTCAACGGTCACCTTGCCGTCGAGATCCGCGCCGAGCGTTGAAAGCACCGCGGCCTCGGCGAGCGAAAGCTTCATTTCATCGAGCTGGGCGAGTATTATCTCGTTCATCTCGCCGACGGTCAGCCCCTCGGTCCCCGTGAGGGTCCCCTTGAAATCCATATCGTGGAGCGTGAGCGTGACGTCGTACGATCCGGTCTGCTCGGATATCTTCTGTGTGAATCTGTCGTAGTCTATCCCGTTGAACTTTACGTCAGCGGCGGACGCCCGGACCGTTAAAGGCGCCGAAGGGAGCGCGAAAAGGATCAGAAACAGCGCAAAGACCGCGCTGATGAGCAATGCTTTTTTCACGTCATTCCGCCCCCTCTCCGCCCGTCATGTCGGTAAACGTTTTTCTGAGATTTAAAAGCTGTTCGTTTTCGGGGAAATATTTAAGTCCTTCGTCAAGCCAGCGTGCCGCCTGATATCCGTCGTCGGCGTAGGCCGCGGCGGTCACCGCGACGAGCCAGTTTCCGGCGTCCCGGGGATTCATTCTGACCGCGTATCTCGCCGCGACCTCTGCCTCGGCGTATTTTTCCGAGTCGAACAGTTCGATAGCGTCGGCGCGGAGATACTCGGGCATATACGTAAACTCGTTTCTTTCGTATCCGTAAACCGCGGGGCGGAATGACCCGTAAATGATCTCTTCTTTGTTTCTCAGCTCGTCGCGGAGGGCGTACAGTTCCCCGACCGTCATGTTGCGCAGATACATGAAACTCATCCCTTCGTCGGGAAAATTCGGCATGACCGACGCGCTGACGTAGCATTCACGCGCGAGATCGTCCTCTCCCTGTATCTCGTGGATCAGTCCTTCGACATAATACGGATACGGTGAAGCGAGACAAAGCTCGGCTATCTCATCCCAGTCCGTATAGGCGCTCCCGGAGGAAAGCGAAGCGAAGTCGTCGCCTTCGCCTTTGAGCCAGAGTATACGCTCGACGGCAAGTCTGAGCGAACCGACCGCAGAGGCTGCGAAGCCGTAAAAATACGCCGCGGTCTCGTCCATAAGCAGCTTTTCGAACCGGTCTCCGTTTTTTACGCAGGTATCGGCAAGCCCGATGAGACCGTCTTTCGTCAGATATCCGCCCTGCTCCCCGCCTCCGCAGGAACAGAGCGATATCAGAACGGCAGATATGAGCAAAGCCGCCGTCAAAGAACGCTTCATTCAGAAATTCCCCTTTCCCGGATGACGCCATCCGATTACATTGTACCATCAAAACAGCGCCGTGTCAAGCGTTTAAGGCATAAAAACGGCGGGTTCTGCCATAAAAATGCGGATTTTGTGCGAAATCCGGCGGGTTGTTGACAAACCGGACGGATAAGTATATAATAAAGAATGGATTTTTGTAAAGACGCGGCGGAGGAACGGCAATGATACTCACGACAGACATCGGAAATACGCATACCCGTTTCACCGTCTTCGACGGCGAAAAGATAAGCGACCGGCTCGTTCTTTCCACCGTTTCAAGGACGCCCGACGAAACGGCGATGCTCCTTTCGGCGGGTCTCGGGAAATACCCGATTGACGGCGCGGCGGCCTGCTCTGTCGTACCTCCGGTCACGGCAGGCGTGATCTCGGCCGTCAGAAGAGTCTTTTCCTGCGACGTGATCCTCCTCGGGCGCGGGGTAAAGACCGGGCTTGATATAAGGACCGATTACCAGAGCGAGCTCGGAACCGACATCGTAGCCGCGGCCGTCGGCGCGAGACGGAGATTCAGGACTCCGATTCTGGTGTTCGATCTCGGGACGGCTACGACGGTTTCGTTTATAGACAGAAATGACGTACTGACAGGGGTTTCGATACTCCCGGGGGTGCTCCTTTCCGCCGAAGCTCTGTCGGCTCGGTGTGCCGGGTTGAGCGCAACGGACCCTCTCTCAATCACGGATCCCCCGCTTCTCGGAAAAAACACCCGCGACTCTCTCGCCGGAGGCATAATTCACGGTCACGCCGCAATGATCGACGGCATGACCGAAAGGATCTCCGAAGAAAGCGGTGACGACGTCACCACGGTGTGTTGCGGAGGGTCCGCAAAACAGATTGCGCGTTTCTGCCGCACAAATCCCCGCGTCTGTCCCGATCTGACGGCCGAGGGGCTGAGACGGATATGGGAGCTCAACCGCCCTGAAATCCACTGAATCAGGTGAAACGGGCCGCCGTCCTATCCTGCGGGAGGGGCAGGCAAAAACCCGTCACAATATATTTTCAAACGCCGTATCCAAGTGAGCGGCAGTTAGGAGAAAAAAATGAATGAAAAGAACAGCAATCGAGCAATAGTCAGAAGCATATCTTGCCCTAATTGCGGTGCAAAACTAAAAACTGATTCGGAATCAGGCAAGGTTGAGTGCGAGTATTGCGGATCAGTTTTAATGCTGGATGATGTCCCGAAAAAAAATGTCACGGTAACGAAAAGAAGTAAATTGACCCTTAAGATTGCTCTCGCGGCGATTTTTACGGCGATCGTCTTTGTCCTTCAGTTCTTTGTCGGGAGCAACATAAGACTCTTCGGGGTCTTCACGATCTCGGCGACACTGATCCCGATCGTCGTGGGGGCGGCGCTCTGCGGCGACCTCGTCGGCGCGTGGCTCGGGCTCGTGTTCGGGTTCGTCGTTCTCATTTCGGGGGACGCCGCGCCGTTTCTCGCCTTCAATCCCGCGGCGACGGTCCTGACCGTCCTTCTTAAAGGGGCCGCGGCCGGATTTGTCGCCGGACTCATATTCCGGCTCCTTGAAAAGAAGAACCGGACCCTCGCGGTTTTCGCCTCGGCGGTGGCCGCTCCGGTCGTCAACACCGGGATTTTCCTCATCGCCTGCTTCCTGTTCTTCATGGAACCGGTCAGCGCCTGGGCAACAGGGGCGGGTTATTCAAACGCCGTCGCGTACGTGTTCATCGGAATGGCGGGGATAAACTTCATCGCTGAACTGGTATTCAACGTTGTGCTCTGCCCCGTTATCCTGCGCATCATTGACGCGGCGAGAAAAAGCATTTCCAAACAGTGATCATGTCAGCAGAAAACAGAAAGAGAAAAAAGAAAAACAGTTCATCGGGAAACATGCGCCTGAAATACGTCGCGCTCGCGCTCAGCGTACTCATTCTCACGCTTCTTATCGCCAAATGCGCCGTCGTGAACAGGTCGAAAACTCCCGGTCCCGACGTAGGATCGTCAGGCACGGAGAGCTTGCCCGTGACGACGGACGCGCCTTACGTCCCGCCGGATTTTTCCGCGCTCTGTGAAAGCGTTTCCCCGCGGATCGTCAGCCCCACGTTTTTCGTATACGATCTTGAAGCCGGAGAGTTCATCTACCGCAAAGGAACCGACAGAACGCTCCTTCCGGCGTCGATAACCTGCGTCTGGACGGCGCTCTACGCTCTTACGGTCATCGACCGCGACGAGGTGATAACCGTCACCGAGGAGGCGCTCTCCGTCGTTCCGTCGGGAACCGTCAAGGCGAACATTTACAAAGGTCAGCAGCTAAAAATGTCGATGCTCGTCGAAGGCATGATCGTCGCATCCGGATGCGACTGCGCCTACGTGGTCGCCGTCGAGGCGGGACGGAGGATCTCGCTCGACAGCGGATCGGAGCTCAGCCCGGAGGACGCAGTCAGCAGATTCATGATGGGACGGAACGACTGGGCACGCAGGGCGGGATGCCAGGGGACGGTCCTTTCCGAGCCTTACGGCATTTCGACGACCGATCACTATACTACGGCAAACGACCTCGCGCTTATCGCCGACTACGCCCTGAAAAGCCCCGCCGTCGCAAACTGCGTCGGGATATACTCCGAAAGGGTGCGTTATCACAGCGGACAGAGCACGACGTGGACAAACAAGAATCAGATCCTCAACGAATCGAGCGAGTATTATTCCCCGCTCGCGACGGGAATAAAGACCGGAACGATAGCCGGTCAGAACAATCTCCTCGCGTCCTTCTCGCTCGCCGCCGGGGAGAGATCCCGCTTCGTTATCGGCGCCTTCGGCGCTTCCGAATCATCGTCGCGATTTGCCGACGCGAAACTGATAATCGACACCTTGTCGTCTTCTCTTACAAACTGACGCTTCCCCGGAGGAAAATCACATGAAGCTGAACTACAAGCGCACGATATTCGTCGGATTCGCTTTCTTTCTGATATGCCTTTTCTGGCAGGCGTACGACAACATCATCCCGCTTATTCTCACGAACAAGTTCGGAATGTCGCAGATGTGGTCCGGCGTCATCATGGCGCTCGACAACGTTTTCGCCCTGTTCATGCTCCCGTTTTTCGGCGCGTTATCGGACAGATGCGCCTCGAAACGCGGCAAAAGGACGCCTTTTATCGCCGTCGGGACAATCGTTGCGGCCGTGCTTTTCGTCGGTATTTCGGTGATCGACGGAATGCAGCTGACAAAGCTGAAGGACGTCACCCCGGATAAATACGAAAGCTCGCTTTCTGTGATCTACGACGCAAACCCCGTCATATCGGTCCCCGAAACGGGAAAAACCGACGGTATGTCGGTCGGCGAAGCGATAAAGGACGTTTTCTCAAGCGGCTCGAAAAAGAATCTCGGCGAACTCATCTCGCGCGAGGATTTCCTCTCGATCAGAATGTACGGCGAGGACGGCAAAACCGTCACTCAGGGTTATACGGACTACGTCGTCCCGGCGCGGAACGCCTTCGCGTGGCAGAGAACGTCCGAATCACCCGCCACGCTGATATTCTTCATCCTTCTGCTGCTCTGCCTGCTCGTTGCGATGGGAGTGTTCCGCTCGCCCGCCGTCGCGCTTATGCCTGACGTGACGCCCAAGCCCCTCCGTTCGAAGGGCAACGCGATTATAAATCTGATGGGCGCCCTCGGAGGTATAATCGTGCTTCTTCTCGGAATGGTATTCAAGACCGGCTCGACCGAAAACGCGCTGATGGACTACAAACTGTTCTTCGGCATTTGCGCGGGGATAATGCTCGCCGCGCTCGCCGTTTTCCTTATCACTGTAAAAGAGCCGAAATGGGCCGCCGAGGCGGAAGCCGTCAACTCGGAGCTCGATGCCGGAGTGGAAAGCGGCGAGGGAACGCGCAGTCTCACCCCCGGCGAAAAGCGGTCCCTCATCTTCATCCTGATCTCGGTCGCTCTCTGGTTCATGGGATATAACGCCGTGACGAGCAAATATTCGGTCTACGCGGGGGCGATACTCGACAAAGACTACAACCTTACGCTTATGATAGCCCAGGCGGCGGCGATTATCAGTTACATCCCGATAGGGATGGTTTCGTCGAAACTCGGGCGCAAAAAAGTGATCCTCGGCGGGGTCGTTATGCTCACCGCGGCGTTCCTTGTCAGTTGTTTCATAAGAGCGACGACGCCGATGATACTCATAAACGCGATGTTCATCATAGCCGGGATCGGCTGGGCGTCGATCAACGTCAACTCTTATCCGATGGTGGTCGAGCTCGCAAAGGGCAGCAACGTCGGCCGCTATACCGGATACTATTATACGGCAAGCATGGCGGCGCAGGTCGTCACGCCCGTCCTCTCGGGAGTGCTCCTCGACGTCAGACTCACGTTCCTGTTCCCGTATGGGACGGTATTTGTTGCGCTTGCCTTCATCACGATGCTTTTCGTGAAACACGGGGATTCCAAACCGCCGAAAAAGACGGGTGCTGACGTGCTCGAGCACATCGACTCCGGCGACTGAATAAAAACCTTACGGCAAACGGCGCCTGCCGTTTGCCGTTTGAATAAGAAAAAACTGTAATGGAAAAAAGAAAAAACGCCCTCATCGCGATGAGCGGCGGCGTGGACAGCTCCGCAGCCGCCCTTATCATGAAAGAAAAGGGCTTCAACTGCGAAGGGGCGACGATGCTCCTCTTCCGCAACGCCGACATAGGCAGAGAGGATCTCCGCACCTGCTGTTCTCAGAAGGACGTGGACGACGCGGCCTCGGTCGCCTTTTCTATGGATATGCCCTACCGGGTGCTCGACTTCACCGAAGAGTTCCGGAAATACGTCATTGACAATTTTGCCGAGGCGTACGAATCCGGCCTCACGCCGAACCCCTGTATCGAATGCAACAGGCGGATGAAATTCGACCTGCTTCTCGAATACGCGCTCGACAACGGATTCGATTATCTCGTCACGGGGCATTACGCGAGGGTCGCGCGCCGTGAAGACGGCCGCTACGTGCTGAAAAAAGCGCTCGACCCCGGCAAGGATCAGAGCTACGTCCTCTACGGTCTCACTCAGGAGCAGCTCGCGCACGTCATATTCCCGCTCGGGGACCTCACAAAGGAAAGCGTCCGGCGGCTCGCCTCGGAACACGGTTTCGTGAACTCGAACAAACCGGACAGCCAGGATATATGCTTCGTCCCCGGAGGGGACTACGGAGCTTTCCTCGAATCGTATACCGGTAAAAAATATCCCCCGGGCGAATACCTCGACGCGGGCGGACGGGTCGTGGGGCGGCACGAAGGCGCCGTGAGATACACGATAGGACAGCGAAAGGGTCTCCGGCTCGCGCTTGGCAGACCGGTCTACGTCTGCGCAAAGGATATGACGAAAAACACCGTCACGGTAGGGGACGAGGAACTTCTGTTCTCGGACACGCTCACCGCGCGCGACGTGAACTGGGTCTCGGTGCCCGGGGAGACCGAGCCGTTCAGATGTTCCGCCAAAGCCCGTTACCGGCAGAAAGATCGGCCCGGGACGGCGTATCCCCTCGGCGGGCGACGTATAAAGTTCGTCTTTGACGAGCCGCAGAGAGCGATCACCCCGGGACAGTCCGTCGTTCTGTACGACGGCGACGTTGTTCTCGCCGGCGGGATAATCGAATAACGGTAAACTCAAAAGGACGGGAAAACCCCGTCCTTTTGAATTATTCTGCGTTGTGACAGCTATGAATCCGATCCTGTTTTCTTTTTCCCGACGCCTCTGACGGTGACAAAAGAAGCAGCGATCACAACCGCCGCCGGCGTTGGTTCAATCCCGAATTTTGTGTAAACTCCGAAAGAGGATAAAAAACAGAGCGAAAAAAATGTATTTTCGAGAGGTCGGATTGCCTAATGCATATGATACCGCTATTTACCCTCTTATTCAATTCCATATCAGTCCAAAAATTGAATACAATTCAGTTAAAGCTCTCTTAGTTCGTCAGCCGGGGTCGAACTAAACTCATGGATCGATGAAAATAATGAGCAAAGAATAAGAGCTGACGCAACAATCATCTTTATTGCAATCTCGTAAAACATCATTTCCTTAGTACCCGAAAAGTTTTTTGCGATATCGTTAGGTAAAAGAATCTGAGGCAAAACCAAATCGGGAACAAGAGATAAAAATGAAGCAATCGTAACAACCATGAGAGGTTCAATGAGTAAGCACGAAGCAAGTCTTACTCCTGTAAAACCGAGTGAACGAAGGGTTCCCCATTTTTTGCGGTCAGATCTAAACCTCAGCTCAGTCATTGAGCCGTATGCAAGCACGACCAAAGCAGTAATTGAAATAATGACGACATTGAAAGTGACTTTAAGAATATTAGTTATTATCCTGTAATCCGAATGCTCTTCTCTTTTTATTGAGACCGAAGAATAATCAAGAGAATCTAGGAGTCGGGAAATCGCAGCTTCTGTTTTGCTAAATCTGTCGGGATCTTTTAGTGTTATCAGCAACGACGTATAAGGAAGGTCAAGCCCGTTTTTTTGAAATGCACCTTCCCCAATCACAAAAAAAGTACCGTACATTCCTGTCGAATCCGAAAAATTGTCACCAACTTCAATCTGAGTAATTGAAGATATCGTAAGGCTGGTTTCAAAAATCGAGCTATTGTTTTTGTCAAATGATTTACCAGTTATTATCTGTAAAAAATCAATCGTATCTCCGATTTTATATGGGAAAACCGATGAGTCCGTAACTATTGCTGCGACGTGCTTTCCATCCTTAAGAGACTCAACCGCCTTTTCTCTTTCATAAGGCTGATAAAGCATATCCGTTAGATCGTCGCTCATTTCATATAAAAATGTCCGGTAATACGTCTTTTTTTCATCTAAACCAAACTCCGCGAAAACCTCATCTACGTCCTTTCCGAATGTATTAACGGAAATAACACTTTTTCCAAAGACGAGTTCCATTGAGTCGGACGCTTCACTTATTTTAA
>JAEEGL010620922.1_pt1 | contig 13566 bp, 13 predicted proteins | sample 9134231 | NCBI WGS metagenome assembly JAEEGL01 (sample SAMN16246548, study PRJNA631951) | gut metagenome | biome: gut microbiome; feature: rumen; material: fiber-attached | host: Bos | place: Iran: Karaj | collected 2018-10
GCTGGTCGACCACCGCGCCAGTAGGGAATGGGAGACCCCCTGCCGCCCGGGCAAAAAAGCCCGGGTGGGAAGCCGCTTCGTATTCGGGGATGGTCTGCTCAGAGCCGCGATAACGGAAGTTCTCGAAGACGGCAACCGCATCGCAAGATTTGAATGTGATGACAGTACGAATCTTTTTGCTGCCCTTGACGAGATAGGACAGATGCCCCTCCCGCCCTATATCACGGAGAAGCTTCAGGACAAGGAGCGCTATCAGACGGTGTATTCCCATGAGACAGGCTCTGCTGCCGCACCCACCGCAGGACTGCATTTTACGAATGAGCAGCTCGGTGAGCTGCGTGAGAACGGCATAGATACCGCATTCGTCACGCTCCATGTGGGTCTGGGCACATTCCGCCCCGTCAAGGAGGACAAGGTCACCGACCACCTCATGCACACCGAGAGCTACTATATGCCCCGTGAGACTGCGGAGAAGATACTGCGCACCAAGGCAAACGGCGGCAGGGTAATAGCTGTAGGCACGACCTCCTGCCGCACCCTTGAGAGCATCGGTATGCCCGAGGTGAAGGATCACTCAGGCGATACCAATATATTCATATATCCGGGCTATGAATTCAAGGTGATAGACGGCCTTATAACCAACTTCCACCTTCCGGAAAGTACACTGATCATGCTCGTATCCGCATTCCTGGGGTATGAGAAGACAATGACCGCATACAAGACCGCCGTAGACGAGAGATACCGCTTCTTCTCCTTCGGCGATGCCATGCTGATCATCTGAGAGGGATATATGAAGTTCTATATTTTGGGAACAGTTTTATGCATCATAGTGCTGGGCTTTTCGGTCTACTACGGGTATACATATTATATGTACAAATACAGGAGCGAGGAAAGAAAGCTTCGTGTGACCCGTATCAGTACATTCCGTTCCAAAACTACTACGATGTATTGTGTAGCCGGAGAGTTGGTGGATATGCCCGGTATCGAGATGAGCTCCCTTGAATACTACACCGCCAAAAAGCTGAAGGTTTCCGAGGGAGACATCATCACCGTAAGGTATATAGGCGGACAGCAGTTCATGGTGGATCCCAACAGCTTTCTTAAGAATATGATATGGATGATAGTATTTTTCATCCTAACAGTGCTTATACTGTTTTTCTATAAGAAATAACGGTACGCCAGGAGGGGATAGCTATGCCGGCGGCTTATATATTTATGCTGCTGTCCATGATTGCACTGAATGTGTTTCTGCTTGGTATTGGTATATACTATGCATATATGTATTATATACACATCTATAAGAGCGAGGAGCGCATACTCCGTATTACCAATATCGAGATACACAGGGGCAGGAACGGCAGCAAATACTATTATATAATAGGCGAGCTTGTGGATATGCCGGGCGAACAGCTGAAGTCGCTCGAAACATACTCACTGAGAGCGCAGTACCATTATGAAGGGGATGTTATCCCCGTAAGGTACGCAGGCACCAAAAGATTTACGGTAGATCCGAAGCGCCTTTTAAGAGATGCGGTAATGATGATAATTGCTGCTGCTATAATGATATTTCTGCAGGCCGGGCTGCATAGATGATTTGAGGATGATATATGTATACACTTAAACTAAAGGAAGGCAGTGCCCGCAGAGGCGAGTTTGCCACAGTACACGGCACGTTCCAGACACCGTGCTTCATGAACGTAGGCACAGCCGCAGCCATAAAGGGCGGCATATCCTCCGTTGACCTCAAGGGACTCAAAACTCAGGTGGAGCTGTGCAATACCTATCACCTGCATGTGCGCCCCGGCGACCGTATCATCAGGGAGATGGGCGGTCTGCACAAGTTCATGAACTGGGACAAGCCCATACTCACCGACAGCGGCGGATTTCAGGTCTTTTCCCTTGCAAAGCTCCGCAAGATCAAGGAGGAGGGAGTATACTTCAACTCCCACGTTGACGGCAGGAGAATATTCATGGGGCCCGAGGAGAGCATGCAGATACAGTCGAACCTCGGCTCCACCATTGCTATGGCATTCGATGAATGTGTGGAAAACCCCGCGGAGCATGAATACTCCAGACGCTCCTGCGAGCGCACCACACGCTGGCTCATACGCTGCAAGGAGGAGATGGAGCGTCTGAACTCCCTGCACGACACCATCAATCCGCATCAGCTCCTGTTCGGCATAAATCAGGGCTGCACCTATGAGGATCTGCGCATCGCACATATGGAGGAGATAGCAAAGCTCGACCTTGACGGTTATGCCGTGGGCGGTCTTGCGGTAGGTGAGCCCACCGAAGTGATGTACCATATCCTCGATGTGGTAGTGCCTGTGATGCCCGAACACAAGATACGCTATCTCATGGGCGTAGGCACGCCGTCGAATATAATAGAGGCAGTGGCACGAGGGATAGACCTGTTCGACTGCGTCATGCCCTCCCGCAATGCCCGCCATGCAACGATATTCACATGGAGCGGCATCATGCACGCCACCAACAAGTGCTATGAGACAGACCCGCGCCCGCTTGACACCGAGTGTGACTGCCCCACCTGCAGAAACTTCTCCCGCGCATATATACGCCACCTGTTCAAGGCGGACGAACAGCTTGCGGGCAGACTTGCCGTACAGCACAATCTCTATTTCTACAACACCCTTATGGAGAAGATACGCGATGCCCTTGACAGCGGCAGCTTCGCATCATTCAGGGAGAAGTACTCCGTCCGTCTGTCGCAGAAGGTCAGCGATACATGACGTCAAACATATCAGCGCCCCCCATCCGTCAGGATGGGGACAGCTTTATACATCATGAAAAAATATTCCGATGATATATATTCGATACATAAACGATACATCCATATAGTATGATATATCCGAAAGAGAGGGAATGACAGATGTACACGGCACTGCTTGTAGAGGACGACCGTCAGATACGGGAGATAATATCCGAATATTTTTCCGAAAAGGATGATATCCGGCTCTATACTGCCGCAGACGGCGACAGGGGACTTGATATGATACGCGAGCGTGAATTTGACGTCATCATGCTCGACATCATGCTGCCCGGCACCGACGGCTTCACGGTATGCCGTGAGATACGCAGGCACAGCGCAGTGCCCGTCCTGTTCCTCACCGCAAGAGGCGGGGAGGAGGATATCATACACGGGTACGACCTCGGCTGTGATGACTACATCGTCAAGCCCTTCTCTCTTGCCGCACTGTACGGGAAGCTCATCGCACTTATCAGGCGTGACAAGGGCATCGTCGCAGACAAGACCATAGTCTGCGGGAAGATAACCCTTGACCCCGTGACCTTCACAGTGACCGCAGACGGTAAAGAAGCGGAGCTCGCCCCCAAGGAGTATGCCCTGCTGAAATACCTGATGGAGCACGTTAACTGGGTCATAGACAGGGATACACTGCTTGACAGGGTATGGGGAGTGGACTACTACGGCTCAGAGCGTGTGGTGGACAACCATATCAAGAATCTGCGCAAGGCTCTCGGCAGCGCCGGCTCACAGATAAAGACCGTCATTGGCGGCGGCTATAGGATCACGGAGTGAACCTACGATCACGGAGTGAACCTACGATCACAGAGTGAACCTACGATCGCGGAATGCTCATGATCCTGTCTATGAGAAAGGGTGTATCATATGTCGAAAAGACAGAAGCAGCGGGAAAAGCTGCTGAAACTCGGAAGAAAGCGGCAGGACTTCAAGGCACTGTTTGCCGAGAGGTTCATACCCGCATTGGCGGTATGCGCGGTAATATGCATACTGTTTGCGGTCATACTGCATGACCTGATGGCAGTCATATATACAGAGATACAGAATACCCACTTTGATCTTACCATCAGTGCAGCCACACAGAATATCTACTCGGACAAGACGGAGGATAAGACACTTGCATCACAGCGGTACAGGGATACTCTTGCCTTGCAGCTCTACCTCGGTGAGATAGGCTCCAATGTATTCAAGCTCTATGAGGATGACAAGGAGATACTCCGCACTCAGAAGAATGGCTTTGCCATCGTGAAGTACGACGGCGGCGAGGCTATATGCTATGCAGACCCGTCCGCCTTTGACAAGGCGTATGAAGTTGCGGGAAAGTATATCGGCAAGAGCGCGCCCTTCCACAGTGAGATGGTGCTGACACTGGCAGACACCATATATGCCGATGTGGACAGGGGGATATTCGTCCCCGGAAAGATGCATATAGAGCGCTATGAGTTCGCAACAGACCTGTCGGGCACGGTATCAGATCCCAATCCCACAGGCGGCACCGTAGAGGAGTTCGACATTACTCCCGCGGATACCACGGGACTGACGGAATATACCAAAGATCAGTTCTCGGGCGGCTGGGTAATGGGTGATGATATAGAAAACGGACGGCTCGAGTCGCTTGATGCGATGGACAGCCAGCAGAGTGCAGGCAGCGTGATAAGCAGGAGCAAGAACAACTTCATGACATGGCAGGATCATTTCCGTGTCAACAGCTGGTTCCGCACCAATCTGAATGCTCCCGACGGCACGGTATACACCGTGACCGCACTGTACAGACAGGACTTTTCCGGACATTACTGGGGCATACTCCTTGCCATATGCGCTGTGATGCTTGTGATATGCATTGTCGTATCCCTGCTCAGGGCGTACCGCATGAGCATGATCTACAAGGCACACTATGCAATGGAGGACTACCGCAGGGACATGACCAATATCCTTGCCCACGACCTCAAGACACCGCTCATGACCATATCGGGCTGTGCCGAGATGCTAAATGAGGGGGCGGAGGACGACAAGACGAAGCGCCGCACTTCGATGATACTTGACAATGTGCAGTATATGGACGATATGATAACCAATGTGCTCGACCTGTCCCGCCTTGAGATGGATGCGGATATACACAAGGTGCGCTTTGACATGGCAAATGCGGCAAAGGATGCCGCTGCAAAGTACAGCGACGGGCATACCGTGAACATATCCGGGAGCGGGATGATCACCGCTGACAGGCAGCTTATGACGCAGGCGGCGGACAATCTCATATCCAATGCCGTGAAGTATTCCTCCGACGGCAATGTGGATGTGACCGTCACCGACAAGGCATTCACGGTGAAGAACCGCATCAGCGGCAGCATAGAGGATGTGGATAAGCTGTGGCAGCCCTATGTCAAGGGCGATAAGGCACGGAGCAACATGCAGGGCAGCGGCCTCGGACTGCACATAGTCAGAGTCATATGCGACAAGCACGGCTTCGATTGCTCAATAGACGCTGAAAATGGGATATTCACGGCGCAGATATATTTCAAATGATCTGACAAAAGCAGTGATAGACCTGCACTGAATACTTTTCCTCGTATTATAAGTATAACAAAGCCACATCGGATTGTCAATACCGATGTGGCTTTTAAGTGTAACTTTGTGTAAGTGCACATAAAATGTAACTTTCATCTGTGCAAACCAGGCACTATCACTGTCCGCTTCCGGCCTGCTTCTTTTTGATGATATGCTTCACCGCGGCAATGGCATAAAGGACGGCGAAGAAGATCACGGTCGACAGACCTATATCAGCCTGCGATATTGTGAGTATATTCACAATGAAGAAGAATATTGCAGAGATGACCTTCACATCGTCAAGAGTCTTTGTCAGCAGAGCATCGCCCGACTTATACGCTCTCTGCGAGAGGAGCTCCATCAGTGCGAGCACTGCGATGAATGTGCAGTGCAAGGCTATGAGTATCCATTTCGGTAGGTATATCCCCATGTCCGCGCAATAGAAATTCCCTGCCTGCTCGGGATGCTCTATGCCGGGGATGCGCTCCCATACCCATATGAACAGGAACAGCTCTCCCACCGTCAGCACCCATGTGATGACAGTACCTATACGATGGCTCTGCCCTATGTCCTTTTCCTCGCCGGTCTTTGTCACTGCGCAGGTCACGACAATCACGGCTGTGCCGAGTAAGGCGGCGCCAAGCAGTGCGGTGAGGAATATGCCTCTGTTCATGTCGGTCTGCGGCTGCTGCACCGACACACAGTATGACCAATAGGCGAAGTAGCAGCTCCATATGAGTGCTATGAGATCGAGCGTTATGCTGATCTCCGCTCTGAACAGGCGCTCGCCCTTTTCCGTTATATGCAGACCCGTTCTGAGCTTCTTTATCATCACGCCCGTCAGTACTGCGGGCACTATGCCAAGATAGCCTATGATATGCGGATAGAAGCCGTACAGCTTCGAGTCGAACACATCAAAGCCGCCGTCGGGCCCGAAATGCACTCCCGGAGATTCGGGCAATGCTCCCCACCGTATCAGAAAGAACACGAGGCTGCCTGTCATAAGCAGCAGTGCCGCCCCTATCAGCGCCCGATGTATGATGCCAACGATCCGTTCCATATTATCCACCCCCCGATAATTATACCCCATGATACGCTCCCTGTCAAGGTCTGTCGGTAAAGCCGGTCGCCAAAGACGAATGTTACCCGCCGGTCAAAGTCCGGTATTACCCGCCGGTCAAAGTCCGGTATTACCCGCCGGTCAAAGTCCGGTATTACCCTATATGCATTGGCACAAACTCGTCGTACTATCCTCGGAACAGGCGCAGAGCCTGCACCCGACTTCATATTAATTCGGCGTACTACTTGTATTTGTCCGCTTTTTTTGCTATAATTGTAGCATACATCAGTCAACTATCGCGGGAGGATACTATGCCGTTTATACCATCGAATATGAAAAGAGCGGGCGAGCCCACGGAGTTTTCCATGAGACAGGCTGCGCTCTCGCCCGTCCGCAAATACGATATCTTTGCACGGGACAATAGTCTCGTATATTCCATAGAGGGCGATATCGCACAGCTCGGCCTTACACTCAGGCAGGGGAGCAGCGATATTGTGAAGCTCAAAAGGAAGATAGGCTCACTCAGGCTGAAATACACTATCATCAGGAACGGCGAGGAAGCGGGCTTCATAGAGAAGGACAGCATCATGCGCAGCAGCGCCGATGCGAGCGGCACTCTGCTCGGCAGGAAGCTTGTCATAAAGTCCCACGACAGAGCCAGACGCTTTGACATCGGGCTCGACAATGTGATGATATGTCAGGTGAATCATGTCCACAGCGGTATGCTCAGCGAGACCTTCGAGATAATCTCCTTCGACAAGGAGATGCAGGATGTTTCGGCGGCACTCGCAGCCGTATGCGACAGGCTCCACGAGATACGCTATTCCTGCGAGGAAGATAACTGACTGTCCTTTTTTCGGTCTCCTTCGGTTAAATATATGAATTGACCACGGGAGGTACGATATGTTTTCATTCTTAAAGCTGTTCAGGAAAGACACGGGGGTACGCTTCCCCGACAGGAGAAGTGCCGAGAATGCCGCAGGCTTCGGCTTTTCAATGCATCTGCCCTATGAACTGAGCAAGAGATACACCCCTGCATATACGGTGCTTGACGGCAACATCATCGAGATACGCTATCACAGCGATGACGGCGATGAGATAATCGTACACAAGGGCAGGGGAGAGACGGACGTAAGCGGCGACAGGAAGCGATACCGCAAGATATTCACATGGGACTGCGAGCTCGGCACTGTCATATTCAAGGGGATGGGCAGAAACAAGAAGTCGGGACTGCACCTTGCGATGTGGTCGCATGACGGCGCATCCTATTCCGTCCGCTCAACCCGCGCCCTCGACCGATGCGACCTTCGCCGCATAATCATAGGCATCGCAGTAGAGGAGGAGCTCACAGCATAATGACCGCCGTGATACATCGGGTATCACGGCGGTGTTCTATGCAGGTAAGGCTGAGCCGGCGCAGCTCATAAGTCGGTGCGTCCTCTCAGGCAAGAATCGGGTAACAGTCGGCTTTGCCGACCTGTTATGTGTGCTTCTATGCTTCGAGGATAGTATGTCTATGTCATCTCATGTGTATCGGTCAGCTCCGGCTTTGCCGACAGGGCACTGCCCGCAGCAGCATGGCAGCGTTGACCACCACGAACACCGAGCCGAAATTGTGCCACAGTGCGCCGGTTATCGGAGTCAGCACGCCAAAGGCGGACAACAGCACCGCACTCAGGTTTATGATGAGCGATGCGATGATATTGACCTTTATCTTTTTCATCACCCGCTGCATCATATCGAACAAATAGGGCAGGTACTTTATATCGTCGCTGACAAGCACCGCATCCGCTGCGCCTATTGCAATATCCGAGCCTATGCCGCCCATTGCTATGCCCGCATCCGCACTTGTCAGGGCAAGGGCATCGTTCACGCCGTCGCCTATCATGCAGACAGCCTCTCCCTTGTCGGAGTATTCCTTTATGATGCGCATTTTGTCCTCGGGCAGAAGGTCGCTGCGGGATGTGTCTATGCCCACGCTTGCCGCGATATGTCCTGCGGCAGCGGCATTGTCGCCCGTCAGCAGCATAGGCGTTATCCCTGCGGCTTTAAGCTCCTTCACCGTCTGTGCGGCATCATCACGCACCTTGTCAGACAGTGCGATATGCCCCACGGTCGTGCCGTCGGCACCCACATATACTACCGTCGCTCCCCGTGAGAGCTGTTCATCTGCCTTTCTGCGGGCAGTGTCTGTACCGGAGATATCGCAGGATTTACCCACCGTGACCGCGATGCCGTCCACCGTACAGGATACGCCATGTGCGGCGCTCATCATGAAATCGGCGACATCCTCGTACCGGCCGCCACGTTCGGTATACAGCCTGCATATAGCCTTGCCGAGTGGATGCTCCGACTTCTGCTCTGCGTTCGCCGCAAGGCGGAGTATGTCATCTTCCGTGAATCTTTTGTCGTATGATACTGTCTCTGCCACCTGCGGTCTGCCGCAGGTGAGAGTGCCCGTCTTGTCAAATGCGACGCGCTTTATCCGTGACAGCCTTTCAAGTGCATCGCCGGAACGTATGATAATGCCGTATCTCGCCGCATTTCCGATGCCTGCCATCACAGCAGTAGGGGTGGCGAGTATGAATGCACAGGGGCAGAACACCACGAGAACTGTTACCGCCCTCATGAAGTCATGCGTTGCAAGTCCCGTGATGACTGCACAGGAGAGTGCGATGACCACGAGCCACGTTGCCCAGCGGTCGGCTGCCTTTACTATCGGGGCTTTGTTTTCCTCCGCTTCCTTGGTGAGACGCACCATGCGCTGCAGGGAGCTGTCCTCGCTTTCACGGTCGCATCTCATTGTGAATGTGCCGAACCGGTTTATCGTGCCGCTCGATACGGTGTCGCCCGCAGTCTTGTCCACAGGCAGGCTCTCTCCCGTCATGACCGACTGATCTATGGTGGTGCTGCCGCTCAGGACAGTGCCGTCAACGGGTATGGTCTCGCCTGCGATAACGCTCAGCACATCCCCGACTTTGACCTCCTCGGCGGGTATCATGCTCTCTTTGCCGTCACGGATGACCCGTGCGGTCTGCGGGGTGAGCTTTATCAGCTTTTCTATACTCTCGCCCGCCTTGCCCGAGGTGTAGTCCTCGAGCAGAGAGCCTATCTGCATGATCAGCGCCACTTCGCCGGCGGCGAAATTTTCGCCTGTTGCCGCCGATGCGATCAGTGCCAGTGATACCAGCAGGTCTGCCTTGATGTCATGCTCGAACACCACGCCCTTGAATGCGCCCACAAGTATTGGCGTGCCGCACAGCACTATCGCAGCCCATGCGGGATCTGCGGGCAGTCCGCGCAGTACTCCCGTGATGCTCAGTATCAGCGATACTACGGATATGCCCACGCACACGAGGGTGACCTTCGGCTCGTTTTCAAGCCATTTTTTCATATCAGATTCCTCCTTGCCGTTCTCTTTCGAGACAGACAAGCTGAGCATAGGAATCGTGCTTTTCGTACAGCTTGATGAAGCCGCAGCCGATGAAATTCTCACAAAGTTCGTCCGCAGTGGATACCTTGCCGTTTATCCTGTGTATCTCAAGTGCGGCATTGAGCGCCTTGCGTATGGGCAGGGGCAGCCTTGGGTCGGCGATATACAGCCTTCCTCCTGGCTTCAGAAGCCGTGCGCATTCCCGTTCAAAGGCTTTCCTGTCGGGGAAGTGATGATACGCCATACACGCCGCTATCACGTCAAACTTGCCGTCCTCATAGGGTACGGCGTCGCAGGGTGCGAGCAGTATCTGCATATCGGGGCATTTTTTCCGCGCCTGTTCGAGCATCTTCTCTTCGGTGTCTATGCCGTATCCGTTTATCCTGCATCTCTGCGACAGGCGATACAGTATAGTTCCCGTGCCGCATCCCATTTCAAGCACATTCATGCCGTCGGACAGCTCCACATTCTCTGTGACGAGCGTATAGAACTTCTCGGAGAGCTTTCCCTCGAAGCCCTCATCGTAATCTTCTGCCAGCTTATCGAATTTAAGATCTCTTTTCTCGTCCATAATTGCTCCTTGACAAACAGGTCGTTTTGTGATATCGTATATGATAGCGAACATTATGTTCTGTAACTATACTAACACATAGTATGACCTTTTGCAACAGGCGAACATCGTGAATTGTACGATAACGAACAAAAATCATAAATTGTACGGAAAGGAACTGCAATGGACAGAAGACAGCGCAAGACGAGGAACGCGATATTCGCGGCGTTTTCCTCTCTGCTCGGGAGGAAGAGCTATTCTGCAATGACCGTGCAGGATATACTTGACGAGGCAGACATAGGGCGGAGCACGTTCTATGCCCATTTTGAGACTAAGGATGAGCTTCTCAGGGCGATGTGCACGGACATATTCTCCCATGTATTCTCCGACGAGATCATGAGCGAGGAGACTCATGACTTCTCCGACAAGGACAGCTTTCAGGATCACATCACCCACATACTCTGCCATCTGCGTGAGAAGCAGCAGCATATCAAGGGGATATTTTCCGGTGAATGCGGTGAGATATTCATGCGGTATTTCAAGGAATACCTCTATCAGGTATTTGACCGTCAGCTGTGCGGGAGCGGGGATATCCCGAGGGAATACCGCCTTGATCATGCGGTCAGCAGCTTTGCCGAGACGGTCAGATGGTGGCTGAAGGAACACGGTGAGTACTCGCCCGAGCAGATCAGTGCCTTCTACTTCTCATGCGTGAATATATAAAAAGATCCGCGGAGCATATCGCTTCGCGGATCGGTCTTACTTTTTGAGGATAGACTTGTTGTACTTGGCTGTGACCTTCTTGTACGTCTCGTTCTCGCAGACATTGTATCTGCTGGTGACCACCGGGCGCTGACCTCTGCGGAAGAGTATCTCCTTTCCGATGGGCATATACAGTATCTCATCAAGGGGCACATTCATGCGCTGGCTTATATTTGAGCAGGTCTTGAGATCCATGCCGCCCATATACACATAGGTGTCGCAGTTGTTGATGATGGTGGTGCAGTCGCCTGCGCCGTACATCGTTTCAAGCTGTGACTCCGACTGCAGCAGCAATGTCACGGATATGCGCTTTTCGCGGAATATGCTTATATACTCGGCAAAGTTGAGTATGCGCCCGCCTGTGGCGAAGTCATCGGCTATGACGTGCACCGGCACGGGAAGGACGCCGTCGGGCTTCTCCTCTGCGTATTCAAACAGCGCCTTGAACATATGCGCGTAGAACATATTGATGAACAGGTGCAGAGACGGGTTCACGGGGCTCGTGGTGATGAACAGCACTGCCTTGCGGTCGGCAAGGCTCGAAAATTCGAGCTTGCGCTCTATCTCTATCATCTTGCGCAGAGAGGGACTGTATATACGGTCAAGCGTGGAATTGAGCGCTGAGTACACGCAGCTTGCGGTGGATATGGGCAGCTGCTTGAAGGTGTTCCAGCAGGTGACCGCGAAGTTGGTGGGATCCTTCTTCGCTATGGCGGCGAACTTGTCATCATAGTTGGTCTTGATGATCTTGTCGTCACCGCCCGTATTTATCTCCATGCCCATCTGCATATTGAGCACCGATGTGAAGCGGGGCTCCTTCTTCGTCATGAGCACATAGGCTATCTCTGCGGAGAGCAAAGATGTGGCTGCCTGATCCCAGTAGGGGTCGGCCTTGGAGTCCTTCTTGCGGGGGTCTGCTTCCACTATCGACTGCGCAAGGTGGGTTATGTCCTGATAGCTCTTGATGCCGCACAGCGGATCATAGCCTATATCGCCGTTCTCGGGGTGCGTGAAGTTAAGGTCGTATACCTCATATCCTCTTTCCTTGAAAAGCGGCTTATACTTCTCTACGATGCGCCTTTTCGTACAGGTGACCACAAGGCTCCTGCTGAATGTCTCAAGCATCAGCGCTTCGCCTATGGACATTGTTTTTCCGCATCCGGAAGGCCCGAATACGATATTATTGTTGTTGAGACCTGTTTCCTTTGGGTCGGTGCTGTATACACAGTCTTCTCCGAGGATGATCTTATCCGTATTCATCTTACCTCCTGCCGGTATGACCGGCGGCAAATTCGTTGATTTATTTGTTATATAGCCGATAATTCGCGGCTCGGTCACTTCTGTTTGAGAGACAGGTTTAATTTTTCCGGTATGACCGGCTGCAAACTCGTTGATGTATTGGCGGTATAGACGAAAACTCGCGGCTTATTAACTCTCGCGGGTATCACGATATACTCATTACTAATTCCAAATTACTGATTAATTATGGTTTATCCACAGCTTATCGGTGATGGTATCGCATATTCCGAATTCAACGGCTTCCTTGGCGTTCATATAGTTATCGAAGGAGATGGCCTTCTCGACCTCTTTCTTGGTCTTGCCCGTGTCGGCCGAGAGCAGCTCCACCGATATGCGGCGGGTCTCCATGATAGATTCGGCGGTGCGCTGTATTGATGTGGCAGAGCCGCCTACACCGCCCGATATGAGCGGCTCATGTATCATTATGCGGGAATGGGGGAGTATGAACCTGCGCCCCTTTTGGCCGCCTGCGAGGATTATCGCCGCCATGGACGCTGCCATGCCTCTGCAGTACATATACACCTCAAGGTCGAGGGAGCGGATGATATCGTATATCATGAGACCGGCGCTCACAAGGCCGCCGTCGGATGTGATGGCGATATCTATGGGTGCCTTCGGGTCTTGCGATACCAGCAGTGATATCTTCTTTGCGAAGGCACATTCCGATGCAGCGGGTATCTCACCCTCTATTAAAAGCTTCCTCTGGGTAAGGAGCTGTGATTCGATGGGGACTACGGTGATACCGTTGCTGCTTTTTACTATGATATTAGACATTGTTCCTCCTTGGAGCGGTTCATTCATCGAAGAGCGAGAGCCTGAAATCGTCCTCGTCAAGCTCATCGTCGTCGTCATTGGCAGACTCGTCTTCTCCGAACAGCGATGCGAAATTGGGAAGTTCGACCGTATCTGCAAGCGCATCTGCGCCGCCGCCCGATCCGTCTGTATCCTCTGTGTCGTCTTCTGATGTGCTCATCTCTTCGTCATAATTCTCGACACAGCTCAGGTATTCTTCTTTGCCCGAAGTGCCGGAAAGTATGACGTTCAATATGCCTCGGCCGAACATGCTGTATGCATCTATCGTGGCATCTATGCAGAAGGATATGGCTTCTGCCATGTCCTGCACATTATCTCTGATGGAC
>JAEEGL012763091.1_pt1 | contig 13566 bp, 14 predicted proteins | sample 9134231 | NCBI WGS metagenome assembly JAEEGL01 (sample SAMN16246548, study PRJNA631951) | gut metagenome | biome: gut microbiome; feature: rumen; material: fiber-attached | host: Bos | place: Iran: Karaj | collected 2018-10
ATTATTGGACTAAATTGCAGAAATGCGCACTACGCTGCGCATTTCGTGAAAACATGATACGAGTGCAAATAGGCCCTGCGACGTAGTCGCACTGGAATGGCCTATTTGTCATATGTTCTTGGGCATTGTCCAAGAACATATACTTGTATGAAATTATAACTGAAAATTTTACTTGAAAAGAATTTTTAATTCATTTAGCCTTTTCTTAGGACGTCCAAATCTTTCTAAGAGGAGGCTAAATTTGAATAGAGAAGAATTGCACCAATTCATATCGGAAAGTAAAGGAAACGAGAGTAATATATGCCAGATTTGCGCCATACGAGGCCAAGAGCTTGTTTATGAAGATTGCTGGCGTGGATTCAAAATTGAAGATGCGATTAACGTAAATTCAGTTACAAAAGGCGTCATGGCGATACTTGCCGGGATTGCAGTTGATAAAGGTGCTATTAAGAGCATTGATGAAAAGGTTTTGACTTTTTTTCCTGATTATCAGGTTAAGAGAGGCGAAAAAACAATATTCAATGTTACAATACGGCATCTTCTCACCATGACTGCTCCATATAAGGGAAAATCAGAGCCATGGAAGAAAGTTTGTACTTCAGATGACTGGACAATAGCTGTTCTTGACTACCTTGGCGGCCGGAGCGGGATAACGGGAGAATTCAGATATGCAACTCTTGGAATCCAGATACTTGCCGGAATTATAGAGAGGGCTACAGGAGAAAAATTAATTGATTTTGCAAACAAGAATCTTTTCCTCCCACTAGGGATTCCTGAGCATATCATGCATGGTGACAGCAGCAAAGAGGATCAGTTTGATTTCTTTATGAATAAAGGGCCACGTAAAAATGAGTGGTATTCTGATCCGCGGGATACCGTTACTGCAGGATGGGGCCTTTGCGCGTCGGGGAGAGACCTTGCTAAGATTGGATCTATGGTCTTAAATGAAGGAAAATATGGAGGAATTCAGATAGTTTCACAGGAATGGATCAGACAGATGACTACGCCATATTTAAAGCTTGGAGAGAGATTTGGCTATATGGAGTATGGTTATTTATGGTACAAGCCTTTTGATGACAGAGAGGTTTATGCAGCGATAGGCGATTCCGGGAATATTATCTACGTGAACAAAGAAAAGAATCTGTCTGTAGGAATGACCGGAACATTTAAGCCAAGAATCTTCGACAGGGTCGAATTTATTGAGAAAAAGGTGGTTCCGATAGTCTGCTGACTTTGGATTACAAAAAGAGTAAGGCGCCGTCACTGTACAGTCATTTTAAGCTTTTAGGAAGTGCAAAAGTTTCATTTTTGTGAGTTAATATAATTTGAGGAGGGGAGATTATGAAAAAGAAAGTTTTATTGATTGCATGTAGTTTGATTTTGGCTTTAAGTGGCTGTGGAGGCGAAAGCGAAAAAGAGTCCGTGGTACAAATGGAGGCAATTCAGCCGGCGGAAACCTCGCAGGACGTGGCAAACTCTGAAAAACCATCAGATGATAAGTTATCGGGCGATATCATTACACAGGAACAGGCGCTTGAGGCAATAAAAAACTATTGTTATGCTAACAATCCTGATTTGGAAGGAATGACAGATTCAGAAGATTACACGATGTACTTTGACGCATCAACTAATGAAGCCGGAGAGATAGTTGTCCTGTACAGATCTTACACAGGTGCTCAGATACGTTATTATGTAGATCCTGCTTCCGGAGATGTATATGTTACCGAGTTAGTTCCCGGAATAATTGATAATGAGCAGAGAACTGATGAAACTCTCAACATAAAAGATTATTTGACTAAATGAAAAATAGGTGGCCTCGGCCACCTATTTTTGTAAGAATCAATTTAAGGAACATAAATCTGAACAACATTGTAAAGTTCACCGTCAATAACTCCTAGTGCGACAAGCATATCACTGGTCATATAGTATTCTTTCGTATCCTGTGACCATCCTGGGTAATTGTCACCCTTAAACTCTCTTCCGATAATGTATTCTTGCTCGAGCTTTCCGAACTCACCATCTTCAACAAACTTCTGAAGGATAATCTCGCAGTTTTCTTTGATCCTAAATGTCACATTCTCTTCGATGAGCTTTCTTATATTTCCTTCGTTAAACATATAAACAACTTTATACTCTGTAGCGTAATCTTCTTTTTCAAGAGCATAATAAGAATCATCATCGCCGCACTTAACAAGGAAATCGGCATATCTTGTGGTTCCTACAATATCCTTTTTGAATTCTTCATCGGTTCCATATTTGACTTCTTTGTTGGCTTCTTCAAAAGATACCACAGTAAAAGGAGTTCCGTTTATAGAATAGATAATTTTATTTTCTTCTGCATTATCAACATATTCTGCATTGATTCTCTCTTCACGATAAAGATCTCCGGTAAGTGTAGTTTCATCAAAGCTCTTTACCTGCATGAAAAGGTTATTGTCATTGTCATAGTATTTGACTGCATCAAAGACTTTAGGGTCCTCGTTGCCAAGGCATAAAAGAGAGATCGTTTCATTATTACCTGTAAAGGTTATCGTAGGATAAGATGTGTTATCCCAGGCAAATTTTGCTTCTGAATTATCATCTGCCGATGCGAAATGGAAGACAATGTTTTCACCGCTAAGCTCATAAGTAAAAGGAAGTCCTGAAATACCATCGGTTGTTTCCGTAGAACCTGACGTTTCGTCTTCAAATATATAATAGCTTGAAACATTGTACAGATCATCGCCTTTGTATGCTGCGTATACAGCACCTGAAAGGTTTGGCGTACCATCAGAAGAAACGCCGGCTTTTGTGAAACTAAGAACTTCTGATGTGAAGTATTTTTCGCTCAATTCGTCATATAAAGAAGAATCTGCTGTAATATCGATAGCACCAGCCTTGTAGTTATGGTAGATTCCATCCTCAGATGACGAATAATCAGCGTTTGCTTCTTCTGTTATTACAAACTTTCCTGTGTCTTTACTCACATACCCTTTTAATACTGAATTGTGCATTGAAAGGATAAGGCTGTTGTCATCTGTAATAGCAATAGGGTAAGCTGTGCCGCCACTCTGAACAGTAGTGACTTTCTCAATTGAATTGGATTTTTCAATAAAGATAGTAGCTTCGTATGTGCCCTGATGACCTGCAAGATCATCAAAAGTATAGCTTGTTACCAAAAGCGCATTTTCACCTTCATAGATAGGAGCGTAAGCGTAAAATTGTCCAGCGTGAAGAGAAGCTACTAAATCTTCATAAGAAGTTGCTGTAGGAGCTTTGACTTGCTCATTATTTGCAGAAACATCGGCAGTAGTCTCTGTTGCAGTCTCTGTTGTAGGTCCTGTGGTGCTTTCTGTGGCTGAATTTCCACATCCCGTAATGACAGATGCTGTCAACGCTGCTGACAGCATAAGAGTAATGATTTTTGATCTCATAATTTTCCCCCTCAAAATTCTTTAAATTCATAACATAAATAATGTTACACCTCTATTGGAACAACGATTCTAAAAAGATTATTAAATCGTCAGCATTAATTCTTTTTTAATACAAAAATAATCCTTTTTTATTCGAGTATAGCCAGCAAATATGTGACAATAATAATTACCAATACTATTGATGCATTTAATGGAGGCAGGTAATATGAATATGAAAAGAAGCTTTATCAGAGTATTTTTGAGCCTTTTTATGTGTGCTGTAATCGCTCAATTTCCTGTCATGATTTCAAATGCAGAAACAACGCCAAAGATGCCATATCTTAGGATTGACAGAGGTGATAAAGATGCATGGCAGGGCGAACTCGACAATGTCAGGTTTGTAACCAAGGATGCTTATAAGCTTGGAAAGGCTAAAGAGAAATATGGCATTGATCTGAATTTTGTTCCCAGCACAAAGGGCCTCGATTATATAAACGTATCAGCCAGCACTCAGTTCTCAACACCGCAGTTCAGAAATCTGGCAGCTCAGATCAGAGAATATGCCGGCGATAAGGATGTATATTCAGGAGAACAGTAAGACTAATTACGCAGTATCCTGGAGTAAATGGATTGAAGGACGAATTAATTGAAGATTGGAGTTTTTCTAAATGTGTGGCAGATATTTCTGCGTGGATAAAACTGAAAATGAAGTGGAGACTGAGCTTGGCTTTGAGCCAAACTCAGTCTCTTTAAGTACGGGTGATATCACACCGGCCATGAACGCTCTCGTAATTGCTTCTTCTAAAGGAGAATCGGAAAATGGAATGCAGATTAGAAGCATGTTCTGGGGACTTTCAGGCAAGGATAAAAAACTTATCATAAATGCCAGGGCAGAATCTGCCTCTGAGAAGCCGATGTTTTCCGATAGTATAGAACACAGAAGGCTCGTTATCCCTGCCGCAGGTTTTTATGAGTGGGATAGAGATAAGAACAAAGTCACTTTTTTCAGAAAAGACAATAGTCCAATATATCTCGCGGGATTTTACCAGCTTTCTGGGAATGTTGACTCTTTTGTAATACTCACAACTGCCGCAAATGAGTCGATGATAAAAGTCCATGACCGCATGCCGCTTATGATTGAGAAAAACGATGTCAGCGACTGGCTATGTGATAAAGACGCTGCAAAAGAGATGTTATCAATGAAAATGCCTCTTTTAGAAAGTCACAAGGACTATGAGCAGCTTAGTCTGTTCAGTTAACTATAGGTTTTTATGTGTTGATTTTTGGAAAAGTACAGTATATTATAATCTTATATATTGCACGCAATCTAATAGAGCTAAACACATGAAACCAGGAGGCAACAATGGATATTAAACAGGCAATCAAGGAAAGACACAGTGTTAGACAGTATTCGTCAGATCGTATTGCAGGGGATGTTCGTACAAAACTTGAAAGTATAATACAGGAATGTAATAACGAGAGCGGGCTTCATATTCAGCTTGTAACAGATGATCCGGAATGTTTTGACACACTTCTTGGTCATTACGGCAAGTTTTCCGGTGTAAATAATTATATTGCGCTTGTAGGTTCCAAGAAGCTTTCAAATCTTGATGAACTTGCAGGCTATTATGGTGAGAAAATAGTTCTTGAGGCCCAGATGTTAGGGCTTAGAACCTGCTGGGTTGCCGGGACCTATGGACGCAGCAAATGTAAAGCTGATATTGACGCAGGAGAAAAGATAGTCTGTGTAATCGCCATCGGCTACGGCACCACAGATGGAGTTAATCATAAATCAAAAGACCTTTCAAAGCTCTGCGGTGTATCGGAAAAAGATATGCCTGCATGGTTCAAAGAAGGCGTCGAAGCAGCGCTTCAGGCTCCAACAGCCGTAAATCAGCAGAAATTCTTTATTACCCTTGATGAAGAGGAAGCAGTTATTAAGTCTGGTTTCGGCCCAATGACAAAGCTTGATCTCGGAATAGTCAGATATAATTTTGAGGTAGCTTCCGGCCATAAGTGCAGAGCTGTATAAGATATAAATATTCGTAAAACAATACAAATTTACTTGACACATGTTTGCTAATCGTGGTATTTTTTTAAAAACCGTTGATGAAGAGTAGTAATCATCACCTCCTTATCATGAGAGAGTTGCAGCAGGTGAGAGTGTGACGTTAAGTGTGATGACGAATGGACTTCAGAGGGCGACCTGAAATGTAAAGAGTAGGGAAGACGGAGCTGGAACCTTCGTGAAAAAAGTCCTGCATATGATAGTATGCATTAAGTGGGTGATCTAATGATCATCAAGCCGGGTGGCACCGCAGGTCATTGTATATGTACCTGTCCCAGCAGTAACTACTGTAGGGACAGGTTTTTTTATACCTTTTTTACAAAAGAAAAAAATCCTGTTCCGAATAAAAAGGTGAAGACGGATAGCCGTCGAAGGAGGAAAAATATGAAGAAAAAATTTATCGCAGCAATCTTAACAACAGTTATGACAGCATCCCTTTTTGGATGCGGACAGACAGGAGCCGCAGACGCTTCAGGCCAGGAAACAGCGCAGAATGCAGGTCAGGAAACAGCTGCTACCTACAAGATTGGCTTGTGCAATTATGTAGCAGATGCGTCACTCGACCAGATATGCGATAATATCCAGAACACACTTGCAGAAATTGGCAAGGATAATAACGTGACTTTTGAGATCGAATATGACAACTGCAATGCGGATGCAAATGTTCTTAATCAGATAGTTGCAAACTTCATCGCAGATGATGTGGACTTGATGATAGGTGTGGCAACACCGGTGGCTATGTCAATGCAGGCTGCTGACTCTGATATCCCGATTATTTTCTCAGCAGTAACTGATCCGGTGGCTGCAGGACTTGTAGAATCTCTTGAAGCTCCCGGAGCAAAAATCACAGGAACATCCGATTATCTTGATACCGATGCTGTCATGAACCTGATATTTGCGGCTAACCCTTCAGCAGATAAGATTGGTCTTTTGTATGATGCAGGACAGGATGCATCCACAACTCCTATAGCAGATGCCAAGGCATTTCTGGATGCTAAGGGAATTGAGTATGTAGAGCGCACAGGAACCAGTGTTGACGAGGTGTCCCTTGCAGCAGAAGCACTTGTATCAGACGGAGTTGATGCTGTGTTTACCCCACAGGATAACACAATCATGCAGGCTGAGCTCTCTATTTATGAGACTCTGGCTACGGCTGGTATTCCTCACTATACAGGAGCTGATTCTTTTGCTTTGAATGGAGCATTCTTAGGATACGGAGTTGATTATGCTAATCTCGGTGTTGAGACTGCATATATGGTAAAAGATGTGCTTCTGGACGGAAAAGATACTGCTACACTTGCGGTTAAGACTTTCGACAATGGTACTGCTACAGTAAATACCGAGACTTGCAGCGCACTCGGACTTGATTTTGCGGCTATCAAAGAAGCGTTCGCACCTTACTGCACATCAGTAAATGAGATAACAACAGCGGAGAGTTTTGATTGATATGAGCTTAGCGTTACTTAAAACGGCTCTCGAATTGGGCCTTATCAGTTCTATTACGGTACTTGCATTGTTTCTTAGCTATTCAATGCTTAATGTATGTGATCTTTCTACCGACGGATGCTTCACTCTTGGGGCATCCGTCGGAGCCATAGTTGCACTGGCAGGATATCCGTATCTGTCAATTGCTGCAGCTATGTGCGCTGGTATTCTGTCGGGATTTATAACAGCCATTCTTCAGACGAAGATGGGAGTCGATTCGCTGCTGGCAGGCATAGTGGTCAACACGGGACTATATTCTGTCAACATCGCCATTATGGGCGGAGCATCTCTACTTAACATGAATAAGACTGAGACAGTATTTACAAGGCTGGATAATGCCCTTTCAGGTGGACCTATGGAAGAGTATTCCAAGCTCATCGTAATACTTATCGCTGTAGTACTAGTTTGCATTTTTCAGCACTTTTTCTTAAGAACAAGGATAGGTCTGGCAATTAGGGCTACCGGCAATAATCCTGATATGGTGCGCTCATCCAGCATCAATCCGGTCATGACTACGATTGTTGGACTCTGCGTGGCCAATGCGTTTACAGGTCTTTCAGGATGCCTTATGGCCCAGTATCAGAAATCCGCCAATATAGATATTGGTACCGGCATGGTAACGGTGGCGTTGGCTTCACTTCTTATTGGCAATGTATTTTTCCTTCATAAAAGCATACCTGTCAGGATTGCTGGTACACTGCTGGGATCATTTATATTTAGGCTTGTATATACGGTTGCGCTCAGATTTAAGATGCCTGCTTATATGCTGAAGCTCATTTCATCTGTGATAGTAATTCTGGCTATATCCGGTCCATACCTTAAGTCCCAAATGCCTCGCATTATAAGGGCTATGAAGGTCAGAAAGGAGGGACGAGGAAATGCTTAGTCTGAGGAATATATATAAGACTTTCGAACCTGGTACTCCAAGCGAAAAGAAAGTGTTCGACAATCTTTCTCTTGAGGTTGCAGATGGTGATTTTATTACCATAATCGGATCAAACGGTGCGGGAAAATCCACACTTTTTAATCTAATCGCGGGATCTTTTCTGACTGATAAGGGAACCATCCTTCTTGATGGAAAAAACATCACCATGACACCGGATCATGAAAGGGCCAGAGTGATAGGACGTCTTTTCCAGGATCCTCTTAAAGGCACAGCTCCCGGTATGACCATTGAAGAGAATCTGGCTTTGGCTGCCGGCAAGGGCGGATGGCTGTCATCCGTAACCAAAAAAGAAAAAAGTGAGTTCAGCGAAAGACTGGCACTTCTTAACATGGGCCTTGAAGACAGGATGAGTCATCCCGTAGGCTTGTTGTCAGGCGGACAGAGACAGGCTCTGACACTGATGATGGCTACATTCAACACTCCTAAGCTCCTGCTCCTCGATGAGCATACCGCTGCACTTGATCCTGCAACCTCGGAGAAGGTTATGGAGATCACAAATCAGATGGTTCAGGAGAATCATATCACCTGCATGATGATCACTCATAACATGGAAGCTGCCTTAAGTAGTGGTAACAGGACAATCATGATGAACGATGGAAATGTAGTAGTAGATGTGTCCGGGGAAGAGCGCTCAAAACTTACAGTCAATGACTTGCTTGATCTGTTCTCAAAAGCATCCGGCAACAGGCTTGATAATGACAGAATACTGCTCGGTCAATGATAAAACAAAGGAAATAATAACAAAGTGAAATACTTTTGGAAACAACAGGACGATATACCAGCAGGAATGGGCTATCCATTGTTTGGGACAGCTCATCTTTTGAGTATGCTGGTTACAATTGTCTTTGTTGTTTCTTTTATTTTTCTGGTTAAAAAGATGGAAGAGCAGAAACAGAAACGGTTTCTAAAAAAATTGCCGATATTTATGGTAGGGATGGAAATATTTAAAGACATCTTCCTTATAAGTGTTCATAGATTTGGAATCGGTTATCTTCCGCTTCATATCTGCAGTATTGGAATATTTGTGTTTCTTTTACGAGAATGGTTGCCGTGGGAATGGGCGAAGAGAGTGTTTGGAGAGATTGCATTTATAGTGATCATGCCAGCCTCAGTGGCTGCTTTATTGTTTGCAGATTGGACAACACTTTATCCTGTACTGAACTTTATGAATATTTACAGCTATATATGGCATGGGATGCTGATTCTGTATCCGGTGCTTATAAAGGTACGTGGAGAAATCAATCCTTCAATAAAGAACATTTGTTATGTATTAGCATTTCTATGCATTGTTGTTCCGCCAATCTATGTGTTTGACAAGGTCTTTGGATGTAATTATTTTTTTGTAAATTGGCCGGTACCTAACAGTCCGCTTTCATGGCTTGCATCTTTTATGGGAAATCCTGGATATCTTCTTGGTTATGCCGGATTAACCCTTACTGTAATCCTTCTTATGTATCTCGGAATTAATTTGATCCAAAAACGCCTTGAAAACAAATAAAAATATGATACTATTGAATTGCGTAAAATCAATACGCTTTTGGAGGTGTCGCCATGGACAGATTAAATACAAGACAAAAAAGATTAAGCTCATTTCTGAAACTTATTGTAATAGTATCCGCTTTGCTTGGAACACTCTTAAGTGCTTATGCCGGAAGGCATTCCTTTATGGGTGGTTCAAGAGTCTTTATGTATTTCACAATTCAGTCAAATATAGCGATTGCGATTATATGTGGCATAGGCCTTTACCTGATTAAGAAGGGCAGCAATATCAGTAATACTTGGTATGTAATTAAGTTCGTTGGTACAGTGTCAATTACTCTTACCGGCGTGGTATTCGTGGTTTTACTGGCTCCAATACTTGGCCCGTATGCATGGAATATTCAGAATACGCTGACTCATGCTGTTGTTCCGGTTGTTGCGGTAATAGATTTCTTTGTTGTAGCGCCGTCAGCTAGAATCAGCAAGAAGAATGTTTTTTATGTGGTCATACCGCCGTTACTGTATGCTATATATGCAGGAATAGGATATATCAGAGGATGGGAGTTTGCTGATGGAATCAATTATCCGTACTTTTTCCTTAACTGGGGAAGTCCGGCAGGCGCATTTGGCTTTACAAATGAGCTGCCATATATGGGAAGTGTATGGTGGATTGCTCTATTGCTTTTGTTTTTGATCATCGTCGGATACTGTTATCTTGTAATCGCCGATATCATATTCAAGAGATGTAAGTGGAGTCATGATTGACGGTCTGTTGCATGGCCTTTCTATATATTTTTCACAAACGTGACATGCGCAAAATGGTAAAATATATCTGCGCCATAGTGTGAATTGAAAGGAGAAAAATGTAATGAAAATCATTGATTTAACTACAGAAAATGTCAGAAATTGCGCTGGCTCTTTATAACTGGGATGATGGGATTATTCGCGACAAAGTGATTTTTTTTCTCATTTGGCCCCGTTGACATGATAAAAACCCGTTGTTATCATGTTTAGAAGTTAGCATGAGCTAACAAAGGAGGGACAAATGAAAAAAGTATCAATTATTTTAGCACTGGTCATGGCTACAGTTTCTTTGGCCGGATGCGGAAGTGCAGAAGCTGCAAGTGAGAATCAGCAGGGTGAAGCAGGAGTTCAGACAGATGTAGAAAGTACACTGATTGAGGAAGAACAGACTGCCAAGGCGGCTATACCTAACTACGTATACGGAACAGCCACTCTCACTTATGCAGAGTTTTATTCAGGGGATGTATCAAACACCGAGTCTTATGATGCTGTTTCTTCTGCAACATCTAAAAAGTTCGAGATTTTCCCAAACATGAACACAGATTATGTGGATGAGACAACTAATGCTGAAGGATACAGTATTCTTGGTGTAAAGAATGTAAATGTAGCAGTGCCTGAAGATCAGGTAGATGCTTATGCTAAGCTCAATGAGTCTTTTATTAGGACAGAAGAGACCCCATCTCAGTACAAAGTCGTGAATGTAGAGGGAGACACCGCTCAGTACTCGGCAACAGTTTTCAATATTGCAGCAACAGTTACTGATGCGAAGGCCGAACTTTTGACAGGAACGAACTGGGGAGATTATCAGCTCAATATTTTGGAGAATTCCACAGCCTATATCAGAAGTTCCCGTGATGACGAAGGAAATCCGATAAATGCAGATATTGAAGGTGTTATTGTGGAGACAGCAAGCGGACTTAAGGTTGGAATGGAGCATCTTCAAAGCATTTGGGTAATGCCTTACGAAATATCCTTTAACATTGAGGCAGACAATTCTCATAATACAAGAGTTCAGTTTGATAATATCTCAGAGTTGTCTAAGCTTGAAAAGGAAGATATAGTATCCGTAACTTTTATAAATCAGAATGATGCATATGTGTACACTTTTGATCCCGTTTATGTTAAGCCTGTATACAGAAATGCGTCAGTAGTAGCCACAATTGATGAAGAAGCGGGAACAATGACCCTCAGCGGCGTGCCGGAGGATCTTGAGAATACAACTCTTTCAGCAACATACATAGTTGGAAAGGGACATGATGCAGTCAGAACGGTTATTTATGATGGGGAATTTTTAGGGGAATCAGTAGAAATTGACGCAAAAGCGCTATCAGAAGCAAAGAGTGCACAGACTGAGGAAGGAAGCTATAGCGTGGCAATCTCTAGCGATAATTACGCTAATATAGCTGTGACGGTGGAATAATGCAATATGTAATCTCATTATGTCTTGTAACACTATTCGTTCTTGTGGCAGGTGAGGTTCTTAGAAAGAGACCGCTCCCATTTTATGTGGGAGCGATTCTTTTAGCCTCGATATCTGTAATAAGTATTCCTGATTCGGTTATAGCAAAAGGAGCGCTGACAGGCGCATTTTTTACACTTGTAATGTTTGCGGGTGTTTTTCCTCCGGGAAGCTTTGGCGCCAAGACCTTTATGCCTGTCAGAGCACAGCTTTCAATAATAGGAAGCATTTTTGCGCTGTCTCATGGGTTGTCCCTTGGAAAACCATATTTTTTGAAGTTGTTATCCGGAATAATCGGGACTGGCAATGCAGAATTTGATCTTGCTATGATTATTTCTCTTGTAATCGCTGCAAGCCTCATGCTGATCATGCTTCCACTTTTTATCACCTCCTTTAAAGTAATCAGGAAGACGATGAATCCAAAAAAATGGAAGAATCTCCAGAGGTTTGCATATCTCTTTTATGCTCTTATGTATTTACATATCCTTGCTTTTGAAATTCCAAAGGCTATGCGAGGAATCAAGGGCTATGCGGTAAATGTCTTTGCTTATTCACTGGTATTTATAAGCTATCTAATTTGCAGGATTCTGCGCTCTGTTTATAAGAATAGAAAAGAAGTAATGGCTAAGATGCAGATTATCGGAGTTACGGTTTCTCTTTTACTTGCTACAGTCGGAACGTCTTATATTATGAGGCAGGCAACCAACCAAGGAAAAGAGCTAGTGCTAGATTTGCCGGAGGTTGCCGGTGTCAACATAACAAAGGGATATGTAGATGGAACATATCACGGAACAGGCATGGGCAATAATGGAAAAATTGGCGTGGATGTGACCATCTCTGATGGAGAAATCAAGGAAATAAGGATTACAGATTTTCCGGATGATGCGGATTATTTTGATGTTGATACTGACGGGGCATCTATGATACAGAATATGCTTGAGTCACAGAGCCCAGTTGTTGATACTGTTTCAGGAGCAACCTACTCCTCTAAGGGAATAATAGATGCTGTGAATGCTGCGCTTGCGGAGGCTACATGCAAATAATATATCCATATGTAGGCTCTTTTTTACTTCCTTTTCTTCTTGCTTGCCATGAAAACCTTGATGGCATCAAAGGTCTCATCACTGATGTAGTGTTCCACACGACAAGCATCCTCGGAGGCGATCTTATCGTCAACGCCAATATACTTAAGTGCTTCAGTCAGTACTGTATGGCGCTCGTAGATGCGCTTAGCAAGAACCTTACCTGCTTCTGTCAAAACAACAAAACCATAGTCATCAGTTTTGACCAGCCCTTCATCCTTGAGGAGATGCATGGCGCGGCTGACAGAGGGCCTTGAATAACCAAGCTCCTCACCGATATCCACGGCACGAACATTGGCGTGGCTTTGTGAAAGAACATAAATTGTCTCAAGATACATCTCTCCGGATTCTTGAAGTGTCATAACTTAGCTACCTTTCTTAAGCCTTTTCTTACAATTAAGAATACTATAACCCATGTGGAAAAACAAATGGAAATAAAGGTGTTGGCTAAAGAATTGGCATTTTTGTTGTACGAATTTCCACCAATTTAATTGCGCGAAACATGATAAAATCTGGGTTTTTAGAAAAAATCTTGTTGACAATTATTCTTGATAAGAATATCCTATGAATTGAAGTTAGCATATGCTAATTGATGTAATACATTGCTAACGACACTTGAGCAAATAGGAGAGAAAAATGTCTATGTCACTTAACGAAGCAGCACTTGGTACAGAATATACAATCGAAAATGTCGCAACTGAAGGCGATGAGGAGATGGAGAGTTTTCTCTTTTCACTTGGTTGTTATAGTGGAGAGAAGATCACAGTTGTAGACAAAAAGAGAAATTTGGTAGTCGCTATTAAGGATGCAAGATATAATATTGACCCTGAGTTAGCGGATGCTATCAGAAT
>JAEEGL013478517.1_pt1 | contig 13566 bp, 16 predicted proteins | sample 9134231 | NCBI WGS metagenome assembly JAEEGL01 (sample SAMN16246548, study PRJNA631951) | gut metagenome | biome: gut microbiome; feature: rumen; material: fiber-attached | host: Bos | place: Iran: Karaj | collected 2018-10
ATCAAGATGTTCGACTATATCATTTTTATAGTCAGTTGTCTAACTTGCTCTGCAAATTAGATATGGATTATCCACCAAGATATTTCCATAATTATTTTGATTTGTAAAGTACAAGCATTTTTCGTACTTTCCATGATGTTTCGGTTTATGGCAGCTTGGTTTCGGCGGTGCAGTAGCGTCGTCTGGTATATCAAAATCCATCCTGCCGCCGTTTTCATCAAGCATCTTCAGGAAAGATATCAGAGAAACCTCTTCACCAGTATCAGTAAGAGTAATCTTGACGCTTTCCTTGCACCCATGTTCAAGAAAACATTTCATTGCAGCTTCAAGAATATAGTCGAAATCGTGGCTGATTCTTCTTAAAGTTAGGGCTCTTACTACTGCATATTGAATTAGCCTGCAGTCATACAAGCCAGTATGAATGTTCTTGACGGGGAACATCATTTCATCTGGGAACAGAAATGCAGAAGGACCATACTTGTCCATCAGAATTTCTTTCAAATACTGTTTATACACAGGTTTCTTCATTCCTCTCGGAATGAAGTCAAAACATGATTCCTGGACAAAGATCTGGAACTTTCTTTCATTTCTAAAGGTACGTGGAACCAGGTTTCCGAAAACTTTAACAGACACTGTGTTGCTTTTCCTTTGTCTATTTTTTTGTTTAAAATGACCCCCCCAGTCACTAAATGGACTGAGGGAGTCTAATTATTTTTTTTAAAATGGGGCGTCGTCGTCAAAACTCTGAAATGTATCAGAACTGTTTTCTTGTGGCTGTGAAGATGCATGAGAATAGCCGCCTGCATCATTCTGTCGACTAGAATTATAGCCTCCACGGCTGTCAGAAGCTCTTCCGCCAGTATATGGTTCATATGCTTTAATGTCCATATCTACACACAATTCAAAAATCTTTTCACACATTTTTGCAAGAGCCAGTGCGGTTGGAGCTGGAATAGAAATATTTACTTTCTTGTCTCCCTGCGATGCAACCATGAAAATTCCTGGAACATTCTTGTTTCTTTCTTCCGGAGCAGAATAGTTCACATAGAGCGACTTAATGCCGCCATATCCACTGCTATTGTGGGTTGCTTTGGAAGAATCATTAATAATTCCATAGTTTCCAAGCATTTTCTGACCACCCTTAAGATAGACAGGAATGACCTGAGACAGCTCATACAACTTGTATGGCTGCAGTTTGAAATTAATTCCGTCTCTGAAGCTGTAGCTTCTCTGTCCGTCATCATTCTTTACGCTTGGAATAGCGTTGAAGAATATAAAATATTTGTTAAACTTTGATTCATCATCCTTCATGAGGGACAGATTGATCATGTTGTTCAGGTTGAGAGACCAGGAGTAAACCGTGGTAAGCGTGCTGTTAGCCATGATAGTTTGTTGATTTCCTTTTTTAAAAGATATTCTTTTATTTTCGTTTGTTTTAAATTATTAGAATACTTCAATTAATTTGTCTGGAGGAATGCTTGCCAAGAATTGGTTTGCTTCTTCTAGATGCTGTTGTGCACTTTGTTGTAAGCTCTGCCAGTTTAAATTTAACTGTCCAAATGGCGTAGAAACACTTTCATATTTACTACGTAATGCAGCAAGCCAATTTTCTACAGACCCAAGACACATCTTCTTAAATGCAAGATTATAGAACAATTCTATTGAATTTGACTATTTCTTTAACTATAGTCGATAAACAAAAATACATTGTATTCTTGATATTGATTTCTCAATAATTTAACTTATATAAATCAGACTTCTATTTATCCGATTCAATCGTATCCAAGGTTCTGTGGATGGTTGTATAATTTACTATTGCAAACAAAAAATTAGTTTTTTGAAGAATAAAGCCAACCGGATAATTAACCAGTTGGCTAATGCAACTTTAATATTTCTTTATTAAAGTTGCAAATTTTCAAAAACTTTTAGACTATCTCATTTATATAGTCGTTATTCACGACCGCAGTTTTTTGAAATTCGGCGGCCGGATTCAATATAAATTATAGCTATTTAACGGCAGTTCTGCTTCACCGCCGCCAGATATTCCGCTTTCTGCCAGACTTAAGTCCAGTATAAGCGTATCTGGTGGAATAAATTCCCACGTTTGACGAACACTAATAGATCTAATTGCATCTACGTAAGAATTAGCAACAACTTGATCTACTGCTCCCATCATTGTATATGGAATCATTCCATACTCTTGAGTTAATCGATTTATTAGTTTTAAGAAAACTATTTGTTGTAGTTGTTAATTGTTATATTGCTCTGAGAGCCAGGTTGCATATTATTACCAGACGGTTGTTTTTTTTCAGACTCTTCAACTACTGGCACTTGTTCAACTGGGGTCTTAGCTTTATCCATCATTCCAACGACATCATTCTTAAGCAGTTCATCCAGTTCTTCCGGTTCAGAAGTAGTAGATACTTTTCTTTTTCTGAGAATAGGGTATTGTATCGCTGGACAAGTTGTGTCGACTTCTTCGCCAGTCATGTAATCTCTAAATGATACTCTCACATCGGACCTATCCCAGTATCCTGTGGATACAAATGTCATTGTTTTTCCTGGACAGAATACTTGGATTTTATAAAGATTGTTTCCAGTAGCTGTTTTTACTCTTTCATATTTTCCAGTTGGAATATTTCGCGAGCTATCAATACACCCAAATAGAATTACACATAATACAATTACTAATGCAACAGGACCAATCCATAGAAATAGGTTTGATCCACAAGTATAGTGGTTGTTGCTGAACACGTCTTAAACTCCTTTCTAGATGGTTTTTCTTAAAACAAATAACTAGACCATGTCATTGTTGTGGCCGTTGAACATCAATAAAATTTAATTGATGTCAAAATATAAAGATTTGCATATTTTGCTATTACACATATTTCTATAGCAACATGCGTAATATTCAAATATGCAAATCTTATTTGATTAACCTTATTTATGCAGCGCATTTGTTCGCGCTGTATGGTCCAAAGATCACTTCCAAAATGTCTACAATAGGTTCGTCATCTGGTTTTGGAATCTTGAATACATATTGTGGTTGACCTGGGGTTCCAGTTGTATTCTGTGCGTGTTCCGGACCAATGTATGTCCATTTTTTGAGAGGACAGTATTGACTAAATACTGGTAAAACTTGATCTTTAAGATTTTCAATTATCTCATCATCACTCATTTCAATCAAATTAAGGGGCGCACCAAGATTCAATTTCACGTAATTTAGTATATTGTTCCAATTCTGTCCCGGTCTTGCCAAAGGAGGCATAAAATTACTTTTTAACCTTCCTTTTATTAATTTTTTCAAGCACATAGTCGATGAAGAGGATCATATTTTTCTTCCTCTTTCTTTCCTGATGCTTGTTTTCTAAATAATTTACGAATGTCAACTGTATTGCTTCCAATGTATTTGAACTTAATTCGTTTATTTTTTCTATTGCCGCCGAATCCATCTTGTTGACTGGAACTATATGCACTTCAAATCCCAAGTCATTGAACATGTTTATTAACGGCTTTCCAGAAATCCGGCGGCCGCGGAGAAACTCCTTCATCTGGTCTTGTCTGTTGACACCAAATGTAACTTTACTAATGTCGCCTTGATTATAGCCATCTGAAATGAGATCCTCAAACATAATTCTAATAGATTCGTTAAACTTTTCCAAGTTCACAGCTTGTCCATTATAGCATTTATTTCATTATAAGAAAATGGTTCCAAATTGAGATTGTTGTCAATTCCAATATCCATGGTCTTGCTTCCAACCCAGTTATTTATTGGATATATTTTATTTCTTATTAAATTTTCAACCCTATTGAACGTCCCATGTACATGACCATACAGCATCCATGCGTCACGGTGTATATGGTTCCACGACATCATAGGATAATGCGACATGACAATAATTTGCTTCTTTACAGATATTTCTAGATATTGTGAAACCGATTCAAAACCACAGTAGTCTAAATAAAAGTCTCTTTCAAAATAGTCATGATTACCTAGAATTAAGTGTTTTTTACCATTCAGCCGACGAATCCACGAAGATAACAATTCTGGGTTATTTATTGATACATACAAGTCACCAAGAATGTAAGTTGTTCCATCTTCTGGGACTTTATTATTAAACCTTTGAATTAGTTCTTCATTCATTTCATTTTCAGTCTTGAATGGCCTTTTTGCAAAAGATATGATATCAAAATGATTGAAATGCAAATCTGACGTGAAAAACAATTTAGATGAATCTGTTAATTCCTTTAATATCATTTTCGGCCGCCGTTTTTACATGGCAATCCCACCATCGTCGATCACTCTATACCAGCTATTCTTTATTTCTCTTCCACCCATAGCATCATGTATGTTGTCTTTTTTATGAGCATGTTCATCTTTTACTGAAAATTCTCCACACTTGTCATGTATTGTAACCACCGCCCAATTATTTCCAAGCGGGGGGAAGCGACGACAATATCCTCTATGTGTATCCGTATCTATTGAGTATTCCTTACGCGGTTCAAAATGGATACAATCACCACATCTTGTTGTCATTTTAAAAAACTCCTTGGAAGTCTTTTTATTTGTTCATCAAAATCTATTATTTTATAGTTTTGAATTATTCTGTCTATATTGTCTTGAATTATTTTTGGCATTAATTTCAGATCCTTTTTTAATGACTTAATATCCCAAGGAATATTATTTTTCTCAATCAGCTTTATGGCCTTAACGTATCCAATTCCAGGTATTCCGAGTATGTCATCAGATTTGTCTCCAGCTAGAGACAGTATCATTGGAATATATTTAGCTGTAAGTATTCCTGGCTGAAATTTGTCATAAATATACGAAATTGCATTCCGGTCATCATAAATATTCATAAACAAATCATATTTGCCTTTTAATTTATTAGCCTTAAATCCAGTTATGCATTGAATGCAATTTTTAAAAACTAAACTCTGTAATAAGTCTTTGTCCATAGAAAGTATTATATTCAATACTTCTGATTGGGCACTGTCAAAAATGTCATTCCTGATGCAGTAATGGGCAACACAGTCTGTTTCATACATCTTGTCGTAATGAACATAGCACAAATCTTCCTTCGTGAATTCATCAACTATTTTTGAATAATAATAATCTCTTATTTTACGAAAAATATCAGTCATCGCTGGATCTTCACCAGGAATATTATTTGCTATATTTCTACCACATTTGTATGTGGAAACCAATTCTTTATTTTGCGCGGATCTGCCCGAGTCGTAATGAATTACGAAATATGGATCATACTTCTTAAATATTTTATATAAGTTATTTAGGAAATCTCTTAGTTCGGAAATTAATTTTCCGCTTGGTTCGCCGCGGTCACCATATTCCCCAATCTCATACAAAATAGTTTCAGCCTTGTAGAATCCCTTACAAATCGAATTGAAGTCAATAAAGAAATTAATCTTTTCTTTTTTATGATCTTCCAGTATTTTTAAGATGAATGAATAATGAAGAGGGTATCGGATATAATACCGTTTCTCATAGTTCATGAAATAAAATTTCCCCTTCACCTCTATTATTTCTATACAAAAAAATTAATTTTTTAAGAAAAATAAAATTCCACTTTCATGGAATTTTATGGTTTACTAGGCGCATTAGATTGTGGTTTCAAACAGACCGTTCTAAAGAATTGCTGTTAGCGCCTAAAGTTTATTATTTACAAGGGCCGAGAAACGGCATTTCTGCCGCAGTTTTTAAGACTCTACACCATTTTGCAAGCAAACTGATGAAGACACGATTATTTTATAATAATCGACCGATACATTATAAAGTAAATATTGCTGTATGGCCCTTTTCATGATTTTATTTATTTTTGATTAAAAACGAGAGACATTAAGTAAGTCGGGTTTACTATACCAATTATATTGCTGTTAGCCTCTCCCATTCATGGAGGATATTTTTCACGGGACATTTTTATGCACCAAACGCGTAAAAAAAGCAGTTGCTGTACGTCCCGTACAAAGTCTATATTTCTTTATTAAAATTCCAATTATTCAAAATTCTCGTTTGAATATTCAAGCTTTTAATATATAAATATCATATCAGACAACAATAAAAAACTCAATGGAGGAGTTATTATGTCGTCTTTTCTTAATGCTTTTGCGGCTGAGTCTACCATCGGCACTACTGAAAACGGTGCGATGACGTTTACTTCAACGTTAAACCACAATTTAGATTTTTTTGGATTAGCTTCGGCAAAGCGAGCAAATCCAGGAGAAGCAGTCAGCCTATTCGTTGAGGCATATCACGAAAATCCAGTTACTGCAATCTTAAACCTGTTCTACCTCCGCGATGTTCGCGGGGGTCAAGGCGAAAGATCTATATTTAGGCAATGCCTCGAAAAGATTGATGTTCAATTCATGAAAAATGAAGGTTTTCTCAAATTAATTCCAGAATATGGAAGATGGGACGACCTGATTATCATGATTTCCAAATTCTCGACGAATACGGAAGTCGTCAGCGCAATAATCAAGATAATTAAGGACCAAATCGATCTAGACATAAAGTCTGAACATCCTTCTCTTCTGGCAAAGTGGATTCCTCTTGCCAATTCAGTTTCAAACATGGAAAAGAAGGGAATTGCTCATGCAATTCCAAAACTTCTTGGAATTACAGAGAGGGAATGGAGAAAGATTATTGTGCCGCTCAGAAACAAACTCAAGATTGTTGAGCGGTTAATGACAGAAATGAGATATCCTGAGATTGACTACTCCAAAATTCCTTCAAGGTGTATGTATGTTCACAAGAAAGCCATCCTGAGGCATGATGGTGAACGATATTCTAAATATCTTGGAGATGTTGCGTCTGGAAAGGCAAAAATCAATGCTGATACACTGTATCCGTATGAGATTGTTTATAAGCTTCGGGATTTGCTTGGAATTGGTCCAAATCTATATCTTTCCGGAAGACGTCACCTTGATATGGATAACCCGGAAATAGTTTCCTTGATAGAAATGTGGAAGGCGCTTCCTGCTTTCTTCACAAAGGGAAATGTTCTTCCGGTTGTTGATGTTTCTGGGTCGATGTTCACTCCAGTTTTGCATGGAAAAGCAATGGCCATTGACGTATCTACATCTTTGGGCATATACTGCGCCCAGCACAACGATGGTCCTTTCAAGGACAGCTATATTTCGTTCTCGGAAAGACCGGTGTTGATCAAATTGAACCCAGAAAAGTCTATTGCCGAAAATCTTCGGTATGTTCTTTCTACTAATGTTGGGTATGATACCAACTTTGAAAGGGTGTTCAATTTAATACTGAAGACTATGGTGGACAATAATCTTCCGAAGGAAGAATGTCCCAATACAGTTTTAGCCATTTCCGACATGGAATTCAATTCTGTCGGTACTGGCAGAACTAATTTCGAAGTCATTAAGAAGATGTATAACGAAGCTGGATACGATCTGCCACAACTGGTCTTCTGGAACGTTATGTCCAGAGGGAGAAATGTTCCCGTCAGAAAGGATGAAAATGGTGTTGTACTGGTTTCAGGTTTGTCTCCAGTGATACTAAAATTTATTTCTGAGGGGGATATAAATCCGGAGAGGTTCATGTTGAATGTACTTTTATCGGAGAGATACTATCCGGTACTCGAAGCAATAGGAAAGGTTGCTTAAGGTCTTTCCCGGTCGCCAGAAAACGGCGGCCGTTTTATTTTTCTTTAAGTTAAGAGATCCAAGTCAAATCTATACTTGTCTGATTGATCTGGGTCTATATCTTTTGGTCTATTCGATTGTGGACCTTTCGGAGTTTCTTGTGGTTGACGTTTGGTTTCACTTGGATTACCATCAGATCTTTTCATTGGTGTTGCTGGTTTTTCTCCTGGTTTTGGCGGAGGATTCTGTTTTCTTTGCGGTGGTTGACTTTGTTTACTTGGTTGTTTTTTAGGATTCGCTTCCTTTGCCTTATTGGTTGCGTCTCTCTTTTCGTTCGATCCTTTGCTGGATGATTCACTTTTGCTATTCGATTCAGATTCGGATTCCGAAGAAAATTTAACTGCCAAAAATCTAGATGAATGACCAAGAACAGTTTCTTTATCATTTTCACGTTTAAATACATTAATTATAGAAATTGGCGTATGAAGATATTCATTTGGACGATTCTCATTCATTGCATAAATCACACCAAATCTTGGGAAATCAAACCCGCAGTTTTTGGTGAGAAAGCTATCAATTTGAGCTATTTTTTCATTAAAAATTTTATGCGCCAAATCTTTTCTTTCTTTTGTTCCGGCAGCAGAATCTGGCGTTTGATCTATTGTCTGTCTTTTCTTTGTTGGTATTTGATGTTGCGTCTCAGTTGTTTTTTGCTCGTGAAATTTTCTCGACGGATCCCCCTTAGATGTTGAACCCTCTCCACGTATTTGTGTATTGCTCTTAGTCTGAGATGATGATTGATCTTTTTCTGGAGAAAATTTACCATTAATTAATCTTAATGCTTTGGTATCGTCTCCAGGGGTAAGAAGACAGTCGGCATCATAAAACGAGTATGATCCGGCGAGCTGGGTTTGTCTCAAAATATCTTGCTGATTTGAAACCTTAAACTTCTCAAATTTATTTTTATCATATAAAGCGATAAATAGACGTGTAATTTCTTTTTTTCTTTTTAGATCGAAATCGTCAAAAAAATAAAAGGAAAGTGCATTATCTATTTTATATTTATAATTTAAGTATAATGGTATATCTATGTCGTGCTTGCACATAAAAGTAAATTCTGCTCTATTAGGAAGTTTGATTCGCTGATCGGTTGGTTGAGTTACAATCTGTTCATATTTAAATTCGTTCTTTTTTTCAAGAATATGCAACGATTCAAAGTTATCACCATATGTACTAGTTATGTATGATTCATAATCTTGCAGAATTTCATATGGTGTTTTAGAATTATGAATCTTATTGTACGTATATGCCAAATCCATTTCATACAATGTCGGATTAAATAATGTAAAATGACACCTTGCAGAACTACTCCGCTCAATGCTGGCGTTTGTTTCTTCAGCGATATATCGACCGATATAATTTCTTTCAAAAATTAAATTTTTTAATTTATTTTTGTTTTCAGTATCTACTTGATATATCTTTACATTTACTTTAAATACTTTATTTTTTGCTTCTTCCTGCTTTAGCTGTGCTATAAGAACTGGTGGTAGATTTGCGATTACATTTGTTATTGTGCTGGATTTTATAAATCCTAATCGGTATATATAAAACTTTAACACATCATCATACTTAGTCTTATCGTTTCCTTCAAACTGAAGAATAATACGATATTTCATTTCTGCATTTTCTGTCTTTTTTCCGTGGCTGAGAAGGATATCTATTAATTGAGCGTTAGAAGACCTTTCCAATGCAGTTAGTGGGTTTGCTATATTGGTTCCAGCACTACCAAGCGAAAGAATGTCTTTATTACCCGAAGAAAGACTTGCTGGGTTTGTATACTTCGATACTCCGGAAATTTTTGCTGCAACTTGCTGAACAGCACTAACTGGGTTATCTTTGGAACTGTTTTCTCCGATAATCATGTGACCAATAGTGCTTACAGCTCCAGTAATTGCTGCAGCCCCTTTGGAGATTGCAACCATTGAACCCCCAACCAAACTTGCTCCAGCAGCAATTTTTTCAATTCCACTCGAACGTTTATATGCATTTGCTCCGGCAGAAACTTGTGTCGCAGACCTTCCAACAACAGGTATTGCTCCATTGATTGCTTGCAACATGCCAAGAAGAAGGCTCTGTTGTTGATTAACCCCAATCGGTTTCCCACCATGGGGTGTTTCATTCGGAATTTGACCTCTAGCTGTCATGGTTGCATGCTGCTTCATAGTTGGAATTAGATAATTTTGAATGGCAGTGTTGACTGCTGTTTTAACTCTGTTAGTAAGTGGCATTTTGATTAAAATGCTCCAAAAAGAAAGAAAAATAAGAAAACATCTTAAAAAGATGTTTTATATATATGATACAAGAAGTCCTTCAAAACTTCTTAAAAGAAGATTGTAGTCTTCTTGTGAATTAATATTCATTCTGTAAAAAATATCTTTAATTACAGAATTTCCGTCATTTGGATATTCTATAAATGTATCGACTTTTATTAATAGATCAGATACATTCAATGCAAATGTTATTTTCAAGTTCTTTGGGAACCATTTGTCTTTATTTTTTCTTTGTTTCCCCCAAATTATAGCAGTCCCATATGCTCTTTCATCAAATTTTAATGAAATTCTACCATTATGAAATGTAATTGTGTCTTTTGGATATGATGAGGGTATTGGTGAATAATAATATGCGTTTCTATGTTCATTTCTTTTGAGCCAGGATTTTCTGAATTCTACAATCGTACGTTTTATCAGTCTAAGAAGTTCGTTTTCTTTGTCTTTGAGTTCTTGTTCAGTAAAAACGCAGTTTTCTGAACTAACTGAGCCCAAGTCCACCACCTTTCATTTGATCTGCATTTCCAAAATTGTCGTCAAAAATTTCATCAATGTTGAATGCTTCTTCCCCACCATTCTTCTTTTCATTAAAATTTTTCGTATCATTTTGTGTTCCTAAAAATTTAGTGTAAATTTGATGTTTTTGAGTATCTTCTGCAGGCTGTTTGGGGGTGATTTGAAGTCTATCTTTTAATATAATAACAGCCGCAGCAGTGTAGTTAATTGCACCAAGAAGTTCGCGAATTGCTCTAGCTGGATCCATTCTAGCGGATTCATAAATTTTTTTCACTGCCTGGTATCTGGGGCCATCGGCAAAACCATGCAATCTTCGATCAATTTCACACAAAACTTGATCACAATATGGTTCTTCTTCCGAATACGCATGTCTTTCTTTTCCTTTTCCGGAAGAAGCCTGATTAAATGCAGCTTCAAACACTTGAGCAAGAGCAAAATATGGATGATCATCTGATATGTTAATTGAAATTGGCACTTTCTACTCCTATTTCTTCTCAATAAAAGTTTTCAGCGATGGTTCAAAATTCAATTTAATAAGTGATGTTTTTTTACATTTTGAGCATTCGTAGTCATCATATTGGGATCCACGAAATTTGCTAAGAAATACCTTAGATTCTTCTCCGCAATGCGGGCATTTAACATCTACGGCAGTTTTCTCTTTCTTAACAACGACAAAAGGAATCATGTCGTCTTGATTGTTGTCGGAATTAATAGTAGAGACCATTTCCTTGTTAAAATGAGGAGAACGATGTTTGGGTTCTTCTTCCTCCTCCTCATCATCATCAATCACATCAATCAGTTCAATATATAAATTTTCCAAATACTCCGCAATAGTTCGTCCTTTTTTCGGATCATTCTTTGCTTCCTTTCCAAACTTTAATTCAACAATTTCATCAATCAAACTTTCTTCTTCTTTCTTACTTTTCCTAGCCAAAGTATTTTCTCCATATTTTGCTGTATTGAAAATCATAAGTTTTCTTTTAGAAAACTAACATTTTTTGAGCGACGATATCTATAATATCGTCTTTTAAAACCTTTGATGGTCTATCCTGAGGTGATCCTATTATTGAAGGAGATCCGCCCCAACCAGGTTCAATTCTGGAAAGTTCTTCAAGTATTCCAGACATATTGACAAATCCATTGTTTTGTTGAGCGATAATCCATTTCTTTCCATAAATTCTGGAATCATCCAATCCAAATCTGTAAGATGGATTTAACGCAATTGTTACTGGGGCATATTTATATCCGATACCACAAGCTCCACGATTAATGGATTTGATGAAGACAAGTTTTTTAGGAATAATTATTTCTGCTTTTGAATTGAAAAGAGATTGTTTGAATTTTTTATCTGCAATTCTATTGAATTTATATATATCTTTAAAAGTCCCATCCAGTATCCAAGTTTTAGTTATATTGATTTTATCATGAATGCTATTTTTCCATCCAGCAATATACATAAATAATCCTCTTGGTATTTTTTGACGACATTGGAAGTTCCTTCGATCTCTACCATGTCTATCATATTCGGCAATTGCTTGAATTCTCTCTGATATATCTTCTTGTAGTATCCAAGTAGGATTATCCAGATATATATCTAAAACGGCGGCCGCCGAAATTGAATCTAAATCTGGTTTTAGAAAGAATACATGTAATTCTTTTCCATTCATTTCACCAACTTTTGGAAGAAAATTTCTGAATTTTTCAATACAGGTAATATCAGAATCTTTTCCTTCAGTCCAAGTTCTTAAATGATGCTGGGGGTCTATGTTATACGTTAATTTCTTGCTTATTTCTGGTATTGTAACTTCCAAACCAATAAGAATTCTATTCCGGCCGCCGGAAATGGATTTTATATTTTCAATCTCTTTATCCAATTCACAGACATTAAGCTGATGATAATATATTTTCATAATGATTTTCTTAACTATACAAACAATCCGTATTTATCAACTCTAGCAGTTGGAACAAAACTTACGCTTTCACCCGGTTTCTTTGCAGAAATGGTAATTGGGCATATTCTGCCAAAATGACTCGAATGAACTGACGAAATCTCTCTTGGAGGTACATTCATATTTGGATTAATGAAACTTCCCTTCATGACTTGTATTCCGGAATAGAAATTAACTAAATCATAGAAGTATTGGTGTTTCAAATCTAACATGAAATACTTTACAATATCATTTTCCCCAAAAGATATCTTAGATTGTGTAATACCCTTAATGATACTCAATGCTATATCACCAATTCTTCTAAAGAACGGAGTTAGAAGCATCTCGCTGAACACAAGTCTTTTTTCTTTCAAGTCAACAAAATTAATTGATCCATTTTCAAGATAATGCTTGATTGCATATCTGACCAGTCCTTCAAAAGACATCTGAATGTGATATGACTTGTGGTAAAGTTCGGACGTATATTCGTCGAAGAATAATTCGTGGAACTTATCATTAATGGCTTCATCGTCCTCTTCGCAGTTCAAAAAATCAGAGAAGTATTGAGATAATAATCCTCTAGGAGTTCTAGTTGAATCTATCTTAAATTTTTCTTCAAGCTGCTCCAAATAAGGATAATAATCATCTGTAAGAAACCACTGCAGAAAATACTGTATTGGAATATTCTTACCGCCAAAAATGGCTCTAGTATTGCCAACTTTAAAATACAATGTCATCGAATTCATTAAGCTGAACAGCTTTATTGAGTTTTTCTTATGAGTAATTGGCTTGTCAAGAATATACATTGATGGTGTATAATAAGATCCATTTAAATAAAAGAACGTATTTTTTACAAGTTCAGGTAAATTGAAACTTATGAACTGCTTTTCTAACGTCCTGTTTTCCGGGTCTTCAATATTTATTATTATCTTCTTTAAAGCATATCCATAAGCATCAAGATATTTTACCAGATGTTGTTCCTTAATATTTTTCAGTACAATTTTATTATCACTGATCTTCTGCAAATAGTTCATTGAATTTTCTATTAATTTTGGAATAGAGTCGTACTGAATCTTTCGGAAGTCTTTGATTAAGTATGTACCATCTTCATGGGGTTCCTCATGTTTTGGAACATAGAAATCCAATACGTTCATTTTTTCTGATTTTCCAAAAAA